>Ga0307517_10002702_pt1 | contig 28308 bp, 39 predicted proteins | sample 23_EM_MG_FD_194515 | JGI IMG/M metagenome (GOLD analysis project Ga0307517, IMG submission 194515) | Populus trichocarpa ectomycorrhiza microbial communities from riparian zone in the Pacific Northwest, United States - 23_EM | ecosystem: Host-associated > Plants > Roots > Unclassified | place... | reverse complement strand
GGTAAGGCACTAGTAGGGGTTGGGGTAACCATGTCGAGGCGCGAAGCACCAAGAATGCAGATGAGTGCACAACGGACAGGAGTGACCTTGACGATCAAATCTGTCGTGGTTTCAGTAACGGTTCGAGTCGGAGATCCAGCACCTGAAGGCGAGTCGTCATGAGGTTGATCAGGCAGGGAAGATGATATTGGGGATGGGGATACGGGTGGAGGTAGGGGTAGGGGTAGACGCGGGGATCTGAATGGAGATGGGAGTAGAGTTGAAGGTGGTGAGAGTGATGGGGATGTTTGCGAAGGGAATGCCCCGCTTGACCCAGCCCCCCTTACCGCTTGATTGCCCTCCATCTCTGATAGACCAACTGGCAGAAAAACAGACTTTTTGCCAATCTGGACTACTCTGAGGGAGGGCTATGTCGTAAGGGAGGACAGAGACGAGCGGATACAGTACCGATGCGTGATCAACCGGGGGCGTTCAAGTGAGACCACAGAGTGGTGGTGTATAAGAACGTGTACGCCGTCCAGAACAGAATCATAACCGGATCGATCCAGAGATTCACAGTCAATGTGGTGAGGGTCGTCGCAGGTAGCAGAGGTACAGAAACGAGAGAGAAGTAGTTGGTGGTGAACCGCAGGGAGAACTCGAGCGAGTCGTTGGTTCAAATACCTCCAGTAAATGGATCAGGTGACTTTAAACCGACATATGATCAACCCTGCGACGCGTAAACGATACAAAATAGATGACCACGTGCTTTGCGTCTCGAGGTTTCAGAGGGGCATGGATAGCATGTGAGAACCGGTGAGTGCCAGGGAGCGAGTGATCCCGAAGTAGAACACCAGGATCGTCAGTCGGGCTCAAATTCCAGTCACCTCCCCGCAGGATCAGGCCTCTATGGCGTAGCGGTGATGAATTGAAGCCCTCAAAAGTGTTGATCGCAAGCCTCGAGTCTCCCGCTCACGATCCTCCTTCCGTTGACGGAGAATAGCGATAAAACGCCGGGCGCCCCCCACGACCGAGCACAGCCACCGGGGATACCGCACCGGTTGTCCGGGTAAAATTCGCTTGGGACAGCCGGGATCGGAGAACAAACGAGATGCGTCACTTTTTCCTCTTTTTCGGAAACGTTTTCCTCGTCTTCGGCTCCCCGACACGCGAACAACGTGCGATTGCTTCGGGTGCTTCGGACCGTATCATGCGATGCGGACCTAAAAATCTCGGAAACCAAGGTAACCGATGACGATCCCTCCATCGGAATGGTGGTTTTTTTTACGCGGACGGTTGGGTTGGTAAGGTACCGAGGTACATGTGGCTCCGAGGCTACCGGATCGCATGCGTGGTGGTATTTCTTCACCGGTTGCTTCTCCTTGTCGTTAGGCCGGGTTTTTATCGATTATCTCGTTGCAAAAATGGTCCCGCGAGTAAGCGAACCCTTCCGATCAGGATCTCTCCAAGGCTCACAGTCGCGAGGAAGCGGCAGGGCTGTGAGTTACACTTCTCCTCACTTTGCCTGTCGAGTTTTTTTTCGTCACCGTCGGCTCATTCATTCCAACGTTACGATCGGACGAGTGAAGGTGTTTGTCCTACAACTGATATGAACACAAGGTATAAAACTTTCCCATCCCCTCCGAGTTGGTCAACACAATTCAGATCCCTATCAGTACCAGGAGCCGAGCTTACGCACTTCTAGCTCTTGCACAGGGTCCGCGTCCACGCGGATCCCACCACGATCCGTTCCACTCGGTGGGACTGTACCTGCTGACGTAGCCGCAGCCCTGCGCAGGCTATCTCTTGATCCACATCATGAACAGCCGCACGCGCAATTTCGGTTTGCCCCTACATCTAACCTAGAGCTGGTGCTGAAGCGCTGATGACCGGTCCTTTTCCCCGACAGGTTGGATCCCCGCCCCCGCTGTTCCACCTGACCCGACGACAGACCGCCGGACCACGTCGACCACCTTAGCTCACGTCAACCGCCCGCGGAACGAACGGCAGTGCCGCCCTTGCGGTCCAGCCTGCGGGTTTCGCGGGGCTCTTGGCAGTCCTCATCCTGACGCTCGGATCTCAGACATCGGGCTATTAACGCGCTGGCGGCGTTTGCGTGCAGGTTGGTTCGAACATTTCACCGCATTCTCTCGTTCACCGTCGCAAGGACTCGTCACCAGGCGCTTGACACACGAAAGAGGGAGGGGGGGGGGGGGGGGGGGGAAACAAGTAAACGACACTACCCAGTCGACTTGACAGCATTCGAGCACTCAAGTACTCATCGCTCGAAGGGTAACCGAGATAATCACGAACCAGGGGAGCCCAGTTGACGTTTTATAGCAGTTCATTCTAGCCGGCCTCGAGTCTACCATTCAACGTTGCAACGTGTTCCATAGTTTGGCGGAAAGGACCCCCAGAGCGCCATGACGCTGGACCGTGGTTTCCCGATCGGTGCTAGTCTGACTTTCAGTTCCATTCGTTCCCTTCAGCTTTCACACCTGCATGGGGGTGCTGTGCGCCTCTTTCTCCCAACCCAGCCCAGGAACGCAAAAGAGGTAAACGGTTGAACAAAGATTTCCTAGCTTGGGATGGTTGCACAAAGGCGAGTTGAATGCGCGGCGCAGTTGTGGGATTGTTTCCCCGATTCGAATGACTGTCGTGGTGGCGGCTTTGTCGCAGTGTCGCAGTGTCTGATACAGATAGCTCGTCCCGTTGATCCTAACGACTAGATTCAAGTTTGAAACTTTGAACTCTGCTTCAGTGACTGCGCGACTTTCAGTTTACTCCAATCCGCTCCCTCTTACGGAAATCTTACGAACTCGGCGAGCGTCATGATTCATCTGCTGAACCATGTGCAGCGCGATCTCTGTCAGCCAAGCATGACGCAACGTCAATACCGCCGGAGGAATTCCTTGGAAGCATTTTAGACGCAGCGCCGACGTTTCATATGTCATGGATTAGGTTCAGCGTGGCACGGGTTCACACTCCGGAATGACCCAGAAATAGACCGGGGACCTGCTTAACCCCACAGATCGAACGGAACACGTTCCGTCCCCGTCATCGCCCATGTCATTTTTGTTTTTCACAAAGGCCTGGGCCTGAGTGAACGAAAAGAAGAAGAAAAAAACTCGGCAAGTTCTGTCATGGTCCTCTCGCGAAAAGGGTTTCACGTCATAAAAAAACTGGACCGCAGACCCAAAACAAAAAGATCTAGGTTTTTCGGTCGGACATTCGGGATACACCACGGAGCCAGGTCAGAGAATGCACAGGAAAGACAACCACATGGCGCGTGTAACACGCGGCGCGCGATAGGGGGGGATCCTGGCGGCAGAAAAACGTGAGAATACTCTGGAGGATTGTTTCATCGTTTCAACGCTCCGTATGGAAACCCGAACCTTGTGCTCCCTCTCCTTTTCCTCATACTCGAATCTGTTTCTGGTGCAAATGACGTCCAACGCTCAAGCGAGGGCATGGGGCTTCGAGGCCTTCTACGGGAGAACTTGGCGGATCAATGTGTCCTCCGAGCGACGGAGCCGAGGGAAACTGCCGGTGGTTATTAAGACTTTTGGGGTGTTGCATCCATGGCAACGCAGTTCTGAGTGAGGACGCGTATGTGTATAAGCGCGAGATGGCCGCCACAGGCAGCCGATAAGACAAGTAAGGAGCACACACCACTGACTAAATTGTGGGCTAAAGCGACGCAATGGATAAATAAACATCTAATGAACAGTATCGTATGGCATGTCAATCAAGATTCGGCGAGGGACAACGGGTGGGGAATACTACAGTTGAAGGTTCTTGAGGTCTGGGAAAAATTATTATAGAACGAGAGCGTAAGGAGGAAGAAACGTAGTAAAAGGGCATTAATTAGAGCGATGAGTGGAGTAACAGCGAGAATTCACAGACTCGTCAGAAGAAGTCGAAGGTGAAGGGAATATCGAAATATCTGGTATATCGAAACCGTTGCCGTGCGACGATTTAGGTGTGGCGGAAACCAAGAACTGTGGGAGTGGTGGAAGAGGCGGAGGAGGTGTAGGATGGTGGTGAGCCGGAGGGGGAGGAGAACCGGATCTGCGGGGTGGTTTGTGATGGTGGATAGAGTTTTGCGGTGATGGGGACGTCGGACCGGACTTTTTCCTCGTTCGATTGTGTGGTGCGGGTGTTTTCGAAGGTTCTGTAGAGGGATGGTGAGCGTCAAGCACGGTAGAACACGCTCAAGTGCAACTTACGATGGTCGGTCCCAAATTCGTCGAAAGTCAGGTGGAATTCATCATGGGACGATAAGGCGGTGGTTGTGAGTGGCTTGAGCTGTCTGAACGACCTGCTAGGTCTCAGCCGCGGAGATGGAAGTGGCTGGAGTGCGGGTTCTGGGGTTGTCGCCCGTGGAGGAGGGGAGGCAGCTCGGAGAGACATTGCGGAGCAGGTGTTGGGGGGTGGGGGTGGGAGTGTGTCATTGCGATTGGGAGCGAGGTGGGGTTATATGGAGTGGAGAGGATGATCCGAGGGACCCCAAACCATCTCCGTCGGGCATTATTTTCCGATCCATCCCTGTTTCGGAAGGAGTTTGCGTGAATTCGTAAAAGAGACGCCGGAGAGTGGAATTTGAAAATAGGGAGTCAACAACGTCACAAGCGAGGATCCAAAAGCAGAAAGGGGGGTCCGATTTCAATCGGAATTCAGTTTCTCTCTCTCACTCCCCTCCCACTCCTTCGTTGAGTTCTTTTGATATGAAACCGTTTATTATTTCTGTGCCGGCCTTGGTCTTCTTTGGGCTTCTCTCGTATGCCGCTCCGCTTCTCCACGTGGCTGGTCCTCCTCCCACGACGATGATGGCCCCTCTCTCGGCCAACGAACGCCCTCTCGTAATGGGTTACTATCCAGACTGGGCGTCTTACTCTCTTCCCCCAGAGAAGATCGACTTTACTCGATTTGATTGGATCGACTTTGCGTTCGCTCTTCCCGACCAGTCTTTTGCTCTCACCTGGGATGACCCGGTCAACGCCCCCGCGCTTCTCAGGAGACTAGTGTCTTCAGCCCACGGTGCAGGCAAACATGTCAAACTTAGCATCGGCGGATGGACCGGCAGCCAGTTGCGTTGACATTTACTATTCCCCACGCGACCCTATTCAACCCCTTTTATAGACACTTCTCCGCTGCTGTGGCGACCGAAGGAAGCAGGAAGAAATTTGCCTCCAACATTCTAGACGCCTACAACCGTTTCTCTCTCGATGGGATCGACATTGATTGGGAGTACCCCGGTCAGCAGGGTAACGCGGGGAACGGTGTTTCCTCATCGGATACGGCAAACTTTCTCCGCTTTCTGCAACATCTGCGCAGCATGCTACCCCCATCTGCAAAGATAACCGCGGCGACACAAATCGTGCCATTCGCTGGTTCGAACGGCCATCCCCTCCAAGACGTGTCCGAGTTTGCAAAAGTTGTCGATTGGATCTTGTTGATGAATTACGACGTATGGGGATGTACGCCTTCTTTTTTCAATTAGGCTGAATTTATCATCCGGATTGCTTAAACTCTCTCTCTCTCTCTCTCTCTCTTAGCCTCGTCGAATCCCGGTCCCAATGCACCGCTCGAAGACGGGTGTGGAAATTCTTCTATCCCATCTGCCAACGCCCGCTCCGCCGTTCTCAGTTGGAAAGCCGCGGGCTTTGCTCCACACCAGATAGTCCTCGGAGTTCCCGCCTACGCGTACATCTCTCGTTCAACTGCTCCTTCTCTTCGTCAGAAGCGTAGTGCTCTCGATGCATCAGCCAACGTCCGGGTTGTTAATGACGCCAGTGGCACCGACAGCGGCCAAGTCCAGTTCAGGGATCTCATTAAGCAGGGTGCTCTCGCTCGTTCTTCCCCCGATGGATCAATCGACATCGAGTGCGCCGGCGTTGAAGAGCACGAGGATGACGAGAACCAGCTTACGTTGTCTCTATCACCGGCCGGAGGTTTGATGGTCGCCCCGGTCGTCGCCGGGTCTTCTCTAGGGTCTCTTGCTTCTTCACCTCCGCCGCATGATGTGTTTACCGCTGCCGCTTCATTCCAAGGTGCCGGGGGATTCACTCGGCATTGGGATGCTTGTTCTTCCACCCCTTTCCTCCGCTCGGAATTCGCCGAACAGATCATCACCTTCGATGATCCGCAAAGTCTCGGTCTCAAAGCTGCTTGGGCCAAGGAAGCTGGGATTCTTGGGGTGAACGTCTTTGATGTACACGGAGATACGGACGATTGGGACCTCGTTGACTCTCTCAGGAAAGGGCTCGGGATCATCTAGATTTTGTTAGGTTGGGACCCCTCTGTGTATTTCTGTTTTGCGTTTGTATAATCCACAAGGAAAAAATTCTGGATCCTGAGGCTGACTCATTGGCACCTTGTCACGGAAAAGGATCGATCGGTCGTGTGATGACTTCCGATGCCCTTTTGGAATGAAATCCACGTTGGAAATTCGAAAATAGGAGGAAACGAGGTGAATCAGAAAAATACATGACATAGGGGGGACCCAGGCCATCAAACCACCGATTATCATGAAATACGCCTGGCGGGGTTACGGTTGCGAGGCGCGTGAAAGGCAATGGAGAGAAGAAAGACCGGAAATCACATTCAAAACAAGTATAGCTTATCCCCCCCCCCTCGAACTGTTCTCCCGGAGTTGTACCAATTGACGCGCGCGCCCCGGACACGTCTGCTTCTGTGGTTTGTGCACTCCCCGGTCACTCAAGTGCTCAACGTCGTTCTTCTTAGGTAGATATCAGACCAGATAATGGTTTGTCCGTTATTGTAGCGGGAATAGGAAACCTTGGGAAAATCGAGCCAAGCGAAAAAAACACATGCCCCCTCGGAGTTTTCGTCGGGGCCCGTTCACATTGGAAGACTAAACGACACATCGTACAAACAAAAACGACTGTAAAGTCAGTATTAGGAAAGACCTCCTGTGTTCTGTTGGATAAATCTCGTCGAAAACTGAGTTTCCGACCGCGCATGTACGATCCCTGCGACTCATTCTCGGAAACCTCTTTGAGCATTGGGTGCTGCATTTCCAACACGTTCAAGCTGTCCTGCTTAGATTGCTCAGCTGGGGTTGAAATGCCCCCAACAGCGCCAAGACGCCACCCTCTTCAATCTCCATAGGTAGGAGACCCACACGAGGTTGAAGAACCAAGCTCGTGTACCGAGGACGACCTCAGAGGCTTGTAGGGGCGATGGCACCGCGACGGGAAACGCCAAGATCTGAATCGGCGAGGGATGCCTTTTGGCAGAACAAACCGGGTGTGACTTACCTGTTCAAACGTGAGCGAGAAGTTATTACCAGGGGCCTCGAACACGCATGTCTCCGTGACGAACACCCACGTAGCGTAGCAAAGGGGATTGCAATGACTGACGAGAAGAGTGACGGTTTGTCTGTAAAATGCGCGCAGGTTCGGTAAGGGAAGCCCATGGAACCACAAGATGGCGTGCGCACCAGACGGGAGAGAACTATAAAGGGTCATGTCGCACACCCGGTGGCCAGGTCTCCCTCCTCACCTTCGCCATCGCCATCGCCCACGCGAGGACGGCGATGGGACCCAAGATGATCGTCGGACTGTCCAGCACCACAGCTTGTCATCGCAACCGAAACGAGACGTTTGAGAGAACCGCCCTGCGGCGTTTATGGTGCGGTGGTGAAGATGACCACCGCGAGCCACATGAACCCACAGTTGATGCGGTTCCCTCCTCCGTAAAGCCTGGGTCTATTCAGTGACCGCCCCGGAACGCTTGGAGAGGGTAGACCGAATGAGGCGGCGATTATGAGTGCGATATCGTCGCATGTTGCTCTTGTCGGAAAATCGGTACGGTGTAGGCGGTCAGGGAGGGCGTATACAATGAACGGCCGACAGTGAAAACACGGCTTCCACCCGATCTGGAGCATGGAAGATCAGGATTATTGGTTCCCTGCTAGTTTCAAAATAAAATTCTCTTGCTTCGTGGTATCGAGGCACTTACGATGGAAAAGGGCTGTGAGGTAGTCTGTTCATATCAACATCAGTGCCCCACTTGTAGAAAGAAGGCGCGCGCTTGCTTGCTTGCTATTCTTATCAGCGGACCAGCGGTGTCAGAGTTTGGGTAAATACTACCCACAGGGCGGGTATCGTTTCCAGATAGGGGTTAGGCAGTAGGTCGCGGGGAGGATTTCAAGAGATGAGTGACCTTCTGGGGTTCGACGGTAACCCAGTGTCAGGATGGACGAGGAGCTCTTAGCTCTGGTAGGGGCCCAGTAACCTGTGTCAAGCCAGGCCCATATGTATGCGCGACGACGTGGAAGACCCCAGTAGTGCAGGGCGTTTACTCGCCCACCTAATGAAACCATAACCAGTAGATGGCACAATCAAAATATGGTCGAAGCAAGGGCGATATTCAGGAAGGAATTTCATCAGACTGAATCCAAAGGTTTTCCGAATCGTTGGCGTACCGAGTCCGACGGATGCAAATGTATGCCGTCGATCACGTGTTTGACTGACTTTTTTTTCTTCAACTTCCACGTTCGTTGAGCGTGCCTCGTAGCTGGCCGCACTTTGGGTGAGTCTCCTTCATTTTCACGAACGCATGGAAATCAGCGCATGCGGTGCAGTTGGGCACTACGGTGATGACAACTTTATTCACACTGTATGAACGCTACGGGGTAGTTCCCGTCGCGTCATGAGTTGATAATTTTCTACAACGGTATCTGAGATTTTACACCACTTTATCGCATCGCAATGACACCCATCTTGTACGAACGTTGTTCTGATCATGTTTTCTAGTTCAGATTCTGAACCGCTGAATGCGGTGTTGGCCGTTCGCCTTGATGAAGGCGTTGGGATGGTATCATTCGCTGTGTCACCCATCCTTTGCTGTATACTCGGTGATGAATGATTAATGATTCCCTGGTACGCATTTTGGGCGGGCATCCCGCCGCCTTTCCGCATCTACCGCTTCGGAGTTTAAAAAGGCTGTACGAGGGTGCCTTCATCTCGGGGAATGTCATTTCTATTCTTTCTCTCATCAACTCTCGAATGGCGGAATGGCGATAAGACGCGTTCCCACCAATAGAGTGGAGGAAATCAGCAGATATCAGCTGACAAGCGTCCAGGTCACTCAAAGGCATCCGCGGGAGCTTGACCCTGAACCTGGCTGAGCGCCCCCTTGATGATGTAGAAGTAAGTGGAAGATTTGATGGCGATCGCGGTCAGTGCAGTTGCAGATCCTTGCTGTTGCTTCGCTGGTGGTTGCGGATTCGGGGCAGGAGGAACGGTCTGGTACGCCACAGGAAGGTTGCACCTTGGACAAGCATATCTCCACTGTCGTTCGTACTTGCCATCTTGGCTATAGAATTCATTGAGCGGGTGCAATCGTCCGCTCGGAAGTCGGGAGGGGGGAGGTGTCACATACCGTTCATACAGGATTGGTTCCGTGGGCGTTGCATTCAGCTTGAACACCTTGGCGGGGGCCTCCTGAGTATCATTGGCCTGGACGATGGTCGCACCGTCTGTCTGTCGTTTTGGAAGCGTCGGTAATGCCTTGTCGATGATCAGCTACTACGCGGTTCCGTGGAGGGTATTTGAGTACAAAACGTCGCCAGGGGTTCAAGAACGTACGATGTATTCCCCACAGATGCAATCTTTTTTCGTTTCGGGTCAACAAAGGATGCGTTTGAAAACACGAGCTTTGTTCTTACAGTAGACGCGGAAGTTTGCAGCCGACGAGGGAGTGGATTGGGCTAGGGTAAACCTGAATCAGAGATGGGTAGACTTTCGCTTGGAAGGTCAATACGGACCATCTTGAGAAGTGGATACAGCAGCTCTTGAAACAACTTTGGGCATTGTTGCTGGGACGAGAACAAAAAAAAAGAAATCGCCGCGTGACCCGGCGGCGTGAGGACGGTCTCGTGACGGTGTGACGGCCCTCTGAATAATCAAGCTGGTGGAGATTTGAGATTTGGAGGGGCAAGCAGGTACAATTTCCGCCATTGTCGCAAACCGACCCTCCCCCTTCTCCCCTTCTCTCCCTCCCCTCTCCCTGTCCGCTTGTTGCCCGTGGTAAAGTATAACTGCGGATGGCTGAAAGAGATGCTTCGGTACGTCTCAGAAGAGCCGTGCAGGGTGAGCAATAACCTCCCTTTCATCTCTTTCGGTTCCCAGTGCCACAACTCACGCCCCGGACTGGGATTCCTTGTTACGCATTTGGTAGAAAATAACCTTTTCCTCGTGAAACGCCTCATAAAGCGCACCGACATGCGTAACCCGGATCCGAACACCAAGAGGTACACGTCCTTGGCGTGGGCTGCCATTCAAGGATGTGAAGAAACGTTTGAGTTCCTCCTTAGCCAGGGTCACGACGATGAGGAACTCAGTAAGGTGTGTTGTACCTATGGCACGCGTCCTAGATTCTTGGCGGGTCGCTAACGTGTCCCGTTATCAGGATTCCGATAACAACACCATCCTTACGCTGCTCGCAGACTTCAAACCCCCAGTAACCTCTCCGTACCGGGCAACATCGAACGATCATTATACGAGTGGGGCAGCGCTGCGCATGGCGAAACTGTACCACGACCGTTACCCGTACATCAGAGACTGGGCAAACGCCCAGGGTAAGACTGCTTTGCATGCTGCTTCTATGCGGGGGAACGAAGAGATTGTCCGGGTGCGTTATTCTCCATGCATGCTCTGTAAAAGTTGCCCCGGTGACCCTGACCGTGTTCACTTGAATGACAGATGTTATGTGCCCTCGAGGCTGACTTTGACCTGCCCGACAACCAAGGGAACACTCCCTTGCATTAGTGAGTACTCCACCCCTAGCCGGTGTAGCCGGGCAACGTGTTGAACTTTGTTGCCCCCTCTCTTGTAGCGCTAGCGCATGGGGCCATATTCCTGTAGGTGGATTTGGAATTCGATCCGTTTGACAGGCCGATCATTGATCCTATTGCCGCAACTCCTTGTCAGATTGTACAACTGCTGATTGAGCGTGGGTGCCAATATACCGCCAGAAATAACGAGGGGTTCACAGCCTCAGATTATGCATACTCGTCAGTCGTTTCCTTTGCCGCGCCAACCCGCCGTCATCGTTGTTTGATCTAACGTCCTCTGGAAACAGCATCAGCACGAGAGACACACTGCAGGATACCGCCAGAATTCAGTTCGAGAACAACAAACGCGCGAGAAGACAGGTTTTCGCCCAGGCTGCACAAAAGGGGACGGAAAGAACGTCCGATACTGCCATTCCGCCACCGCCTCCTCCAAAGGTGCGGCACCGGAACGGCAGTGGGAGTCACCGGCTACGAAGTGGGTCTGGCGCCAGTCGCATGACCGGTGGCACGACCTCTGAAAGCGATTTCGATGGCTCTTCGTCACTGTTACATGGCCATTATACCTCAAACTCTCCGATGTCATCGCCCTCGACCCGTTCAACCAACCTTCCGTCAGCTGGGTCAATACCCCAGCACTACAACCAAATATCTTCCGGAACCGCCAGCACCTTCTCTATCCCTTCACCCTCCCTTTCCGTAAACTCGGGCCTGCCGATGACACAGAGCACGTTATCACCGATCGCAACCCGGATGTTGGAGAGGGATGCTGACGCGATGGAAAAGTACAAGCGGAGGAATCGAAGTGGGAGTGCAGGAACGACCTCGACGGATGCGCCATCGCAGACGGACTCGATTGGACATCTGAACGGTGCCGACCGTGAGGAGGTTGTCCCTCCGATGAACTCGTTGGTGAACGGCTCGGTGCAACCGAGAAGGCCACTAAGACCCTCTGCCAGTGCGGCTCAACTGAGAAGCCACGGGAGCGTGCTTGGGTTGGTCAACAAGGGCAGCCAGGAGATATTGAGGTCGAGGTCAGGCACGAATCCCATGGAGATCCCTCCTAGTGGGTCAAACTCTTCGTTCTCAACCATCAACGGGAATCACCAAATACACGGGAGCTCGAATCTCACCACGCCGACGCGACAGAAACCTGGTACATCTATCCGGACGTTATCAAGCCACACCGCTGGCGGTGTGGCGGATGACAGGGACGATGGTGATTACACGGGACCCAGCGAACTTTACGCGCAGTTCCCGCCACCGGTCACTGCTTCTCGTCCGCCACCGATCACAAAAGTGTCGACGTCGACCACGAAGGGGGCGGACCGGAATGGGAGGGGACCCGCAAGTACAACACCAACGGCGACCGGCCATAGGATGATTCCTTTCCACCTCTTGAGCAAACCCCTGCCCCCAATCGATCCGCAATTCGGTCACAGACGTGGAACCTCGACGACTTGATCTTCCTTGCCTGTTACCTCATCTGCTTTCTGGTTCCCCCCACTAACTTGCATCCTCGAATTGATCATGATCCATCCTTATCACACTGCACTTGCAAGATATTTGTCGCATGTTGTATCATCCTCGTGTAGTACTGCAGTACAAGTGCAGTAGCCGTTTATGGGACTGTTGTCTGAATGCTTAAGTAGTCCGTTTTTGTCAAGGTTTCCCAGTTGTTACCACATCCTCATTAGTGATTGTCGGTGGTATTACGTGGTTTGCTCGAGGAGACTACCCGGTTTTCGTCCTTGCATCAATGATCGGACAATCCCAGCGGTCTATTGTTGGTCTCCTGGTCTCCCGAAGCGGAACTGTTAGAAATACCTTTAAACACCTTGGCGGACAAAATACAACTCCACCCCCCCGTGGTAACTGCGGCACACGCTCCACAACTACCCACCTCGTCCACTAGATTTCATTCACTCCCCAACTCACCCTTACCTTCCCCCTCCCGTCACACCTCAGCCAGGGCGAAACGCCAACACAACAGGACAAACACCTAACCCGGCGGAGCCATGACCTTTCCTTCCAATGCTGACGCTGACCCCGACCCTACAACCCAAATGCCTTGGCCTGGTCGTCGAAACGCCTCCGGCTCCCACATTCTCAAGGCTGGAGGCGGTGTCAGACCCCCTGCACGAGGACCGTTGAAGTTGGATCCCATCAAGACTCTCGTGAATCCGGTTCGAAAGAGGAGGTTGACGACGAAAGACTTGATATTCTTGAGCATCTCGATGGCGGGTGCGCAGATCGCATGGACTGTTGAGCTCGGGTATGTGTGTCATGGCTTTCGGCTTCTTGCTCCTTATGTCGGTTTTGGATGTCTCCGTATCACCGAGTGCTTACGGACTTCGCGGGCAGATATGGGACGCCGTTTTTGTTGTCTTTAGGATTGTCGGAGCAACTCACGTCGTTGGTGTGGCTGGCGGGCCCCATTAGCGGGTTGATTGCTCAACCTCTCATCGGTGCGTCCATTCCCTACCTTCCCTCCCTCCTTGCAATCTTCATCCCCCTCCATCCCTGGTCCAATGGCAAAACTTCTCCATCCCATTCCATAACCAGCAAATTCTTCTGCTCTTCCACTCCCACGGCTTCAGTTGTTTGAATGTTTACAATCTTCATTCATTCTAACACGTTTCTTTTACTCTATCATCACAAAACAAAATAGGCGCCATCTCGGATTCTTCCACTTCCAAATACCGCCGCAGATACTGGATCGCCTCATCCACCGCCGTGCTCGTCGTATCCACTTTGACCCTCGCCTATTGCAAACAGCTCGCCGCGCTCCTAGTCGACTTGTTCGGTGGGGGACAAGGCGATTGGGATCCAGAACGGGCCACTTACATTTCTGACACCGCCATCGGCCTCGCGGTTGCATCTTTCTACTTGCTCGATTTCGCCCTTAATGCCTTACAAGCGTCCTTGAGGAACTTGCTTTTGGATATCACCCCCGCAGATCAACTCAATGTGGGTAACGCCTGGCACAGCCGTATGACTCAGGCCGGGAATATCGTCGGTTATGGGTTTGGGTTCTTCCCGCTGGAGGATATACCCTTTTTGAGGTGGATCGGAGGGTCTCAGTTTAGGAAGTTTTGTATCCTCGTCCTTGTGGTTTTGGTCACCACGGTCTGGATTACGTGTTGGACGCAGGAGGAACAAGAGCGGCAGAAGAAACATTCTGAAAAAAAGTGTGTGGTTATGAACGTGCTTGGGGCACTGGTGGACAGGTTACTGATGCAGTGCGGAAACAGTCAGATTCTGGGTAACATTCGTGCTGCGATCCTCAAGCTGCCCCTACCTATCAAGAAGGTCTGCGCTGTTCAAGTGTTTGCGTTCATGGGATGGTAATGCCCCGTTTTCTAGTCCACCGTGTTGCACCCCCATTGATTTCTATTGCAGGTTCCCCTTCCTTTTCTATGCGTAAGTGGCGATGGCACCTTGAAGGGTTACTCACTGATATGGCGATGCAGTACCACTTATATTGGCCAGGCCATGGCGAAGGAGAAGAACGGAGAGCCTGACGCCGAATATGCCACTCGTATGGGAGCCCTCAGTATGCTGTTTAATAGTATTGTCGCTGTGATGGCCGGTGCCCTCCTCCCTTACCTGTCTCGTAGAGACACGCGTCTCCTTCGTGTCCAGGACGAGGACGAGGAGGAGGAGACTATTCGTCTTAGGGGTTTGATCTACAAATGGCGCGCCGAGGCGGCCAAAAAAGGCAAAAAGATGAGGCTGCCCACTCTTCCCGTCCTGTACAGGACGATTTGGATCGGTGCTTTGGTGTTGTTCACCGTTTTGACGATGTCGACTTTCTTTATCACTTCTACCATTGGCGTAAGTGCTTCGAAGTCTTGGTGCTGGTCTTTCAAAGAAGTTGACTGTTCGCGGTTAGGCCATCATTATTGTCAGCTTGGTTGGTGTCTCCTGGGCTGTCGCCTGTTGGGTTCCGTTCGCCATTATTATGGAGGTATGCATTTTACCGCTATGGTGGTTTCTCATTGCTGAAACGATCTGCCTCTAGTTCCTCAAAGAGATGGAAGAGATAGTCGAACCCACTTCTCCCGCTCAAACGCGCGCCAACTCTCGTATCCACTCTCGCGCCCATTCTCGCGCCCATTCACGTACTCACACCGGCAGTGGCTCTTTTGCAAACTTTTCCATCCCTCGTATCCATTCTCGCGCCCATTCACGTACTCAAACCGGCGATGGCTCTTTCGCGAACTTTTCCATCCCTAATATCCCTAATGAGCGTCAGCCACTGCTGGCTCAGGCAACGGCAGCGTTGGAGAATTGTGAGGAGAACTTGCTCGGTCCCGTCGATCGGGATAGACCTGTTGCTGGCGGAACGGTTTTGGGGATCCATAATTTGGCGATTGTGTTCCCTCAGTTCATCGTATGTCATTTTCCATTGTTCGAACCCCTTCCTATTTCTCGGACGGAAGTCACTCAACATGTGTTTGGTAGGTTTCGCTCGCTAGCAGCCTCATCTTCAAGATTGTCGATGGGAGTGAACCGGACGACGGAACGACATATTACGGTCGGAATGGCGTTGCGTGGGTCTTGAGGTTTGGTGGATTCTGCACGTTGGTGAGATAACCTCGTCCTGCCCTTTTCGACCACTGTCACTCACCTTTGGCGCCGACACAGTTTGGAGCCATTGTCGCTCGCAGTTTGCCTTTGACAAAGACGGAAGAAGAGATGCGGTATATCTTGGAGGAGTTGACCACATTGAATAAGGAAGACACGCATCCTTAATTTTTTTCTGCATCGTTTTTCATATATACTCACGCATGTCGCCTGCTGAACACCCGCCGTCACACTCTCACGTGGGACTTGTTTCATTATGTTTGTTTGCGGTCGGGTGCATGAGGGCGAACCAAGTATGTCGTTCATCACATATGCATTCCTAGAGATCTGTGATACTCTGTCCAGACGACCTTTTTTTCTTTTGTTGGACGTTTGTCATTGTGTAAAGTTATAGTCTTGGCTGAAACGTGCTCGTTGCGCCTTTTTCTTCCGCTCCTTTGCATGCGATTATCCCTTCATGTTGCCCAAATCTTAGACTTTCAAACAGTGATCGACATCGTTATGTTTTGCGTGCATCGCGGCCCGCGGGTTGTCTTCGTAATCTGGCTTTCAATCACCGTGTGTTTAGGTCAGGGTTCGCACGCAACGTTACAAGAAGTGCAAGGCGGGTGGTGCGGGCAATGATGCGCTCCTCCGGGCCTTGTAAAAAAGAAAAACCCACGCCGGGACTCGAACCCGGAACCTTCAGATCACGTGATGGATGAGCAACGTAGAAGTCTGATATCATAACCATTAGACAACGCGGGCTTCCATCCGATTTTGTTATGGGGGGACATGACGAACGGCGACGAAGAGATGTGGTCAGTCAAGATCGGAGCGTCGGACAGGATCCTGACTCGCTTCCCCCATCACCATGGAATCTCTCTTACATACAATGGGCGATCTTGAACTATCTACCACCAGTTTCTGCTCGGGCTTTGTAAGTCGGCCGCAGCCTTTCCCGCAGCTTAGAACTGATGGATTCGACGCTCGTGCCCAAATGGTTGGAAAATCTATCGACACAAGGGGAAAGGGAAACGACGACTGACCAGGTATGTGTGTAGGCTTCGCTCCTACACTTCACACCACAACTTAAATCCCTATAGCTGCGCATAATAAGTGACAGGCTTTTAGTTGTTCTCTCTAAGCTTCACTATGTCGCAAACGCCATTGCTCCACCCAACACACTTCCACCCGAGATTCTGCGCATGGTATTCTCCAACCTTTGTCCAGGTACTCACCGGGATTGGGACGCGGGGCGAATCCCGCCGTATGTGAGCCTACTCGTGGTCACTCGCGTTTGCCATCGTTGGAGGGAGATAGCAATCTCTGCGACGGAATTATGGACACACATAATCCTCACCATCCGCGGTTACCAGTCAACGACAAAGGACGTATCCGTAGCCCGACTCTACATGCGCCGTTCCGGAGTACAACCACTTGACCTCTTCTGCACCGCCCGGTTTTATCAACTCTTCAGCGTTGGAGGGTTGATCCCGGACCGTCGTCGGCTGAGGTGTGTGGTATATGGAGTGGTGGATGGAGCTTACAAGGACGAACTCGCCAGTTTCCTTCTGCCTGTGACATATCTTGAGCGTCTGGAGATCAGAGCAGATGAGAGCTTCTCGTTGCCTGTTCTCTTTTCCGACGCTGCACCACACCTCCGGGAGTTGACCACCTCGAGATGCACCCCTTGGCCGAACAACCGGTTTGGGTCTCTTACTCCTTTGGTTCTCCTCTCTCAGAAGAACATCGATGCCAACATCTATTCTCTTCTCGGCACTTTACGGTGCTCCCCGCATCTCGAAGAGCTCATAGTCGAGAGAGAGATCGTACCTCGCATAGAATCGCAGGAGCCCCCAGAACAGGATATCACCCCCATTCCTCTGCACTCGCTCAAGAAGCTGCATGTTTGTCGCCTTTCAGCTGGGACTACCCGACGCGTCCTACGAGCGCTTGATCTTATCCCAAACAGAATCTTCATGCGACTCACGAACGTATCCGCGGACCTTGGTGCGATTCTCCCGGAGGTGATTGCGCCTGAACTTTCGCCGTGTACTATGGCGAAACTCGAAGTTGTCTACCCTTCCACCGGTGGGGTGATACTCCACGCGACGAATGGTGTGGCATACACGAGATTGGTGTATCGGCATAACCCAACGCGTGGCGAATTCTTACGTTTGATCACGGAGAAGCCGCATGAAGGGCATTTCTTGAAGGAACTTTGGCTGCATCTCGACCGGAAATGCGACTATGAAATACCACCTCCCCATGTTTTTCGCGACTTGGAGACGCTCGTCATCGAGGCCGACCCCACCGACGAATTTAATTCTATGGTAAACCTCATACTTTCCCCCAATGAGGATGGCGTACCTTCTCCTTTTTTGTCTACACTCCAACTCCGGAGCGTATTTGACATGGAAATCCTTGGAGAGATCCTCAAGGCTCGCTCGGACGCTGGACCCCGCTTAAAAACGCTCCGAATAGGATGGTTCTACAACTTCGAGAAAAGAACGGCTCCTATGACCCAGTTCGTCGACAAGGTCGAGCTCCATTGCGTTACTGACGGAGTGTCGCACGGGTTGGAGCTACCCAAGGAATGCATGACAAGGAGTCGCGGGTGGGAACCCTGGTTTCGGAAGATCGTGGGAGAGATGGAATACGAGCCAGGTAATTGTGGTCCCATTCAACTGTGGTAGACAGGATCGACCTGTGTCCGCAATGCTCTTTTTTTTCTGCATATATATCGGTCGACCAGGCGTGAAAAACGTTCGCATCGTTCATCTTCAACATCCAGAACTCTGTGCTTGGGAGCAACTCGGTTTCGACAATAGATTTCTGAGGCAAAAAATAAGAACATCAGTTTCGCGACGCAGAGGGTGTGTTGGGTTTCCCCCATGTAATCCTCTTCTGTTGCAAGTAACTGCACCGTTGACGGGATCACCGGTCGAGCGTTAGGGGGCCGCAACCTGATCTTGCCATCTTGAGCCAATCAGGGACGTTCCCACGATTTCCCCCGTGGCGACAGTCACAGCACGCTGTGCAGCCAACGAATCCCACTTTACTCAGCACCTTCACGATTACCATGCCTGCTCGCTATGCTCCCCTCCCCACCCAGCGGCCTTTAGAGCATTCTGACGACGAGCTCGACGCTGCCTTCGACGGCTCAGACGATGAGCTCGACTACGATGACGACAACGCCCCAGTCTCCGAATCGCAACCACTGAACCCACCTCGTTCTGGTCGCACTTCCCCACCTCTCTCGACCCGGGACCACCCTCCGCCATTGGCCATACCAGGAACGTACGATTTCGAGCGAGTGGATTATGATGTCCCGCCTCCTGGGTCCCCTACTAGAGCGATGTCAAACGATTACGGAAACACCAACGGCCACGTCCCCTCGTTCGACACCGACGCCGACCTTGCGGGGCTTGGGCGTGGAGGCGCCAGGAATTGGTTTAGTAGGACAGCGGCGAACGTGTTACCTTCGCATTATGTTCGTCAGTTGGGGTTGGGTGGCCCGTCTGCCCCGGCTGTGCGTATTGGTGGCGGAGGTATGAACGATGGCGTGTTCTCGAACATTACCGCCAAACCTGAGCGGAGGAGGCAACAACAAATAGGTGTGTGGTATTTCGTGTGCATCGCCCACCCTATCTCATTAAGATCTGATCTTTCCTTTTTATCATCACTCAGAGAGCGACAGTAGCATCTACCTGGCACCAGAGGAAACTCAAAAGGATGCGCCGCCGTCCTACGCTTCCGCCCAAGCTGATGCTGTCCCACCCTATTGGGAGACCACTACCATCCACCTCCCTTCCGGCGTTTCCGCCTCTTCCGTCCCTGGCGAAATGATCATAGAGGGACTCCCTACCGGAACACTCTTCTCCTTCCTCTGGAACATGCTCGTCTCGGTATCTTTCCAGTTTGTCGGTTTCCTGTTGACTTTCCTGCTGCATACAACGCATGCTGCCAAGTTCGGAAGTAGAGCTGGGCTTGGCGTCACCTTGATCCAATACGGATTTGCTTTGAGGAACCGATTGGAGGATAGTTCGGGCGGAAGTGGATACGATAGCACCGACGGGAGCAACTCCGAGGGATACTCGGGATGGAGGCTCACAGATCCAGCACGGCCGACTTTTGAAACTGCTGCGGAAGCTGACAGGTACTACAAGACCCACCCTCCCCCCGTTCCAAGACACGGCAACCACCATATGAGTAATGGCACCATGCCATCAAATGGCGCCTACGTTAGCCCTCTCGGAGACTCAACGTCGGAATGGGTATCTTTCTTCTTGATGACAGTCGGTGAGTGATTTCCCCGTGCCTCCTTAGAACAACCTGTTGACCGGGGGTGCAATCAGGGTGGTTCATCCTCCTGACGTCCATCTTGTCTTATTGGAGGGTCAAGAGATGGGAGCGGAGCATTCTAACTGCTTCAGATACCGGGGACTCAATGCCGAGTGAGAACCCGCTGTCCCGGAGGTTGCGCGCGGCGTTTGGTAGCCATGGTATGCTTCGACACGGTTTTTCCCTTTCGCGAGACGAGGATACAAACACCCCGGTTTCAGCGACTGTTTCCACGGAGACGGCTGCCAGGATGGGCCAGGGAGACAACAGCGTAGAACTCGGCAGACTATCTTCAGATCCAGAGGTCCGACTTGCACAGGCTTGGGCTGAAGAAGCGAGGTTACAGAACGATCTGAGGGCTGCCGGGTTGATATGATTACTTTCGTCCCGTGCTACCCCGTCCGCTCTCCAACGTCTGCCCTTCCCCTCCACCCCGTGTTGTTTATTCTTGATATCTTTATTGCGATGAGATCCCTTCCCTTCTTTGCTTCATGGTAAAATGCACACACCTCACCGCCTCCATCTCTATCGGTACCAATTCGAACCCTGTACAATTTCTCGTTTTCATTTACTCTTTCGTTCTTCTCACTCCGAATCCATAATACGGACGGTAACAGTCTTATTTCTCGTCGTTACAATCAGGAGATACAACACAGCATATACCACAACATTATTCCTCGTCCCGACACCGACGGCGAGGTGCACAGAGTTAGGGATGAGCCCCTTGCCTGAATGGCTCAAGGGTGATCTCCAAAGCGGAACAAGGGTATGGAATCTCGAATTTCTCAAGAACCGAGGGGTGCAGGATGCCGACGCTACCGAGCTCGATGTCGGAGTGAGAACCCAGGGCTGACTTGATGCCCTCCTTGACGGAAGCAAGGCCGGAAAGTTTCTGGGACGATAGTGGAGGGCGGTAGTAAATTGCTGCCGCACGGCCAGGGAAATAAGTGGGATCTATGGGAGTGAATGGTGAACATCCCGGAGGGGTGTCGCAGCCACAACCGGGACCTCTCTTACCGTCTTTCTCCTTGAGATAGTATCCGCTCTCGGGCTTTGTATCAGACGCACTGATCCTCTTCACCTCGAGAGTCTTCATAGCCTTATCCAACAACCCGTGGATAACTTCGAACCCTGCGCTCTTGTTACACCAGACGGCCGCCGCGTGCCTCACATTCCTCGCTTGCCTCTCCAAACTGAGATCCTTGAACACAACGTCGGTCGACTCGAACACCTTGATCGGGAGCGGGTGTGCCCTGTTCTCTCGGATCGTCTTGAGCAAACCGGGGATGAGCGAGGTTCGAACGACTTGGAATTCTAGGGTCTTTGGGTTTCCTATCTTCACTGCAGTGTTCCCGTCATCCACCTTGTTCAACCACTCGAAGTTTTCCTCGTGCGAGCACTAGAGGGTAAAGGTGCAACATCAGCGCACAGATGTACACCCAGTGGCAACTACCCTACCAAGATAAGTGGAAGAACCTCCACAAAACCCGCCTGAGCCCAGGTGGTCCTCACGATATCGGTCAACTTGCTCATCTCCAGGGGTTGGGCGACGGTGTTGGTTGCGGGGAAAGTATCAGGGAGTCTGTTGTATCCGTAGGCGATTGCAACGTCCTCCACGATGTCACACTCGTGGAGGATATCCGGTCGCGTTGGGGGAATCTCCACTAGGATCTCATCGGGATCAGTGGAAGGCTGGGAAGCGGCCAATGTCATCTTCTCGAGGAGGGGGATGATCTCGGCGGAGGTCAGGGACAGGCCAGTACACGAGTTGATATAAGAGGTGTGAGCCTTCATCTTGACGGGGGACAAATCTGGCGAAATCTTCGTGGTACCATCCGGGCAGATTATCCTGCATGGCTCGATTCTACACGGGTGTTAGCTTCATCTATGAGGATCCCATGGATCTACCTTACACGTAGGGGACTTTGCAGTACTCGGAGAACATCGTAGCGACGATATTGACGACGATCTGAAGCTTCGTCTCGTCCGTTGCAGTCACATCAAGGAAGATGTTTTTTGTGTTCAGAGTAATTTTGCTGCGTTCCGAGTTAATAATCGGTGGCATCGACAGAACGCGGTCATGTGCATCGTAAATGATTGGATAGACCGGTGAATCTTTGACGATATGCAGGTATCGGGCAAGGTGCTTTTCCGACTAGGGAAGAAACAAGGTTGAGCTTTTGGGATCGCCCTCTCGTCTCTCCATTCATACCTCGTACACGGTCATAAGTTCATCTGCAGTATAGGCCCTGTCCTTGTTCAGTGGTACGAATTTTATATCCTTTGGGTTTCGAGCTTCGTATCGGAAAGGAGCTTGGATGGTGTCGAGATCGTGCGTTCCGATGGCCACAAGTTGCCGACGCCGGCATAAGTTTTGATGAAGCTTTTCTTGCAACTCTATGAAAGACTGGTATGATTGGGGAGTGAAGGTGACGTCTCGCAGGACACCGCATGCGAACAATGGACGAATTGGGTTGGTCTGTGCGCAGGGTAAACATCTGGAGTTGTCTATGGTAACAGAATGTGCATACCTCTGGAGCGATCTTGACCTCTATTAGGTCCCGTTCACCCCCTGGGGGGATGTGCAGTTTGTAAACTGTCGGGTTATCCTTGCCGAGGAAGACTCGGAGAGCGCGAGCAATGCCTTCAATGCAAAGTAGATCGTATCTGTGAATGGGTTCAATCATGACTTGACCACAGAGCCGAGGATTGAACGAGCCTGTTGGCGGGTATGTCTATCTTGAGTTGCTGTGGTGATTTCATTGAGACAACAATCGGTGAGAGCGGGTTAGGCAGACGCACCGGTCGTTCGGCAGGGAGACCCTTCTTCCTCAAGGCCTCAACCTCCTCTGTTGTCTAAGGGTGAGGGTGAACTTGTGCATTAGGTTCTCGTTTCAGTGGTCTCCTCACATCTTCGTCTAATTCTAATCCGAACTCGAATAACAGATGATCAAAGTCATCAGAAGCTGTGGTGTAATCGTTAGTCGCGGTTTGGTTGAAAGTCGGTGAGCGACGCACAGTAACGGTGTCCGAGTCTCTCCCATAGTTCCTCTTTGTCGACAGCGACGGTCGGCATTTGTGATCAACGATTGAAGGGAAAGAGATAAAGAGATCGAGTCATTGCTCACACCAACGGCGATCATGAAGTACGTCGGCCTCCTCAGCGGCGGAAAAGACAGTTGTTTCAATCTCCTCCATTGTCAACGGAACGGCCACGAACTCGTCGCCGCAGCTTCTCTAGGACCACCGCATGGAAAAGGTTCAGCCAGCTTCACTGCCTCGGTCCGTTTAGATCTTGAGGCTTGAACGTCTTCCAGAGGAGATAGATTCCTATCTCTACCAAACCGTCGGCCAAGACGCGATTGAATTTGTCGCTCAGGCTTTGGACGTCCCGCTGTATCGCAAAGCGATTGACGGTACGGCCGTGGAACAAGGCTTGGAATATGGGAGCAGGACGGCAAACGCCTCTGGAGGGATTAGAGGCGACGAGACGGAGGACCTCTTTGGTTTGCTTTCCACCGTAAAGGTGCGCGGCATTATATAATACACTGTCCCATACCTGAAGATCCTCCAGGCACATCACCCCAATATCCAAGGTGTCTCCGTTGGTGCGATTCTGTCAAGCTATCAACGAGTCCGCGTAGAACATGTGTATGTCACGTTCAACTCCCCCACGAACCCGCTGCTCATTTAATTCTAGATGCCGACGACTTGGTCTAACAATCCTGGCATACCTATGGCAGAGGGAGCAGGATGAGCTTTTGCAAGAGATGATCGACGCGGGGTTGGTCGCCGTTATCATAAAAGTGGCCGGTATCGGTCTCGTGGAGAAGCATTTGGGGAAAACACTCGCAGAGATGCAGTCTACATTGGTGAAGCTGGTACGATCCTTGTGTTACATCCCTGGCACCCGACATGGCTGACGTGAGATAGAACTCGTTATATGGATCGCACATTTGCGGTGAAGGAGGGGAATACGAGACCCTGACGTTGGATTGCCCTTTGTTCAAAAAGCGAATTAAATTGTGAGAGGAGCGAGGATATACCTGCATATGTTCTCACCCCACCTTGACAGGATGGATGTTGAGACCGTGATCCACTCGGACAATGGGTTCGCAGCTGTTTCATATCTCAGGATCAAAGGGGCCATTCTCGAGGAGAAACCGGAGAGCGGAAACGACCTGACCGTACCCCCATTACTGGAAGCCGATTTCGCTCGCATTCAAACCTTATTGCGTGGCCATCCCTCCACATATAATTCGATTTATGCAGTTTCAGAACCTGTTACCTGCCAGCCTACTGTTCGATCTTGTGGCTCGTCAAGTTCGCGGAAGGGCAGTTGGGTGGCTGTCGGGAATGTCTACTGTGTGACTGGTCAGGAAATCACGTTCGAGGAAGAAGTTGCCCGGTGCTTCCGCGATATCCAAGGTAGCTCTGCATCCATTGGGGAGATGTTATTCTGACCCATCACAGCTCAGCTCGAGAACTACGACCTCGGTCTCTCCCGGTGCACCCACATTAATGTTTACTTGTCTTCAATGGACTTGTTCCCCTCCCTAAATGCAATCTATGCCACATTCTTTGGTACAAGCCCTCCTACACGAGCATGCGTCGCTGTAGATCTTCCTCCGCCCATGAGGATCAAGCTCGATTGCTTTGTGTACGCAGAAACGGACCCGGCTCAACGAACTGCACTTCACGTGCAAGGCCTGAGCTACTGGGCACCGGCAAACATCGGACCATACTCGCAGGCGGTTCTCATCGATGAACACGTGTTTATATCCGGCATAATTGGGTTGATCCCAGCTAGCCTTTCGCTCCCGTCGCCCCAGGACCGTGCAACTGAGACCGCTTTGGTTTTCCAGCATACAGAAAGAGTAGTCGATGCTGTCAGGAAGTCGAGTGGGCAGTGGAACGGGCACACGCAACTGGCGATATATTGGCTAGTAGATCGGGGGCAGGCTGCGGGTGTAGCGGCGGCCTGCGAGATGTTCACGATGGTGGTGTCATCCTCCCGAATTTTTTGGACCGTTCTCATCTCCCTTCAGGAAAGGGACGCACCAACAGTATTGTTGGGAATACCCTCCCTACCAAAGGGTGCCACGATCGAAAAGCAGGTGGTCCTGCACACAGGACGTTACACTGTTAGGGACGAAGAGGGGATCGAAGAGGCCGTCGTCGGGGAGCCTACATTCCAAACTGGTAAGCGGGGAATTCGTAATGATGAGTCGTGCTAAGTCGAGTGTAGTTTCGATGCAGGACGGAGACAATTCTCTGTACTATGAAATCTCCACCATGGAAGGTTCGGGTGACACCTGCGCGATCATCTGCATTTGTGGTTCAGGTGGATTCCGTGGACCTCTCACACTCCATGTGGATGCTAAAACTTCCTTAGTGTCTGTGCTAGGTTCAGTGTGGCACTCTCGGCTCGCTAGTCTGGTAAAGGACGCCACATCGATAAGACTGTTTCATCTCCGGTCTATCGAAGCTTCTGAAGGTGAGCTAGCCGTTCCGAATTCCGTGAAATTTCATATAGATCGACCTCCCAGTCCTAAAAGCTTCTCAACCGCTTTTCGAGGGGCCAAATTCACCTGCAGTGACGACCGTCCCGGCCAGGTTCATTATCACGAGAGATCTTCGCCAGTGGGACTACGTTCTGTGTATCTTTTCCGCTGGCATGAGACTACAACCTATCACATAGCGTCAGTATATTTTCCAAGACCATGTAGGCTTTAAAGGGATTCAAATGCAGCTCTATCCTCAGTATAAACGTGGGATAGAACGAGGAGCGATACGGTCAAAATTTTTTATACAAGTCCGTGGGTGAAGCGGGTGCTACAGACACCGGACCGGAGTCCGGAAATGGCGGAAATGCACGACGAGTTCGTCGGTTTTCAACAGGATTGTGAATGCGCTCTGACATACCCTCAGCGCTGAGATTATGCCTTTGTGAACCTGAATGTTTTTATTGGGTGTTGTGTTAAATGTCGAATTTCGTGGGGATGTAGATGTGGGGGTAATGTTTTCACCAGCAATCTTAGATATCATCGTGATGGTGAAGCCAAAAGACTCTGGAAGACGAGAGGCTTGTATTTGCCCCTGGGCCTGGTGGATTAGTATTGTTGCCTCGATTTCAACGTTTTCCTATGCTCAAACCTGCGGTGGTTCGGCAATTTCCGGTCTCAACTATGGAGGATCTCAGCAGCACCATAGCGGCTCTCAACGACTTGACCAACTCCTTCTGCTCAAACCTGGTGAGGAGAATTTTGACTACCTCCCTCCGTAGTTGGACTTTGCTTTGATCTAACCCCACACCCAGGTTCCGAGCTCGATCTCCCGCTGTCAACGAGAATGGACCTCCACGAAGGTGAGTTGCATGTGTAGGCCTTTCGGTGCATTATGTACCAATAAGCCACGTAGCTACTCAAGATGGAACGCGCGATGGCTGGGATCGTATCCAGATTTCGATCCGCCGCCAATGCCCTGACCCCCATCAATCAACTCCCTCCTGAGATCCTCTGTGAGGTGTTCTTTCACCTTCGACCAGCGATCAGGAGAGGGTCCAAACAATCTCGGCCAGCGAGGGCACCTTTCGATGACTTGCTCGCGGTCACGCACACCTGCCAACGTTGGCGCGTAACCGCGATCGCAGCTGCCGAACTGTGGTCGCAGTTGATCGCTAGGGATCCGCGCAAGAACTTCGACGATATGACCCGATTGTTTATCAGCAGGTCGGGTGAGCTACCGCTGGACGCCGACCTGGGATACAGATTAGCGGTGGTGGCCCCGCACGCTCATCGGTTACGCACTCTTTCCTGTAGAGGGTGCTTGATCGACGATTTCTCTAACCTCAGCAACCGCCCAGTACCGTTGCTTGAGACGCTCCACATTCTACCCCATGATTACTTCGACTCTGAAAACCCGCCCTTACCAACTCTTTTCAACCGTGATTCCCCATCCCTTCGGGAACTGGCCGTCAACGGTTATAATCCCTTCCCCAACAACTGTTTTAGTGGCCTTTCGTCCTTCCACTTACGGTTATCATCTGGAGACGTTGGTCTTACATTTTGGACCCCGCTCCTTGCGACGCTGCGGGATAGTCCCCAGCTCGAGGAGCTTTTCCTACACGTTGGTGCTGTCTTTAATTACACCACATCTGCCCAGGACATTCCCGCCCCAGCCATCTTGCATGCCCTGCAAAAGCTGCACCTCCGTGGCACCCCCTCTTCCATGACACGCCGGCTTCTGAATCTGATCGACCTGGCTCCAAATGGGATTGCTATGCAGTTCACAAACATCACCCCGGAACTTGATTGGATGTTCCCTCCCACGCTCCCCCTGGAGTTATCTCTCCATGCAGTGACCTCTCTTGAGATAATCTACGTCTCCGGCCGTGGACTTATCATACAGGGAACCAACCCCGGGATGCGAATAAGGATCGCTGAACTTTCGAACTCGGACGCGGTCTACGCAGAAATATTCTCGCGCCTCGTCGCACGACCGAGTCTACAGTTCTCGTTGAGAGAGCTGTGGATCCACGTCGAGCGGAAAAAAGAGTACAAATTGCCCTCTCTTTCCGGATTCCCCCACCTCGAAAAATTGGCCGTGAGGGTAACAACAAACGGATACCCCATTCATCGATTACTCCGCATGCTGGACGTCGACGCCAATACCGGGCATGTACCATGTCCTCTCCTTTCGACGCTTGATTTATCGGGAGTGCTGGGCATGTTATTTTTGTCGACGGTGCTCGGTGCTCGGTCGAAAGCGGGGTGCAGGTTGGAGAGGCTCAGGTTGGGAAAGGCCCACGTCGTCATGGAGGACATCGCGATGGTACAACTACAGGATTGCGTCAACGAGCTCGAACTCTTCGACGCGGATGTGGAGTCCTGTGGGATGGAGCTCCCCGCCGTTTGTATGACGGAGCTAGGTGAATGGTGGGAACCCTGGACGAAACATGAGGTCGGGTTCCTATGATTAACGGTAGATTATAGGAACTTGCGTTCCCTGTGGTTGAATGCGACACGGCCGCACAATTTAACTCACTGTAATCTAGGATCGCATCTGCCGAGTATACAGGTAAACGGTGTCTGATTTCACTACCATGACGTAGAACGCCGGCGTTCAGGGGAATAATAAACGTGATCGCCTCATGAGCTCCAGTGTGGTCGATGTTGGAGTTCAATGCGCAATGCATGATACGAGGGGAGGAAACAGATACAATGTCACTCATGTAGTTTGTGATCGCTGGTGCGAGTGTCAGGACCGCGATCGAGGTTGCGAACGGTTCCGGCGGTGTGTCGTCGAGGGAAGGAGATACGAAGAGAGGAGAGGAGAGGGAACAATACGAGGCGGTGCAATTGGGGAGAGATGTTCAACGCAATCGGAAAGTGAGGGAGGAGAACTTGTGTATTAGATACGTCGAACTGCAGCTTAAATACGTGACCGGGAAGCTACAGGACCAAGTATCTACCGAGGTTGAGGGTATTGTTGGTAAGACGTGATCGATGATCAGTGAAGGGTCGTCGCGAGGAGATGAAAAGTACAAGCCCTCAGCCCTAGGTGTAGAGGGATCGTCACATTGGTATGAG
>Ga0307517_10002701_pt1 | contig 28312 bp, 13 predicted proteins | sample 23_EM_MG_FD_194515 | JGI IMG/M metagenome (GOLD analysis project Ga0307517, IMG submission 194515) | Populus trichocarpa ectomycorrhiza microbial communities from riparian zone in the Pacific Northwest, United States - 23_EM | ecosystem: Host-associated > Plants > Roots > Unclassified | place... | reverse complement strand
TATTTTGTTTATTTTAGAGAAAAAGTTTGTGTGTTTAGATCATATCGGTTTGAAAATCTAAAAGGGGACTTTGCTTATGTGTTGGTCATGGATTCAAGAATAAGGTTGTAACATTAACATATATTAAATCTAAATCCTTAATCTCTCTTAATGAAATGCTATAAATGGCATCTTAAAATTTTATGATTCTTATTTAGAAAAGTTAGATGAAAAGTTACAATAAAGAGTTGAAATGATTTACAAACTAACACACACACGCAATAATAAATGGATTTTTTGCTTTGTATAAAAAAAATACAATACAGAAAGGATACATACAAGAAAAAAATTTTAAATTAAAAAATTTAATGAGAAACTTAATGGAAATTAAGAGAGCATGTCTTAAGAGAATGACAAGCTAGTAATAATATATTTGTTTCAACCATTCAATCAATATTCAAAAACAAAAGAAATCTAGATAAATATATAAACAATGAATTTTAAACATAATTAATATTTATTTACGTAACACACACTAATAAAGGGGAGGGGGGGAATCATTGTTCTCCTCTAAGAAAGTATTGAAATGATATTTTGTTTTTTTTATTTCATCATTTAACATTAGATTTATTAGGGATCGAACTTAATAATTTATTTTTATTTTCTTTCTAAGATTTTATCCAATCTCATGACTTAAGTCACTAGTTTTGCGGGTTTACCTGGTTGACTCAAGTTTTTCTTGGGTTCTTTTTTGTAATTGATTATTTTTCAATTTTATCATTTACCTTCTAGGTTGATTGAGAATTAAACTTCATAATTTTTTTGTTTTTTATTCTATAAGGGTATCTTAATTTCATAACTCGAGTCAAGGGTTTGAGGTTTTAAACGAGTTGACTCATGTCTTTTTTTGCCATATTTTTAGTTGAGTTTTTTTCCCAACTTCATCCTTCATGTTGGATTAATTGGAAATTGAGCATCATAATTTATTTTTATTTTCTTTCTATTAGGTTATCCCGGTCTCATGATCCAAATTTACAAGTTAACAAAGGTTGACTCAGGTTTTTTTGTTTCTTTTTTAATTGATTTTTTTTCAATTTCATTATTCAACATTGAGATGATTGAGAATTGATCTTTTAACATGTTTTTTTATTTGCTTTTTATGAGGTTATCACTGTCTAATAACCCGACTCGTGAATTTTACATGTTAACCTGGGTTGACTTATGTCGATCTAATATGTTGTTATTTCAATATTTTTTTTAAAAAAATATGTTGTCTTGAAAGGTTTTTTAGTCAAACTATATATATTTTTTTATGTCCAGGTTGTTTTTGAACCTGTCATGTTGATCAGGTTATATCAGATTAATTTCTATATAGTTTAATTTTTTTTCCTTTTTAAAAACATGTTAGCAATGCCTGAATATTTTTTGACTTTATAAAAAAAATTAATTTAACCCATAACATAAAACAATTAAATGATGTAGTATATATTAAAGAATTAACAAAAGCTAAGAGGCGAGGTGAAAATGTTGTGGTTATAGGCACATCAACACTTTGAATTATAACATTGTAAATATGTTTTTGCTATTGGTTATAATTATAAAAAAAACTAAGAGGGGTCAACATTTCACTGTGTACACATTCATATTTAACTGTGGATTCATGTATTTAAATTACTACTTTGCCCTTGGGTGACAAGTTCATTTAACTTGGTCGTAGGAGTGAGAATGCCTTTTCTATAGGACCTATTAGTCATTTCAAGAATGAACAAGGTTAATCAGTCTTTTTATATTTTTATTGCACAATATAATTACTAAATTACCTTTAAAAAAAAGAAAAAACATTAAACTTGAATCATTGGGCTTTTTGGACTTTTCACTTTATTTTACACAGTACAATGGCTTAAATTACTCTTGAAATTAAAATTTCTTGGCTTTAGGTATAAGGGTATTTTCATCATTTTCTTCTAAGCCTTTTGTATTTCTTTACCAATTAGTCAACGGTTGAGCTCCGGTTGCATGTTTTTCTTCCCTCCCTCCCTTTCTAGAAAAACATGTTGGGTATTGAAAAAAAGAAGAAGAAGAAGTCTGCTATCTGTTTATTGAATCAAATTAGATCCTCATTCTTTTGGTTGCAATGTATTTAGTCTTGAATCATTTATTGATTTTCTTTTAATTTCATTTCTTGATATTTGATTTTTATATTAAATTTAGTCTCTATTCTTTTGATTTTGATTTTTTATTATTTTTTTTAATTAAAATTACTTTTTAATTTCATCCATCATAATTTGATTTTATTTTTTGTATCAAATTTGGTCCTCATTCTTTTTAAATCTATATATTTTTTCTTTTTTATCTCTTTTTTTGTTGAAATTGTTTTTTCAATTTTATCCCTGATTATCTTAGTTGGTTTGGAATTTGATATTATTATTTTTGCAAGTTTGCCTTTTATGCTGTAATCTAGCATCATGATCTATGTCACAAGTTTTCAAGATTAAATCGGGTTGGCTTTAGTTGTATTTGGATTATTTTTATTTTTATTTTTAATTCCATCCATCATCATTAGGTTCATTTGAAATTGATATTCATTATTTTTTCAACTTTTTTTTCCATTGAGTTATCCCGGTATTGTATCTTGGATTATGAGTTCAACATGTTCACCATGGTTGTCTGAGACCCTTTTTTTATATAGTTTTTGATTTTTTTTTAATTTCAACTTTAAATATTAGGTTATTGTGGTAATTGAGCTTCATAATTTTATTAAGTCTGCTTTTTATAGGATTATCTCGATCCCACAACTAGGTTATAGACGTGGTTGCTCCAGTCGGATGATAAAAAATTATCATGTCTCATTCCTTCAGATGATGTATTTTTAAGAATTCATTTATGTGCTGGCTCGAATAGACTCGAGTCTCAGATAAACACAAGTCTTGTTTTTTGTTTTTAATTATTTTATTTTCAATTTTATCTTTTATTATTTTATTTGTTGGAAATTGAGATTCATAATTTTTTTTTATTTTTCTTTCTATTTAATTATTCCATTCTCATTTAATTTTTACTTTGTTAACAAATAAAATCATTGAGATGTTTTAAAAATATTACTAAAATATATTTTTATAATATTGGAAAGAATTTACATTCTGTATTGAATCATTGTTGATTTTTTTCCTCTTTATTTGTTATCAATATTTTATTTTGTAGTCATATTATTAAATTAGCAGAGCTTACTAAATTTTTTCGAGTCAACAACTAGAATCTTAGATTAAAAAAAACATTTATAATATCTTGATGTTTTTTTATGTCAGGAAAAAAAAAAAATCATCGTTGCATATTACCTAGTGTACCTCTATGACGACCTCTACTACCTTAAATGGAAAGGTAAAATAGATACGCAATTGCCTTTTTTTTTTTAACTACCAAATTAAATTATCTTTAACTATATGGTTCAGTCTATTATTTTCACCAGCTACAATGTTTTGCTGAATTTTCTGCTTCGGTGGTATTTAATATTGTATTAATGGTTATTTTTTAAAATATTTTTTTTTAAAATATATAAAATAATATATATGTTTTAAAATTTATTTTAAAAAAAATCAAATTTTCTGAAAATCATTATATTCCCAACCCCATGCACCTTCAACTAGAACAATTTTTTTTTAAAGAAATAACATATTTTTAAATGTAGCAATTAGAAACTGTGATATTTAATTAGTGTTATGATTATAAATATTAATATAATTTTAATTAATGTCACAGTTTTTAACTGCAATATCTTTTAATTTTTCATAAAAAAATTTATTTTCTTCTGATTTTATTTTTTTAATGATTAAAAAAGAGCAAAAATAATTAACTTATGCTTTCATGTTAGATTATACTATTCTTTTACTACACTAATAGCACAAAAAAAAAAGATTTTTGCTCTAGAACTGGAATCAAGAAATCAACGGGACTGGAAATTAAGTAATTTTTTTTTTTATCATATCATGATATAATTCCATGTTTCTCATGAAAAATTAATTGATATTGCCATTCCAACCATAACATCTAAAAATATATTGTTTCACTAATTTTTTTGCTTCTATATCATTTTGCTATTTATTTTAATTTTACGTGCTAAATTCCTAATTTATCCGTTGTTTTGGGAGGGTGTCATGGAGTTTTTGCGTTGGCTTCTTCTCCAATGCTATCACCCACACTTGCCATGGGTTCAGAAATGGGTTGGGTTTTTGCGGGGAAATGTTTTTCTCTTTTTGTTATGTTACTTATAGTTTTGAAATTTGATTCGATGGGTTAATCTAGAATTTAGCTGATCTTGAGTTGAAATTGAGCTGGGTTAAAAAAAAATAGAAAAAAAAAATCTGATATAACCCGGCAATCCAATAAAAAATCTGGTTATAACTTATTAATTTATTTTTTATTAAAATAATATTATTTTAATTAAAAAAATTAATTTAAATAACTCCATGATTTGATCAAAACTCAATAATCTTGTTAAAACCTGAATCCAGATCTTGGAATGGGTTGGCCACCAGGAAGGTCTAAAAACTATGGTGTCACGTCACACCTGCCTAATAAAAAATAAAATTTGCAGATTTGGGACTTACACATCGACGAGTAAATCAAAACTCTCTCCTCTCTCATATCATTATTAGTGTGAAAAAAATTCTATCTTGGCATGAAAGCTTATCAGGAGATAGGAAGATCCAATGCAATTAATTGGCGTTAAAGGGCTTAAATCCATGATTGATAAGGAAGCTGATATTATATCACATATGTCATGCACCATGCTGATCTCTCCAGGTTTCTCTCTTCCTTTCACCTCCTGAATTTGGGGATTCTTATTTTGCTTGATTTGGTTGGTGAGAAAAAAATAAGCATGAGATTTTGATTTGTTTTGAGGTCTGATATTTCTATTTCAATGATTTTGTTTGATTTTTCAGTGAGGAAAACATGGGTTTCTGGAATGTCTGAAAAATATGGTTCCAGATATTAGGGAGTTAACTTTTGCTTGAATATATCTGGCATTACCAGGTCATCAACCTTCATCTGCTACTGCTCTTCCTGAAGGCCTTGGCATGAAGCACGGCAAAGCCCAAAGGACAAACCAGTTTCTGGAATCCTTGAAAGCAGAAGATGAAATGATTGTTGAAGACATGCAGCCATCAATGTTAGCCCAATATACATCAACTGCTCAAAAGCTAACTGATCCTGTCACTTTGACCGCTGAGAAGAAACTCAATGTCACTCTAAAACGGGATGCATGGTGGAATGAGTAACTTCGATGTTCAAGGGAAATTATCACTTCAAATTCTTAACCAAGAAGATGGGTTCATCCAAGTTCAGGTCTACCGTCAATCTCTCTCTCACACTCTTTGTCTCTGTTGTGCATGCCTGATTGAGGTAACAAAAAAAACATCTACGTGATTATTAAAAGAAATATTTTATGTATTATCAGGTAATTAAGAGATGACTTGGCATCCATGACTTTAAATTGTGAGAACTTTTAAGTTTGCACTGGGAAATATCTTGACCATCATCTTTTATTTGTGAGCAAAAGGGTTTCTACCATCTTCCTAGGTTTACTATTGTTTATGAGCAGAATGCTCATCTTTCCAAATCAGCCTCTAATTTATTGCTGCTCTTTTCTAACTAACTAGAATTTACATAAACATGTGAAATGCATACACTTAATTTGATAAAGTTCGCTTCTTAATTTGGTCTATATCATCTGCAGCCATAGTGGGATATTGCTGAAGGGTTGGACCATTTAGAGTAAATCACACCATCCTCTCTCATGAATAAAATGCTTTTGAAATAAATTGTTTCTATGTCTTATAATGGCTACTTCACATTTACAGATAACTAGAATTTCATACCCTTTGGCGACATTTAGTAGCATATATATGTGTGTGTGTATGTGTGGCTTTGATTTTGAAGTTACTGCAGTAGCTTCTATGCTTGGTCTTATTAACATTATGATGTCTATTTTGTTTTGCAGATTGAAACTAGGGGAATCCATGCGTCATTTTCAAGACACATCCTAACATGAACAAAGAATTATTCGCTAATGAAAGCATTTTAGGCTTGAGGGATCCCAACAGACCTTTCCCCACTGGTCAAAACAGGGATCCAGGTGTTGGACTTTGAAGTGGAGAATGCAAAGAGTCGATGAGTCAATGGTGCCCCTGACACGTGGATACAAATCTAAAGCAATAGCTTATCTGATCACTTTACACTTTCTGTTGTATGTTTTAATGCTATGTTTAATTCATGCATATTGCAGTCGATTGCTGGCCATCTGATTCCGGAAATGAAACATATGTCAGCATCGAGTATGAAGCTTCATCAATGCTTGATCTATGAAACATTGTGATTTCAGTTCCTCTACCAGCCCTTCGAGATGCACCAAGTGTTAGGCAGATTGATGGAGAACAGAAGTAAGAATTTTGCTCCATTCTATTGTTGTTTCATTGGTGTATCAAGTTGAAATTAATTTGGTGGAGATCCATATGTTGGGTGGAGTAGAAATTGTCAATTCAAGTTTTGCTGACAGCATTTCTCTAAAAATCAGTAACATTTAACTTTGATTTCCATTAAAGTTGCTTTAAAAAAACTAACACACCCACTTTACACTTCTATAGCGCCTTCTTTTAATCAATCAGCTATTCAACCGACACATTGTTTTCTCCAGCCTTGCAGCTTCTCAGACAGCACTTGAAGACATCACAACAACCTTTGGAATTTCTACTACATGATGCTTCCCTTTCAAGCGCTGAGAAACACAGGCAGTCTGCATCGCCCTTCACAAAGGTCTCGTTCCACAAATACTTACCACATTCTAAACATATTTTTCTGTAATTCTATCATCTGTCTCATAGTTTTTTTACATATTGCCTTGGACACTACAACTACAATTGGGATGATAATAATTATCATATCCATTTGTTAAAAAACATCATTCACCTTTATCTCTATTGGTTTTCCCCTTTCCCTGTAGAGAAATAGACATCTGTTAAGCATGATGACGGTCTATGTCATGTTCATTTTTGCTGGAAAGCATCCACTCAACCTGATTCGAAAGCAATCAAGAAGTGAGGATAGAATCTTTGACCTCTGTTTTTGAACTCGAGACCTTTTGTTAAACCTTTTGAACCATTGGTAATTTTAAGGAAATAACCAGGCCTGGCTAGGTTTGGTAGGATAGACGTGTATAAAACCCTTTTTTTCTTATTGAAAGTGGACATAAGTTGCCCAACATGAATTCATTGCGAATCATATACTCATGTATGCGTGTATTTTTAGACACATTTTGGTTATAAGATCAAACTACTAAATAACTTATCTTTCACATCAATTTTTCACAATTATTCCACTTCTAATCAGATTACTTTCCCTTTCTCTTTGCAGGACCTCTAAAGTAGACATACAATTACATCAGCATTACTTTGGATCTCTCCTTTATGTACAGATTTCAGCTTCTTTCTGCTAGCTTCAACTGCAGTATGCCTTTTTGCTTTGAAACTCCTTTCATGTTTATATACTAACAGAAACTCTTGCATCAGTTTATATATAGTTTTGTATACACAAGTTCACCTTATTATAAACATCTACTTTGTATGAAACACCACTGAAGTTTTTGTAGAACAATTCTGGTGTTATGTATCCAATTGTTCCTCTTGCTGTAGTAACCGTGACAGTTTATCATCTCCCATTTAATATCATTAAATGGATAAAAAGCCAACCTAATATTTTAGAGCTAAAATTGCCATGAAATGTTAATTGTGATTCATTACATACATGATACAACTTGACCCATGTGGTGCTTAACATTGATTCTTACAGTAGTCTCTCTACATCTTCGTTGTCTGATTGAACAGGTATAACAAGTATTGACATAAATAACAACACACACACATATATACACATTGCTAGAAGTGATGGTGAGGGGTTGCTTTGTGGTTAAATCTTCTATTTACTATGTAGTGTTAAATCTAGATTGTTCAATATGAGACTTGATTAAATTTTTCAACTAGGATTGTGATCTATGATCTTCAATGGACCTACACCACTTTTCTGGTGAGGCATGCCCATGCATTCAACAAAGACTTTCAATCCTTCTTTGCTTGGAACAAATAATTTCCTCTGGAAATAGGGAACTCAACTTCGACCATCCTTCTTCTCCCAGGTGACTTTAATGTTATACAAGGCTTTAACAACTTGGGAATATGATATATGCCTGGCCTTTTTCAGTTTCTTCAGGACATTTGTACGTAATAAAAGAAAATGTTAAAGTATATATAGTGTTAATAATTAAGTATGTTATATCGACGATGGTGAGTGGGGTAGTGATTGTTTTTCAAAGTATTTTTCGTGTATCAAAGAAATAGTTTATTTTTTAAAAAATATTTTTGATATTAATATATTAAAATAAATATTTTAAAAATATAAAAAAATTAATTTAAAAAATTATAGAACACAAATTGAACTGTAATTCTAAATAACTTGTGAGGGTCTAGAAGAAGAAAAGTGTGTTAGAAATTGTTTTCTTTGCCAACAAATTTCAACAATGTTGTCGTGATAAGTATTGCAAATACATTATCAGGACGGGTCTATTTAGAATTGTGGTAGCGGTTGTGGTTTAAAGTGATTTTTATTTGAAAATATATTAAAATAAATAAAATTTATTTTTGACATTAATATATTAAAATGAAAATATATATAAAAAATTTATTTTAAACTAAAAGAAAACTAAACGTTTTGGTTGTATTAAATATGGAATTATTCATTCTCATGCCTTGGGACAATGAACAATGATTGGAGAAAGGTTCCTGCCATTTTTGGCTTTATATTCTCAAATCATTGAATCAGAAAGCTATTACAACAACTGTTAGCCGCGGGGCCTCACATCTAGTTAAAATGCTATAAAAACATACAATTTTTTTTTTTTTTATTCACGTGGGGTGTCCGGGCCAGTTTACGCGCACCACGATTATTCCCCACGACCCACTGGACATCCTGCAAGCCCAGGAGCAGGTAAGGCACCTCGGGGGTAACAAGCATGCACACAGAGGGTCAAACCCGGGAGGGGACGGAACAAGTCCACGATGGACCACAGCAGCTAGACCCTCAAGTACTGGGTACACACGAGAGCTCGAACCAGGACACTTAGGCAGGGCAAAGCCTGCCAAGGCCACTGAGCTACAAGCCCCGTGTAAAAACATACAATTTTATAATCATAGGAACATGTTATACAATTGTCATGTGCTCAAACGAAGCTCAATTTTTTTAATTTTCGGTTTGAAAAAATAAATGGCAGAGAGCAAATAAATGTCGGTCCAATCAGTTTGTCTTGGTGGGTCCGCTAATCGGACAACCTGGAGATCGCAACTACGAACTAAGAACCTGGCAGTTAGCCAGCCTATGCAGAAGTGGAAGAAAGCCAAATCCTTTCTTCCATTACTCCACGTCATGGTTTTACCAAACCCCCCATTTTCATCACTAGCGCGTGTACGTACTTCTCCAACAGTACACCTTCCGCCACCACTATATAATTGGTTCAAATTGACCAATCTCTTTCCAATCGCGTGGATTTAAAAAAGGCGAAAATCCCTTACGCGAAAGTGATCGTATCACTACATTCCACACCCTCTCTCCCCATCTCACCTAAGCGCGTGTATATACTTCACCAATGAGGTTCTCACACGAGCTAAAGCTGTACAAACCCACGAAGATCGGTTCAAATTGACCACTCTCTTTGACAGCGCGTGGGGACATTGTTATTATCTGGCGTTTCTATTTTTAAAAGAAACAGGGAGGGAAATAGATTTCAATAAAAGAAAAGTAAAAAAAAACCAGCCAAAACATACTGTCTGTCTGTCCCTCTAATTCTAATCTTCTCTCTCCTCTCTCAGCAAATTACAAATCATTCCTTTTTTCCTTCTTCTTATAGCTTCGATTTCAAACCCTAATTTTTCGAATTGGTGACCTAAAAAGATGGGGTTATGGGAAGCTTTTCTCAATTGGCTACGAAGGTATAATCCTTTTATCTTTGTGTTTGTTTGGATGCTGAGAAAGTTTGGAACTATTTTTTTTTTGCTGTTTGGTTTATTTGTAAAGATTGATTATTGGGGAATTGTGACTTAAAAATTGGTTTCAATGGCTATTTGGGTTTTGATATTAATTGATAGGCTTACTGTCAAATTAAACCATTAATGACAAAGCTCAAATTGTTGTTTATATAATTTAATTGGGAAATCTAATGGGATTTATGTGAACTTTGGATTTCTTGTGTAATTTATTTAGAGGGAGTCTGTGGAATTTGTTTTACGGGTTATTCGGTTATACGAATCATAGGATGGAATACTTGATTTTCAACACCTGGAATTAGTTTTAATTGTTTTTCTGGGTAACCTTGGCTGCAAGAGTGGAACTATGTAGGAATTGCGAGGCTTTTGTGGTATTGCTGTTTTGGCAGTGGTTTTTGCGATTGGGAGGGTAGAAAGGTGTTGTTGTTAATGTAATTGTCATGCCATCAATTCATTAGTATGAGGTGTGTTAATTTATGGTGGTAAAGACGGCCGTCATGATGATGAGAATAAGGGCAATGATATAGTATGAATGCACACCATATGATGATTGGATTATTATGAGCTTAAAAGTCTTCAGTTTAGCTTCACTAAAGCTCCATGAACCTGATACCATGAATTTTTGAACCGGAGCAGCATTGATTTGTGAAGGAAGAAAACGACAGCATCAATTGCCATTGTTGTTAAAACAATTTAGAAAATTTGAAGCTGTAATTTTATGGCTGTACTGAATTATAGAAAAATTTTCGTAAGAAGTGTGAAAAAAGGAAAGATGGTGTTAGGTAGCATGTTGGCAGCCTTGTCATTTGGGTCTATTTGGTTGTATGGTGAGGTGTGGTTGAAACTACTTCTTATTCCAATCACAGTTTTGAAAGTGTTTGGTTAATTAACACACACCACAGTTTTGCATGGTTTCATTGAAAACTCTCATTAAAACTTGGTTAAGAAAAAGCTGCCATTTATAGCTTTTTTTAAACCTATTTTTTCAAACCGTAACTGCAAAAGCTATCACAGTACACACTTATAGTGTCTCGTTTGTTCCCCACTGTTTTTTTCTTTGCTTTCAAGTCTTGTTTATTCTTCTATCTGATTTTCCATGTGGAGAGGCAATCAGAAAAAGTTCCACTTGTATTGAACAGATTACTGGTTCTTAAGATAATCGAAAAGATTTTGATACTCAAGTCATGTACCCTTCTGCTTGAAATTCATTTATTTTTTCAGCTGCTCCTATGAAAAAAATATTCTGTGAGAACTTTAAACCATGCTGTTTCTGCTGGCCTTATTATTCTTTTTGGATGGGCTTTAAAGATTTTTTTCTGTACGGAAAGTTGACTTTTGTGAAGCCTTCTGCTTTAAGGCAGATTGTTCATTTGTATTTGATTGTCTGTATCTCCAATATTGAGATGGATGGCATGAATGTTCATTTTTGGATTGGGAGTTTCTCTATATTTATTGCCAGGCTGTCTGGGTTGAAATGAACACAGTTATCCTTGCTGCTCATCTTTTCCGTTGGTTTCTAACCTGGAGAGACTTTTACACATAATTGAATCTTTCTATCTAACCTGTTTTCTCTAATGTGTTTATAGTCTCTTTTTCAAGCAAGAAATGGAGCTGTCTCTTATAGGACTTCAGAATGCTGGGAAAACTTCTCTTGTAAATGTTGTCGCTGTAAGTAAAAGTTCTTGTGAGAGTTGTGATATATATTTTATATGCTTCTCTTCTACTTTGGTTTTGATGCTGATGGCTGTATTTTTGTTTCTGGCTTGTTGATTCTAGACTGGTGGATATAGCGAAGACATGATCCCAACAGTATGCCATTATCTCAAAAATTGTCATTCCATTACGAGGAAAATTATACCTGAGAAGCTTTCAATCAAATTGCAATTTTTTTTTATATCATGATGATGTTAATCCTATTGACATTTTAGTCACCTCTTTTTTCCTACAGGTTGGATTTAACATGAGGAAGGTTACAAAAGGCAATGTCACAATAAAGTTGTGGGATCTTGGAGGTCAACCAAGGTTCCGCAGTATGTGGGAGAGATATTGTCGCGCAGTTTCAGCCATTGTGTATGTCTCGCACTTTTTAATATTCTTATAAAACTGTCTTCGAACTTGGGAAATCTCATTATATTAGTTTTAAAAATGGCCATTGCTTATTATTAATTACAGAGGACATTTTGTATTTTATTTTGTTCTTTTGTTTGTTTCCCTATGTGAAATAAAGCATGTGTTTTGTTGGTCTTTTAGTGGATATTAATCTCCCATAGAAATTGCTGGTCACTTTTTAAGTGCTTTTATAGTGTCATTGGAAGGGATTTTGGACTAATAGAAGATCCTATTCATACAGTGCCCTAAATAAAAGAGTTGCAATTTCACATTGGCCTTTCATTTACTTCATGGTTTATGTTTATCCCACTCTTTCTGTTGCATCTGCACCTCTGTATTTCAAAGCTAAGCATGTGGATTACAATGTACCATTTTAGTTGTGTGGGGGCTGCAAACTAGTTAAATTAGTGAATGTTGTTGCACATGGTGAAGATTTGTTTATGGATAAGATGTCTTCTGCATTCAACTGTCTGGTAAATGAGCTTAGTAATTTATATTACTTGTTTTCTCTGATTTTCTTGCAGATATGTCGTGGATGCCGCTGATTTTGATAATTTATCTGTCTCGAGAAGTGAACTTCACGATCTTTTAAGTAAACCCTCTCTGAGTGGTATCCCTTTGCTGGTACTGGGAAATAAGATTGACAAACCAGGAGCCTTGTCCAAGGAAGATTTCATGGAACAAATGTAAGCTTCAACTAAATATCTTAAGATCCATTTAGGAGGCTTGTCAAACGCTTTTGTATTATCAGTTTTCAGAGCATTTTATGGTAAGAATAATGTTATTCTGTGCAGGGGGCTAAAGTCCATCACCGACAGAGAAGTATGCTGCTACATGATCTCATGCAAGAACTCAACCAACATCGACACAGTTATTGACTGGCTTGTAAAACATTCAAAATCGAAGACTTGAGCATCAGTTCCTGTACTTTTCACTGTCGCAGTTATGATTTTGAGTTGCTCATTTTTATTTTATTTTTTAAAATTGTCCGCAATGTCTAACTGGGTTATCGATGTCTGACCATTGTCTTTATTTTCTCCTTGTGGCCGAGTCATTGCATGTATCATTTGAGTTCACATCCAAGTTTTATTGACTCGCCAGCATGTTGTTTGGTTGCATACTGGTTTGATTTTTATATGTGAATATGAATCAATTGGTGTGATTTCCGAATGCAAACTTGCTACTCATAGTAGTTTTGAATGGAATAATGGATTTTGCTTATGTCGTCAGTTTTGTATTTCTTTGAGGTGCTGGTACTTGCCTTGTGCTGATGGTTGTATATTCCCTGTGGAATAGTCGCTGTCTTCACCTATTTTTGGCTGCGGTCTAAACTCTGAACACCCATGGCCTCATGCAAGTTGAAGGACTCGTAAAAAGGTTTGATTGTAAAGAAATCATGCCACAAATATAACAAATCTATTTTGAGGGCAGTTGATTTTCGCCAAACAACATCTACTATCTTAACTGGTGTCTTTCTCGATTGAAAGAACTAGCTTTCTTGTTCAGCGGCAAGGATTTTTATGTGAGTGGGGCGGTAATTATGACTTACTAGAGATCGTTTATGTTGGGTTTAACTATCATATTTAGGTGATCCTAGTTTGCATTAGAAGCCAATGTTAGAGTAGCTTTGCTTGGCCCGTGGAGGTGTCCATATTATCTAGTTTAACCTGTTTTTTTTTTATTTGAAATTAATTTTTTAGTGTTTCTAAATTATTTTAATAAATTAATATTAAAAATAAATTTTAAAAAATAAAAAAATATTATTTTAATATATTTCTAAATAAAAAAATATTTTAATAAATAATTTTTACCATGTTTTCCTTTAAAGCTGGAACCCTCTTGATTATATAGCATGGTACTGGGCCTACCTTTTATTTAACTATTGCTTTATAAGTACAAATTAACCTATTACTATAAAAACTGTAGCATTCGAAAGTGGTGTCTTTTACCATTCTAAAATGGAAAAACTAGTTATTTGAACATCGCAGATTAAATATTTTTTTTTATAAAAATATTGTATATACTAATTTTTTTTACTTGTTTTTATACATAAAAAATTATATAAATAAAAAAACTCATGCATATTTATAATCAAATAAATAAAAAATTATGTGGGTTAATACATGGCAGAAAAAGTCATTAATAATAACTAAAAAAAACAGATATAAATCAAGATATTTAATCTCGTAAGACGAGATATCTACCTAGATATACTAGCTGAATTTATTTATTAAAATTATTTTTTTTATTCAGTTAAACGAATATAAAAATAAATACACAAATTAAATTGATTGAATAAAATAAAATAAAATAAATATTATGCAAGACTTCATATATTAAAAATATTATCTAAAATTAAATATTTTTTATTTTAAAAAATAAAATTAATTTATATAAGAGATTAAAAAAAATTATAGATAAATCAGCATAATCTTTTAAAAAACTAAATACACATAACATCATTAAAAAAAATCTCTTTCTAAAAATTGTTAAATAAAAAGAAAAACAAATCATTGAGGAGAGATATTAATTCAAACATAATTTTAAAGATTATTTAAGAAAAAAAGCATTAAAAAAGATATCAATTAAAAAAGTAATATTAGAAAAAGAATAATACGTATGTTGTGGCTTAACTCGTCATACTTGTACTCCTGATTATAGACTCAACCAGGTTTAATAATTTTTTAAAATTTATATTAAACCTTAAAAAAACAAAAGAGGACCAAAAAACATCTCGGGCTCATGGTGCAATGAGCCTGGGCAATTGCAAGGAAAAGTCGAGGCGTGTGGGTGAGCCTTCAAGCTCTCAGGCTCTTGGGCTTGGTTTTATTTTTTTATATTTTAAAAGGTTGTTATATATATAGATGACATGTCATCTGCGAGGCCAGATTCCGGGCACTTAGTGGTGGCCGGAAAATTGGGGTGGTGCTTTTTTTGTCCAAAAAACCTATTTTTTAAGCCATTTCAACCAAAAACAAAATCTCACCTATTCCTTTAAAATACCCATAAATCAATCCATCAACTTAAAATACGTAAAAAATAGTCCAAAAATACAAAATCAAATCGAGTTAGATTTATCTTTCTCGGTCTAGATCTGTTTTTTTAGGCAACATTGAAGTTTTAAATAACCACCATCAAGCTCCTCTCATCTCATGAAATCGGTGAACACCAAAAAAACCTGTTTTAGTGGTCGGAAATGGCTTGAACGACGACCTTCTCTCTCATTATCGAACTCTGGTGACTCCTCTCTCTCTCTCTCTCTTTTGTCTTTCTAACAAGGGACTGAAAAATACTATAAATAAACTTTTATACAAAAACTGATTTTTGTGAAATCCAAAAGGATCTAAATTATATAATTTGCATTGTTTTAAAGTTTAAGAACCTAAGTGTATTTTAAAAAAACTTTTTGACACACCACCCATATTTGACGTTCTTTTTCATTTTGGTCCCTCTCATTTCAATTCCACCATTACCTAGGAGATCAAAAGTAATTGGCCTATAATTAGGATTAAATTATCCAAAATAAAACTTTAAGGACCAAAATAAATTATTAAAAGATACACAATATATCCATAGTGTTTTGTGAATGTATAAACAATATTTACTCAACCATGTTTAGTCCACGTGTTTTAGTATTTTAGTTAGTTTTGGTAAAATAACAATGGCTAGAAAAGTATTAGGAAAGTTTAAACACAACCACGAACAACTATTGTAATTGTCTCAAAATACATTTTTTATTTAAATTAATTAATTTGAACAAAAATTAATTTAAAATTTTATAAAGATTTAATAATGATGAGGTTCAATATATATATATATATATAAAAGAAAAAATAAAATGATACGACGTAAGAGAGAAATGATAAATAAATGAGTCATTAAAGATATGTTAGGAATTTGTTCTCGACATACTTGATATTATTAAAAAGATGAGACGAGTATAATCCTATCTTACAATTTTGTTTGATAATCTTCTAAAAATATAATTAAAATTATCTTATTGAGTTCTGTCTGAATACCTGTCGAGAACAGATTCTCAGTGCATCATCGGATACGTTTTTTTTTCTTCCTCCTTTCTCTCTCCTATTGTATCATCTGATCTCCTCTCCCTCTTTCTTGATACGTTGAACCAACGCTGACATCTATCATGGAACGTATTCAAGCTATGCCTGTATAGTAATTACAAACTCTTTACCCTCACACTCTCTCCCCCTGGCTTAATAATTGTAGAGTATGATTCAGTAGGCAAATTAAAGGTATGACAAGCGAAACCTTGTAGTGATAATTTGTGGGTTTTGGTTACTTTTGTTAGCTATGTAGGTTTACTGTCGTCAAAGATTGTTTTGTTTATAAAGATAATACTGGGCAACTCTTTGAAGCTTCTGGGTTGCAGCCTTTTCCATGTTAAGTTGCACGACTCTTTTTTCTGGGTTTTGTTTTTGTGTAATTTTTAATTGAAAAACCTTTTTTTTTTGTTTGGTGTCAGTTATAATGTTGGATTAGATGCCTGGCTGCATATTCTTTTATGTTCTTTTTTTGCCATGTATTTTTTCCCTCATGTTGTGGCTGTATGCAGTAAAGGTTGTGAATTTGTTGTTTTATGTTTCATGCTGGATGTCGTAGTTTATCTGACTTTGTGACTGATGGTTGTCTTGCCATTTATACTCGACCATTACTTTTTAATAGAACTTCAAATCAGGGTCAGCAAAAGTAAAAGTTCATTGGCATGCTCTGTGAAGTTCCATCAACTTCATTACTGTCTGTGTTTTGGTAGTCGGGGTGGGCAAAATCGAGGGCCTTTTGGATCTAATCAGGCTACAGGTTATGTTCATTTACGAAGCCTAAATTTTATCGTGTTGTTTCAAGGCAGTGTCCAGTTCATTTTTGTCACCCGTGCAGTCCATTCCATGTCATATTTTGGTTCTGTAGTAAATCAGACACTTGTCAATGTTGTTGTTTTTCTGGAATCATTTACCAATCAAATCTGCAGTGGAGCTTCTCTTCTAAAATGATTTTTGCACCTGAACATGAGTAGTGTGCTGTAAAATAATGTCTCTGGTTTCTTCTTGCATGCCCATCTCAGCAGTCAACTCTATCTATTTATTCTTTGTGGGCTGAGTTGGGATTTAATTCTCTGTGTTTCTTCAATTATTCTGTAGATATCGAGGTAACCAAAAACTTATGGTTTCATCCTGTCATGAATAGCATGATTCCAACGGGGCATTCCGAGAATTAAACTCTGGACCTCTTGCACCCAAAGCAAGAATCATACCACTAGACCAAATGCCATCTATGATCCAGGAAAGCAAAACCTATATGGCCCTTTAATTCCTGAAACAGGAAAATAGGCCGTTTTATGCTGGGATTGGTTGCTTTGCACCCAACCTGAGAATTTTCCCGAATCACTTTGGATTATCTAACCACATATTTTCTTATTCACTAACCGAATCAGATACTTTCTTGATTCTTAAACTATGATTTATATCAATGAAGGTTCCTCATATGATTTTCTTTTCCTTCTGAACATTAATAGGCTCTACTGCATTGAATAGAATGTTGCCAAAACAGAAAAACTCATGTTATCCAATGTGTTGATGGAAAGCATATAGATCGTGACATTAAACTATATATCCTAACGTTTTAGTTATTTGGCAAGACTGAGCTGACTGTAAATTTGGCAGAAAGCCAATCACTGAGATTTCTTGCCCAACAGACTGAACCTTTTGATGTGTAGATATACAAGCTGACTTTCAAATTCTTTCCCGTGGTATAGCATGTCCTCTTGCATTAATTGTAGCTTTGGGCATGTTTCTGTTCTCTTATTTTGTCATGTCAATTGAGTTACTGAGCGCATTGCATCAAATTGATGCTTACACCATTTGGCAGGTTCAGGTAAATGACTTCTCTCCAATGTCTGAAGCTAGTGACAGTTGTGAACCTAGCTTGCATACCTTGATTTCAGCAGAGTCTACTTATTTATTGATCGTTTTATTGGTAATGAATCTTACCAGAAAAGAATATACATCTAGATTTTCTTTAAAATATTATGTTCTCCTGTTAGAGTTGACTTTAGGTTCTTTGCTAAAATATCTGAACCTGCACGGGAACCAAAAACTATATGGACTTCTAACTTCCTGGGAACCTAAGATTTACATTAATCATTAAATATTGATCTTTAGCTCATCACGCATGATGCAGGCATAACTCTACCTTCTAAACCTTGCTGGGTTGTTTGTTGATATGCATTTTCGTACCATCTTGAAGGGTTGAGACTGGTGGTTCTGCATTGATTGACGAGGCCACAGGTATATTTCTTGATTTTACTACTTGATCTAATGATCGAATGCTTATATGTACAAAGTCAATTCCTTGGAGAGAGTTTTGGAATTTCATTTTGCAGTGCAGTTGACTTTGAGAAAGATCATGGAGTCAAATTATTTAAATTAATATTGGAAACCTACCCCTGAAAAATAATATGCTGGCAATAACAAATCAGGTTTCACATGAGTTGTTAAGACCAAAAAACAGAATGAAACTGGGGCATTCCGAGAATCGAACTCGGGACCTCTCGCACCCAAAGCGAGAATCATACCACTAGACCAAATGCCCATTTCCTGATTTCCTTTTCTTTAATTTATAATTAATCTGTTAATAAATTAGACTAAGGAAAAATCATGCTAAGCAACTAAAATTCTTTTAGAGGGATGCTAAGTGTCATGAGTCTTTTTTTTCTTTCTTGAATGAAGTTGAATCTGTGTGAATGAAGTTTCTCATTAGATGGCTTGCTGTTGATGCAATGCAACATGTTTTAAATATGGGGTAGGGATGAAATGGCTATGCATCACTACAATGTCTATACATTTGATTGTGTGTGTTAGTGCTGCCATTTGGTTGGGTTTAGTGTTTACTTCACCCTGCCAAATGGGCTTCTTTTTCCTGATAAATGAGGTGAGATTGTGCCATTACAGTTTTTTTTGTTTTTCCTGTCCTTTGATAGTTACCATGAGAATTGATTTTAGGTTAGCTTCCTTGGCTAAAATATTTCAAACTGGAATATATCATGGGAACTAAAGAATTAATTAATAAAATTTGCAAAAAGCATGGGGCATTCCGAGAATTGAACTCGGGACCTCTCGCACCCTAAGCGAGAATCATACCACTAGACCAAATGCCCATTTGCTGATGTTCTCTCTGGGTGTTTTTCTAATTATTTACTGTGTTACTTCAAAGTGAAATATGGGTAGTGGCTCAAAAGTCTCTGGTATGCATTTTTTTAATCTTTATTGTCACTTTCCTGGTCGGTTTGGGTGTAAAGGCTTTTTAAAGGTAATTTCCACCGTTTAGATGAACTGGAACTCAGATCTACATGTGGTAATTATACTAAATACTTGTCATGTTTGATGCAGGGATATTTCTGGCTTGACCACCTTGTCATCAACATCCACAGAGAATCTATTTTCAAAAGTATCTTGTCAGGAAACTAATATATCTGCAGATCAAAATATTATATCATTGTTTTCATGTTGTTGTCTTGCTACATTTTAAGATGGATAAAAAAAATTGTCATATGGTTAGAAATAATAACTTGGGACCTCTCGCATCCAAAGGGAGAATCATACGGCTAGACCAAATGCCCAGTTGGTGATACTCATCATGCGAAATTTCTGCTACTAATGCATTTGCTAGCTTGAAGTTTTAGATCTCAGTTTGTCCTGGTGTAAGTCTTACTGCCAGAATTACAAGGGAAAAAGCACAATCATTTTTATTGAGGAATTGAACTTCCCCTTGAAATGTGTTTTTGTCCATTCTGGCAGGTTCAGAGGCTAATGGTCTTGCATTGATTGCCGTGTCCAAAGGTGTGTTTCTAGACTTTTTATCTTGATTTCTTGACCAAATGCGTATTTGCTTACCTATTCCACAATCTTTTCCAAAAATAAAATAAAATTATGTACGGTCTTGGAACTTTCCTATTGTAGTGCGGTTGACTTTGGGAAAGAGCACGGGACCAACGCCAAACTGCGTAAAAAATGATAAGCGTGCTGTTACTGAGCTCTTAAAACCAAAAAGCAGTATGAAACTGGGGCATTCCGAGAATCGAACTCGGGACCTCTCGCACCCAAAGCGAGAATCATACCACTAGACCAAATGCCCGTACGATGCTCATGTGTCTATTCAAATTGTAATTAAACTACTAAGTATTTTAGACGAAGGCTTCATCATACTACTTGACTATAGAGTCGTCTGTATGGTTTAAGTTTACGATTTTTAGTTAATACTAGCAAGGAATGCGAAGCCTTCATGCCTTATTGCTTTAGATATGGACGGGGATGGGATCACTAGCTAGTTAGGTGTGACAAAAAAATTCAGGAAATGGCATGTCATAGCAGAAGGCAGAATTATTTATTTGCAGCAATAAAAAGTGAGTGCACTTGCATATAGTATAATCTGTGCACGTTGGACTGTGTGTGTTTATGTTTTAATGGTAGTACCGGTGGTTGCCATTGAATGATAACGAAGAGAACCATGCATCTGGGTGCAGTGTTTTTGTTATCTAATGTACGTACGTACGTAGTTGTCTTGGTCAGTGGTTGTTTGTATTAATGCCACTAGTAAACAGCTCTTCTTTTACGAGATGAAAGAAGCTACACACAGATATGATCCCAGCACCATATGCATATACATGCGCGAAGAGCACTTGCAAGTGTTTTCATTCTAGGTTAGCTGTCAAAAATATTCCAAAGTACTGTAAGCATTGAACTCAGGGACCCAAAGCGAGAATTGATTTTGGTTTTGTAATTGTTTGAAGTTTTTGATGTATGGCACTGTCTCTGGTGGTTTGGTAGCTTCTGGTCGCCATGAATATTTTAAACTCACATTGGTGGCTTGAGTGCAAGTTGTTAATATTTTCCACTCTTTGAGGACTTGATTTCTCATATATCTTGAAGCGGGAATCTTTCTATCTTGTCCACCTTGTTTTCAACATCTACTGCCAATCTGCTTTTCTTTTTTCAAAAAAATAATATATTTTCATAGAAACTTGTCGGTAAAACCTGTAATATCTGATCAGAAAAGGTTATGCTCAACTGTTGTGAAGCTGGGGCATTCCGAGAATCGAACTCGGGACCTCTCGCACCCAAAGCGAGAATCATACCACTAGACCAAATGCCCAATTTGTGAATGTTAATCATCTACTTCAAAATTATCTGCACGTAACTTTTTTCTTGTATAGTAATAAATGCATTTGTTATTTCTAATTTATTGGTTGTTATAGACACCAAAAATCTTGTGATTAATATTTGTCATCATGATACATGAGAACTAAGGACTACGAATTTAATTACTCTAGGTCTTCCAAACATAGTTGATACAAAAGAATGGCATCAGCCACGACCTTTTACTGAAAGCATAGGAAAATGGAATACAAGTTCGTGTCCTCGTTGACCAATATTAATTCAAATCTACATCAAATCTGCAGGGAAAGTAGTGGCTTATACAAGGTTAGAGAAGACGATGCAACAACAAAAATTAGAGAGATGGGTTACGGTGTTTCAATGTGCTTTCATGAGGAGGCCAGTTTTGTCCAAGAATTTCAACGATGAGGAGGCCAGTTTTGTCCAAGAATTTCAACGGTAATAAGCGACCACCATTACATTATTTGATTTACCGCATGACTTCAGTCATATGTTAGGAGAGTTGACTAAAGTTTTTTTGTTTTTTTCTAGTTGAATTTTTTAATTTTATTATTTAATATTGAATTATTTAGAGATTAGATTTCATAATTTATTTTGGTTTGTGTTCTATAAAGTTATCATGATCCTGGAACAAGGTGGGCCAATAAAATCCACACTGTAAGATTTTTGCAGTCGTTTTTTTTTTTATGAAAATACCACCACATGCCTCAAAATGACAAGGTTTAATGACACCACTTACCTCATTGTCCGGAATACATCTTTGGAATATTTGATAAGGATAAACTTGATTAAGTAAGGATCATCCCAATAAAAGTTTTTCATTTCGTTTAAAAACTTTTTTTTTATCTTGAGTACTCTAATGAGCTGTCAAATTTCATGTAGCAAGAAAATTGATAATATTAGCAAACCAAGACATTGTAATAATAAAGAATAAATATTCATTAGAAAAGTAATTATTGATTGGTCTGATGTCAAATGTTGACTCCATTATCAATCTTGACACTATCTTTTCAAGCACATGAGAACTAAGTGATTATTCATGTGAAGTCTATTATTTGGTTATTTTATTTTAAAATAACCATCATCAAATATTGATAATTAAATTTTATGATTTTTTTGACTCAAACAATATTTTTATTGGTTGTTCGAGTTGTTTTTAACCTATCAAGTTAATTATGTTACATAAAATCAATCATCATATAATTTATTTCTTTATTGTTTAAAAAATATATTAATAATATCTAGATATTTTTTTATGTCCATAAAAAATTTAATTTGATTTGCAACGGAACTCGTATAATGATCTAATGATTAAAAAACCCTATAAAGGAAAGGGAAGTTAATGTACCATTATAATAGTGTACCATAAGGAACAAAACATTATTTATTATAATAGTGTAATGATAAATTGCTCTTGAACCATATAACCTTTGAACTAGGTATTTAGAGAAGGTTGATTTTTTTACCATGATACAATTGTATTTTATAAATTATATGGCGTTAGATTGAACATTTTATTTTTTATTGTATAATAAATTACTAATTTAACCCTGAATAAAAAAATAATGTCTATTACTAAGGGGTGTTTTGGTCTTTTTTTTTCTTCAAGATGTTCTTAAAGACAAAATCAACATAACTCTTTTATATTGGCTTTTATTTTTTATTTTTCATCATTTTTCATTGATTTTATTGTAAATTTGAAGGTTATTTAAGAATATTTTTGTAATTGATATATATTAAATATTATTATAAAAAATGTTGGCGCATGCGTAATATGTGTCAGTGTGTGGAAGACCCCCACGTCGTTCAAACAACGTGTATGAGGTCGTCTAACCATCAAACACAACTTTTCAGGGTTGGGTTTAAAAGGTAACAATGCCCCTAACTAGAAGGGTGGCGTGTGCCCCAAAAGTTTCTCAAGTTTGGCATCAACAACAGTTGATAAAAATTCAGACTAGCCTCTGCAATTTATTTTTCCTTCACATTTTGTCCATGTCCCTATGATTATTATTGTTTTTATTTTTGAATTATCTATAAATTACAAATATGTTTTTAATTTCACTATCATTTTTTTACTTTATAAATAATTTAATAAATTACAAATATTTTTCAACTTCACCCCTTATAATTTTTTAATTTTTCAAATCTGATCCTCATTCTTTTGATTGCTATTTGTTTTGTTTGAGATTATTTTTTAAATTGTTTTTTTTTAACAATTTCATCATCCTTAGGTTTTTTTCTATCAAATTTTATCCTTATTCTTTTTTTTTGTTATCCTTTTTGCTTTTGAGTTTTTTAATTAATATTTTTTCTTGATTTTCCTTCAAAATTAAATTAGTTAGAAATTAAACTTCTTGATTGAACCTGAGCCCATGATTTCATGAGTTGCGAGTTTTAGAGATTAGATCAGGTTTAGAAGGTTACTCGTATTTGCTTAGTTTTTCCTCCCTTTTTAAACTACTGTTTTCTTATTTTTTGATCTTTTTATTTAGTTTTTATTCTTTTTATATTTTACTATTTACTTTCTATGAAATTAGTCTTAGGTTCATGACTAGGATAACCGATTTCAAAGGTTAATACAAGTTCATTTTTTTTTTGATTTTTTTTAAATTTATTTATTTAAATTTCAATTTTGTCACTTAAATTTTTTTCTCCTGTTTTTCTTTATACGAGATCATTCCAATTTTATATCCTTGGTCGTGAGATTTGCGACTTCACCTGATTTAATAGAAAAAGGTATTTCTAGGCAAAATGCCCCTCGTGGTTTTGCCAAGAATAAATTTGAGGTGAAATTATGAAATCGACATGATTTACAATCTGATCTGATATGATAAACCACAATTTCCAATCATAATGTTGAGTGTTGTTGAAGACAAATTTGCATTAACCCAAGAGCTCACTGGGTCACTAGTTACATGGAGCATCATTGAAAGGCTTTGATTGATGCCAATTACCTAATTTAAAAAAAGATTATCCATCTGATGAATCACTTGCACTGGCCGATTATAACTCATGGAAAAAGTGATCAAAGAATAAAACATGACAACGAAAAAGAAACGTCTAGCAAGGCATCCAGCCAGGAACTTCATGATGATATTCCAGCACTCAATATAATTCAAGACCCACCACCTTTGTGAAAAAGGATTTACTCATCATGTTCCGCTGTGATCTACCTAGAAAATCAACTTTATATCATTAATAACTTCTCTGTTTTATTTCCTCGAATATTAGCTAAACCAAGAACATTTCTAAGAAACAGGAAAGTAGAAAAATTTGGGAGCCAAAAGCTTGAATTGTCAACTTCCTTTTAATGGCATGTGTTTTATAATTGTACCTCCCAGAAATAGAGAAAGAAAGTAGAATGATTACAACAGAAGGATTATCCTATCTGATATGAATTACTTAGAAATCGGACAAAATGATAGCTAGGTGGCGCCAGGCCATTCCTGTCAATCATGTACTGATTTGCTTTCATGTCACCCGCGATTATCTGCAACCCATTGCTTTTTATCTCCTCCTTTAAGCTCCCCTATCTTCGGTATAATATAGCCAAGATACAGCTTGAAGAGAGACAGGACAGTAAGGCAAAGGCTAAGGACACAACACAAACGAGAAATATCACAATCGGTGCACAAGTGTTAAGGTTTCTTGCTCTTCATCTTGCAATTCATCTTTGAGGGGGGAAAAGAATATGGCAGCCTTTGCAGGAACCCAGCAAAAATGTATGGCTTGTGACAAGACAGTGTATCTTGTTGATAAGTTAACGGCTGATAACAGGATTTATCACAAGGCCTGCTTTAGATGCCACCATTGCAGGGGTACCCTTAAGGTAACAGCATATCGGTACTGTAATATCCTTGTTCATGTTTTATCCATCTTCTTTGAACTGTAATGTCTCATGAAAACCTTTTTCTTCTCAGAATTGCCTTTTATATATTTTTTTTTTTGCTAAAACCCTTTCCATCAATTTTCTTTCTGATCAGATGACACCATATTCTCCTTTATATTAATCTAGTTCCAAATTTTCAAGGCCCATTAAATTTTTTTTATATATATACATATGGCCAGCAGCATAAAACATATTTTCAGGCTAATCTAAGAGCCAGGATTTCTGAGAATCATCTTTCATTTTCTTGGTTCTTTTGAAATTGCTTTCCGTTTTCTGTTGATGGAAAGGAATGTCAAATTGCTGTCCTCAAAGCCAATTAACTACTCATTGCATTTCTTGATGAGCACTCATCGGCATACTGTTTTGTGCTAGCAGCTAAGCAACTACAGTTCTTTTGAAGGGGTTCTGTACTGCAGACCTCACTATGACCAACTCTTCAAGAGAACTGGCAGTCTAGACAAGAGTTTCGAAGGTAAAAGCACAGTTAAGCCATTATCAAAATTTACACACTTCAAATCTTACTATTATTATCACTAGCCAGTTAAATTCTTTTAACTTAAATTCAATTTGCCCTCTCACTTTCTATAATTAATTTCTGCCAGGAACACCAAAAATTGTGAAACCAGAAAAACCTGTTGATAATGAGGTGATCTCTTAAGTAATTGATTGGAAAATGATAGTACGTAGTTTCTTGCTATTTATTTTATTCAATTTCTATCCACTAAATAATTAAACTGAACTTGATATATCTCACAGAACGCAAGCAAAGTCTCGAATTTGTTTGCTGGCACCAGAGAAAAATGTGTTGGGTGCAACAAGACTGTCTATCCTATCGAGAAGGTAAGAAATGAAGACTTTATTCATAGAAACAGAGGATCATCCTCTTCAAAGATGAGCAACATTTTCTGAATAGTGGTCTTTGATCTTCTTCCAGGTTACAGTAAATGGGACTCCATACCATCGGAGCTGTTTTAAGTGTACCCATGGAGGTTGTACTATTAGCCCATCCAACTACATTGCACATGAGGGAAAACTCTACTGCAAGCATCACCATATCCAACTTTTCAAGGAGAAAGGGAACTACAGCCAGCTTGAGAATGAACGCGAGAAAAATCCAGTCACTGTGAATATCACCGCTGTGGAAATTGCCGCTGAATCATAATCAACTAAAGACTACTTGTCCCCGTCTCTAGCCCTTTTTAGTCCTTCCTACCATAAATGGCATCGCAGGCTCTTCATGGATTTTCTTCTCTTCTATATGTCAAGGATTGGTTTTCGCTTGCAAGATTGGATGTGTTAGTGTCCCATGGCTGTAATTTTGTGGGAACTCTGAGTGTGATGTGTCAGTTGAAATTTCTGCCAAGATTGAGTAACCTGAGATACTACGTGGCACAGTTTGTATCCTCTGTTTCCTCAAAATACGTAAAGATTTCGGTATCCTGAATGATTATCACCGAGTTCTATTTAGTTGTGAACAATTCAGCAGGAAAAAAGTTGCATCGACCAAGAAAGAAACTGCGTTGTTCAGAAAAAGAAAGATGCCGTCCCACCCTACGGTAAAGCATTTTAAAGCAGAAACATTCAAGATAAACAAGGAATTCTACACGTAATGAGGCATAAAAAAGCTTCATAACTTCTTCATGGCATAAGCAGTTCCTGCCACATGGCATGTATAGACCACAAATTTTCCCAGTGAGTTTAAAGCCAACAGAAAATGCATCATCCCTCAATCGCTCAACATAAACTTTGACAATTAAAATACAACAGGCAGTACTGAAAGGAAACATACACAAAAGCTCAGAAACTGTCATTGAAATAATCTAATAACCCAGTTCATATTACTGTACTTTATGCAACTGGCCTATGTCTAACCATGTATATACAAAGGAATTGAACTCTATTCCCTCCTCCTTTCCTTTCAAAACACCATAAATACAATAAAAGGCTCTACAATGACAAGATAAGCATCGGCTTTCATTCTGCACTGATTAAGTTGTTCCAAAAGTTCGCCGTCTTCCTTCACACTGCACAAATTTTCACTTCTCTTTGCCGAAAAGCCCCTTTAGTATGCCCTAAACCCCTATTAATTACTTTATGCTTTTCATCACAGAACAAAGCCCACACAGACCAGAATTAAACAAACTCCAATCTCAGCAACCCTTTATGGTGTTATTGTCCTTTAGTATCTGAGCTGCAAGTATCAGAAGCTCCACCATCTCAAAACCTGCAGCAGAAACAGAATCTATCTTCTCTCCAATGGGGTTCCCATAAATATCACTTAGCTCATCGCAGACACTTTCACCAATTGATGCATCATCTGCCTCAGCAGACCAACTAACAGGTAAGGAGCTTCCAAGGGCAGTCTTCACAAGTCTAGCCTCAGAAATGATATCATTAAGAGCTTCTAGCAAGCCAGCACTAGTACCTTCACGAGTATCTGACTCTTTGACCTATAGATTATGCAGCATCAGCAACAGAAAACCTATTAGCTTCAAAATATGGACAGATTATCTAACCAAACATCATGACAAGAACCTTTATGGAGCAGGTAACGAAATCAGCATCATATTAATATTATTATGATATTGCATGACCTAAAGAGAAGGGAAAAAAGAAAAGAAAAAGCAAAATTTCAACTGTATCATCATTCCTAACAGTATTTATATTATTGTAGCATCCTACAGAGCTGATCCATTCCTGAGCCAAAAAAGAAGCACATCTCCATGCTGTACATGTGATGAAGAAACATTTACCTTTAGAAGTGCAAGGTGAAGTCTGTGAATTGAAGAAATTAGGTGGTCCATACATTCCATGCTTTCCTTGAGAGTGGCATTTTCAATCTTCATTCTGAGAACATACAACCATAAACATCCATTTCATTAACAGTTATTTTGTAGAAGAAGAGTTTTTCTTCCCTTCCTTTCTGCAGATAGATGGGGGGGGGGGGGGTCATCAGAGGGTATGATCTGACATGCAGGCTTCACCAATCTAGTCTTCTGTTATGGAATCCAATTATTACTAACCTGGCAAAATCCATGTCATTTGCTCTTTTCCTAGAGAAA
>Ga0307517_10002700_pt1 | contig 28314 bp, 29 predicted proteins | sample 23_EM_MG_FD_194515 | JGI IMG/M metagenome (GOLD analysis project Ga0307517, IMG submission 194515) | Populus trichocarpa ectomycorrhiza microbial communities from riparian zone in the Pacific Northwest, United States - 23_EM | ecosystem: Host-associated > Plants > Roots > Unclassified | place... | reverse complement strand
AGGAGTAGTCGCTCCCTTGTGTACCCTCTTTGAGGACGACAATATACTTTCCCTCCACCGGATCAGGATGAGGTACGACGACAACTGGAGTGGACTCGGACATCGTATGGTGAGGGCGTCAATCCCAACCAAAGCTCTACTTATACTCCAAATTACTGCGCTCATGACCGCATTTCACTATAAAGAATTGAATCGGGACGCTGGTGGAGAAATGCAGATTTGACAACCGGCGCTTTCCACCAAACGTATGCTGAACACAATGGCCTCGCCCAGGGGGAGTAAATATGACATCTGAAAATGCTGTAAACTGATGAACACAACAGCCTCGCCCAGGGTCAAATGTATGGATTTCCGCATTCCATATGCTGTAAACTTGCGAAAACAATGTATGCAGTGTATAAGGAGCCAGTGATGAAGGAAGTTGCAGACAACGGCGTTCCGGAATCTGTGGGATATACATTATTTTTTTCGCGCATAAATATATAGAGGTTGATGCGGATGGTCGAGAGCGTCCGCCAATGTGACATTTGTTTGTACCTCCTATACGGTCTGCGAGTGAGCTTCGTACCCTCCAGTGAGAGGCGGGAAGAGAATATCCAAGAAATTGAACGTAGATCAGGATAGTGACGGGACCGTCGGACGGGAGAGGCATCCACCATCCATCGATGTTGCGGAGTGCAACTTATGCCGCTACCGATGCCTGCAATGCTGATAATCTCTCCTGCTCCTGCCCGTTGTATTCTCGCATAAATCATTGCCAAAGTTGAAATTTGAAACTCTCACTGACATACCTTTTCCAAGAAGGTTGGATGTAATTTGTGCACCACTGCAACCACGACATTGAAAAAAAGCGGTTGGCCAGAAAAAATGCTATCAACACAACCGACGTATAGTATTATAGAGATAGATCGCTTAACCAGCCTTACACCAGTCACTTCCAGATCCTTCGTCTTATGATCTCACCGACTTTTGAAACGCAAAACCCTTTATATCATAAATTTTATGCCGAAGAACATCTTCGTTTGGTATCCACGAGAACAAGACGACGAAGAGTAGGAGTGGAGTCAGGGTACGATATAGTTTAACAATCAGCATTGAAAGTCAAGGTGATTATTCTTTTGTTCCTATGTTATTAGCCTATCTCAAACGAATCTTGGAAAGGGAAAGGTGCCTTATTTCCCAAGCAATACGAAATTATACACAAGATATTAAGCTTTACATAAAACGCGCCGATGGCAAGACAAGTTATTATAGGGATTCTGTGGCCTACAACTTGAATTGGCATGATATTAATGATATGGGGACGCATTCGCTAAGATATCTGAAATTCTGTCTTGATACACATGTAATACGTGACGGAGGAAGTAAGATCACTTCCTAGGATTGCGCGCCTTCTACGCGCATGTTCCGATGAGCTCTTGTATGTGTGTTTGAAGGTTTGGGCAAGAGGTTTCTTCATCGTTGCTGAAAGGTTCCGACCTCCGACTCAGATTCCTGTGACCAATCCAGATGAGGATAATAACTTGATACGCATATAGCAAATATCTTTGTGATGCTAAAAATTTTCATTCCTTTGTGCAACCGATTCCAAACAAATCCTTTCATCCAAAGCGTTTAATATATTGCATTACAGAACAATCTAACAGACGTTTATCTAATTCGTCAACATTATGCAGTAGCCAGAGGCGGAACCAGTAAAATAGGCATGGGATCTCACGACAAATCGAATCCTGCACCTGCGTTGATTGCCTGGAGGAGTTTCGTTCTTAAAATTCGCTCATTTGAGTAATTCGGGAGCTACAGAGAGATACTGTCATTTAAGAAAAAGGCTGACGAAGAAGAGACTTGCCTTCAGCAAATTAACGCAAGTGCTACTCGTCGGCAGCCTATGCTCATCGATCCCAGCATCACGTATACAGAAATTGGGTACAAGCTCTCGAAATCCAAGCAATGGGGGTCGACTGCAACTCGTTACAAATCTGAGCAAGCTCTTCCTTTGATCTTGATCAAATGAATCAACGACTTTCCAGAATGAGACGATCGTGGGGTGGTTGGCATCAAAAAGTCCCCCATAGTTGGTATGCTGTTGTAAGTCTGCAATGTCGATTGGTGTGTTAGCACCGCCGATCAGGATTTGTACCTCTTGCTGATTAAACATTCTATTACAGGTGAGAGACTTCGATGTAGGCGCATACATATCACAAACCTGAGCCATCTCTGTTGAATCATTTCTGATAAACCTTCGAAAAAAGCTTCGCTCTGCTTCTTTATATGCTTGCTGAGTCGGTGGTGTGAAACCAGATGAATGTATAGCAGCCTGTTCTCTTTCGTCACAGCAATGTTGGACCCATTGGGTATGAGATCAGTCGTTTTCGTGACACCAAATTCTGAAGATGTGTCAGCCAGAAGGAAGTAAAGGGAAGCAAGCCATACCATCTGTAGCAACTGTAAAGTTCAATGCCAAATCTTCAGGATTGCCGTCGTAGTGTTTCAAGAAAATTAAGCCATTATAGAGCTCTGGATCAAGTGACGAAAGATCATCCAGGAAGCTTTGGCGCCCGAGCCACTGTACAATAGATGCTGTCAGAGCACCGAAAAATGCATGAAAACAGCATATACCTTCGACAAGAAGAACCCAGCAAAGGCAACATCTACTAAAATGCCCTCATACATGGCCTTGCCTAGAATCCTGCCAATAAAACGATACCAGTTTAAACTGTGCGATTCGGTAGCATATGAATGTGGGTTTGGATACAACTCGTTCTTCTTGTTTGCAAGCCATAGGCCACGATCAGTGTCAAACACCTCTTTGCACAGCGATGTGAAAAATTCCTTGAATAACCCTCCACCATCGATCCCAGCCCTTCGAAGATATGTCAGATAACAGAGAAACTAAAAGGTGCACTACTTTACTCTTCCTGTCCGAATTGGTCGATGAAAGAAATCTCCAGTGGTGTTTTTAGATCTACTTCTGCAAGTCGATCGAACCCGTCCTGCGCGACCATTCCTCTTCTAACCTGCAACTTTGACTTTCTTGTTCCCCTTGACCCGCGGATGAATGGATCAAATCGAGAACTCCAAGACCCGTAACTACTCAGTCTCCCTCGTTCCTTCATGTCGTTGACGACAAAATGCCGAAAGATGGTAACCCGAACGGCAAACGGTATAGAAAATGGGATATTGTTGAGAATACCAAGTCGAGGGGTGATGGCACGCTGGTTAATTTGCGCCGATGCTTGTTTAGGGTGATCTGCACCGGAAGATGATAACAACTGCTCTTCGATCACCGCAGCGTCCACAAAGGAGTTGACATCCAGTTGTGAAGTGGCCAACCAGTGATCAACCGGAACGAAAGGTTTCCGGGAACTGTCAAAATTCGTCAGAACAGGCTGGGAGTGCAGATTGCCCTGACTTACTCTCGTGCATGAATAGCTAGAAGACATCTTGTCAATTTTTCCTTTAGGAGGCCCCAAGTGCACCTCACGTCCTTTGAGATGAAAGCCTCGCCAATCGTGTCAGCGGATTCATCGCGCCAATAAAGAGGGAAAGCTATATTCAAGAGTTGTTTGCTGAAGACGACGAGCTCATCCAATGACAAAGGATTTCTTCTGGAAGAATTCGACGTGCTGAAGAATTCATCATCCCCCATCGTCAACAATGCCTGGGTGTACAGGTCCACGAGGAAGATCAGAGGTGGGAAATGCGCCCAATTCGCGGTATCAGCCAGCACTCCTGAACTTTCGGTCTTTCCCAATGGCGAACTGCGCACAAATTCTCGATATATCTCCCTGACCAGCCCTCCACTCGTACTAGCCAAGACCGTGTCAAGAATCTGTCCACGTGAGGAACTCCATGCCACGGTGAGGGCGAAGAGGTAAAGGATTAATTGGGGCAAGACATTTCGGTCAGGCATTGCGGCGTAAATTATACTTTTGAGATGTTGGACGCTCAATATGGTATTCAGTCGTTTGAGCGTTTTGTCGTCAACCTTGGGGGGAGAAATCGGAGGAGTATATAACGGTTGGAACGTGGAAACGGCGGTGACTTCAGAATCGTCAGAATCGTAGCCGCCAACAGTAAACGCTCGTGCAGTTTTCGGTTTTCTGTCTTTATTAGGTGGATCGATGACAGACGGTGGAAACGAATTGAAGAGTGCCACAAATAGGTGAAGGTAAATTCGAAAAGACTCTGGCGACAGCAGCTTATAATGTGGAGAAAAGAACATGTGCAGGGTGGTTGCGAGATTGATCCTCCCTTCCACATACGTCTCTGCGATGATGATCGTTGTATGTGGCGCCAGGATTTCAAAATTGGTGAGTAGCAAGGAAGCAACAAATTGCGACAGGACATCAAGCGGCAGACGACTTGGTAAAAGTGGAATGGTGAGGAGGTGAAGGAATATTCCAACTAAGCATTCGGAGTGCTGCGGTGTTGGCTTCGGGAAGGCGGCGAGTGGACGAACAGCTAGGTGGAATAATAGAGGAAGACAGGGTGCCCCCTTCGATTTAATAGGCTGGGGACGAAAAGGCCGTGAGCAAAATATCAGTGGGCATAGGAAATGACTGACTATCCGTGACACACATTGTCCAAGAAGGTTGTAAAATCCATGCCGGATAAGATAATCAACAATGACTTGAACCAAAGACGGTCCTTCGGTGCCAACAGCGATGGACGCAGAATCGGTTGAAAGTAATACATTGAGGTATTTCAAGTACAGTTCTGCGTTTTGGGACCTGCAAGCAAAATAAGAAATATCACTGAAAGAAGTCTTCGATAAACTCACAAGGGTCTGACCGCTGTCGATTGTAATAAGAGCAAGCTCGCCTTAGGCACGAGAACTCTCCAGTGAGGTTTTTGATGACCGCTTGCAAGGGCGAATACTTTACCTGAAGAACATAAGCATATGAGAGGAGCTGTTATAAGACGGCGAGACAAACAGTTACCATTGGCTAAACCACTCGATGCCCATGTAGATAGCACTTCGTCGTCTTTGCCAATAAGCACGAGGCATCTCAAAGCTGTCAAGCTTAGGGCATCGTACATGAACAATTTTTTCAACTCCCTTCGTACAGCCCTCGCTTCTCTCATCCCGCGGTACCATGCCTGTATCCTGATTGCACTGTCTGTCCGCTTCTTGTTTTCGGCACGCGCAACTCGCTGAGCATGCACGCGTTCTAGGATCGAGGCTTGACTGGCCGTAACTGAGACTCCTCCAAGATTTATCTTCCGTCTTCTCTCGTCTTCTAAGCTGAACATGGTCGATGGTGCAGAATCAGAACAATCGCTGGACAGTGGACGTCACCCTCATCAGAGTCTCGCCACGAAGCACGTGCTGACATATTAGTCATGCCCATACTTACAAACTTTACATAAGTAACCTATTACAATTTGTTACATAAGCTACATTTTACAAACGAAGGAAGGTGCCGACATATTATTAAGAATATGCTCAACTTGATCATAGAGAGACCAAAGGTCGCGTCCATCGTACGGTGTGGGTAGATAACACCGCTCTAATCACTCAGAACCAGAATCAAGGTTGGGTCCAAAGGTTTGGGCGACATCACCCGCATACCCGGCCGCGGCCAAGGAGAATGGGTGCCGTGTGTACCGACGGGGCCTCGATGTCATGGACGCACATTTCGAAAATGTGGCATAGCTCCTCCAGCAAAAGTGAACGTATATACTAAGGCATGCGAAATGAGCAGGAATCAGAAGGATACCTCCATCAAAGCTTCGTCTTCACTACACTGCTGAAGGAGGTCGATCACATTATGGCCGAATTGTTTGATCTCTTCGGTCAGTTCCATGACTTGAGGAAGATTCTTCCTTTATTCGTTTCATATCTGTTTCAAATGGGTGGAGTTCCCTGAGTTCCTGCTTGGAATGGAGGTACCAATAACGTTGAGTGATCTCAACAAGTCGTGTAGCTAGTAAAGGAGGTTGCTTAGACCAGATACAAGAAGAGATCTATAACTAAATCACCCGGGCCATCACAGGTTGCCTATCACGTCACATGGATTGGGACCGCTCTCCAAAGACTCTGCCAAATCTTTAAAGACGGACGAAATAGGAATAAAACATTCAATGAACATTTAATTAAACATACAGTCTTTATCTTTTCGGGAAAGCTGAGCAGAAGTCAACGCTTTTTTTATAGGAGAATTCTATTCTGTTTTCAAAATCGGCCGACTCCACGACCAGCAGAGACGGAAGGAACTTGCTCTGGAGTCTGGAAATTAGAAGAGCCCCGAGAGAAATAAGGTGCGCTTACCTTGTATCCTCGCGAGTTCCCCAGTTCCTCATTTCCACACCCCCCTTCCTCTGTATTGGGTTGGGACAGCGCGTAAAAGTTGACTTGATTTACCATTTCCCTTCTTTTGGGCTCCCTTAGTTGGATTTGAACCTGTGTTGGCATCTTTGCTACTCATGCATGGACTTTAGTACACCTGGGGATCGCCTCTTCGTTAGGTAAGACTAGACGCCAAGCTCGAATCGCGGGTTCAATAGAGATGTGGCATTGTCGAGGTATAGTATCTCTGCGCGATCCAGATTTCTGCCTGTAACAACTCCAGAGGACGGCTTGACTGCGAAAAATCCCACTTCAACATCGTTTGACAAATCACACAGTTTTATCGGTTGTCACTGCTCGCCGACTTCACCACCGCAGCCTTTTGTCATCGACTGGGAGCAAGCTGAATAAGGTTGGTATTATGTTGCTTCCAAATCAGAATTTCTTACCAACAATCCAAAAAACCAACTAGATTCGTTTCATCAGCATCGATGAGTGTCTTTCACTAAACAAATACAAAGCCCCCTGAATTGAATTCGCGATCATGGGTAGGACATACTGTGGAACACTTATCGTAAACTGACACTGAACATGAGGCTACTCAGATCAGGTTTAAGGCGTCGTAGGTTATCCTGAAATCCGACAACGATGGTGCCATCCGGCGGATGCAGTCAAGACTCAACCTACAAATCCGTGAAAGAAATATCTATTTCCAAGCTTCGGACACTTACTATGATTCTCAGTAGACCTCCGCGCGATGATGTGGGCTCAGATATGGCACTTCAGCCGTCCACAGTGCACAGTGTCATTTTTTTAAAAGGTTTCGAATGCGAGGCGTGTTCGGGGTGAACGGAGGGTGGAAAAGTTTTCTCTACAAATGTCCTAAAATGTAAAGAAACCAGAGTAAATCGTTCGACCTGGGAACTGCCAGCGGACATTTAATAAGTTGCCCACGCTACCGTAGCCCATGGCGCCCATCCCTGACAATCATGTCAGATTCAATTCAATTAAAAGGCAGTGCGGGGCCGTCAGTCCGGTTCGCAAGTCAGCCTCTTATATAGAGAGGTTATCCGCAGTCACTCAGTGGGTTACCAAGGACCAGAGACCGCAGACTGCTGACGCTGGCCTCTGATTCATACAACGCACAGGCGACCTGCAACACACAACTCCTTAGCTTGGTAGTGACTGGATGTTGGGATTATCACTTGAGAATCCCCTTATCTTGATTGGACTGGCAACGGTGCTGTTCTGGTTTGTGCGGTCTTACTACAGTGGCACCGCGCGGAAGGTATGATCCATAAAATTTCTTGCAATTGCAGTTTTACCCACCGATTGTTTCTTACAGCTCAGAGGGATTCCAACAGTTGGGAGTAACTTACCATTAATCGGCTCAGTACAGTTCATCAGTAATGCTCGGGCACTCGTAGAAACCGGATCGAAGAAGGTGTGGAACAATTTTTTGTACGTGCAGGAAAACTGAACCTCTCTGGTTGTGACTTCTGCCAGTGGCCACACCGCCTCTTCAAAATTTCTGCTGTTCAAGATTGGTTGGTCATCGTGACGAACCCCAAATTGATAGACGAGATCAGCAGAGCACCTGAGGAAGTTTTTTCTGCCGCATTGGCCGTTGATGAGGTTCCAGTTTCCCCCAAAAAATTGTCACCAGGGCCTGACTCGGGTTTCAGGAGCTTCAACTGAAATACACACTTGGATCCCAGATCGGAACAAACCCTTACCATATTTCTGTCGTCAGAGGCAAGCTGACACGGTCGATTCCAGAATTGGTTCCAGCATTACAGGACGAGGTTTTTGAGGCGTTCAGTCAACATATACCTCCCACAGATGGTGCCGCTTTTTATTATTCTCAATGGGCCGCGAGAACGATCAGCTGACAAAATCAAAGTAGACTGGTCAAGTATAAAGATGTTTGACACTGCTACCAAAGTTGTTGCCCAAGTGAGCAACCGAATCATGGTTGGACTGCCCTTATGTGAGTATTTGACCTGTTTCTTTTGTAGTGTTGATAAATTGTATTGATATTTACCGTGGATAGGCAGAAATCCAGATTGGATCAAGCTCAATATACAATTTACGACAGACGTCGTGTTGACAAGCTTTTTTCTTCGAATCTTTCCTATGTCCATACGTCCGTGAGTGCACCACTTCTTGATACTCAAACTCCCCATTACGAAACTCCTTCAAGATTTCTCAACTTCTGCTTCTCATCAATACCGCGACATCGTCGTGAAATGTTTAGGCTGTTTGAATCGACAATTACAGCTCGCCGCAAAGACCGAGAGGAAAAGGGCAACGAATATGCAGAGAAACCTGTAAGTCCAAAATTTTATTGTACTGTCTTGTTGCCATGGCCCGTAGTCTAACGACCAACGAATCAGCACGACGCCCTGAGTTGGTTCATAGACCAAGCAGAGGGCGAAGAGAAAGCAGATCGAGCCCTCCTAGATCGCCTGCTCACTCTCAATTTCGCCGCGATTCATACTTCATCTTTGGTAAACCCTTAAACAACTCAGCAATCTTCAACGTCTTCTTATACAGTCTCAGGTTCTGAGCCATGTCTTATTCGACCTGTTATCTCACAACGAATATCTACAACCACTACGAGAAGAAGCGGAGGAAATAATTCAGCGCGAAGGTTGGACCAAGTCGGCGATTGACCAGATGTACAAAATCGACAGTTTCATCAAAGAGTCTTTGAGATTTCACCCAATCGGACTCTGTCAGTTCTTTTTTTATTTCACTTGCCACGGAATTACGGGACTAACAGCAATGGATCACAGTCCTAGTAAAGCGCGTAGCGGTCAACGACTATTCCTTCTCTGATGGTCAACGAATTCCAGCTAATACAACGGTCATTGCTCCAGCAAGCCTTACCCATTTCGATCCATCCGTATACGAAAATCCTCTCGAGTTCGACGGCTTCCGATTCCTCAAAATGAAAGAGCGTGCGAAACTCGATGGCGAACCTTTCAAAAAGTTTGATATGATATCCACCAGCGCCCAGTTTTTGCCATTTAGCCATGGACGACACGCTTGTCCTGGTCGTTTTTTTGCAGCTGCTGAGATCAAGATAATGCTGGCATACATGCTTAGGACCTATGATATGAAATTGGTTGATGGAGTCCGGCCGCCTGATGTTGTTCTTATGAATTACCTTGTAGCAAATCCTTCTGCTGAGGTTCTCTTTAGGAGGCGCCAGGGTTGAGAGGGATTTTTCTCTGACATGTGGAGCTGTACGTCGCTACGTAGTAAACGATGTGAATCTGACAGAATTTTTTTTACCCATGTGTTCGATCAGAACAAACGCTTCCTCCAACTGCCTCTCGATGTTGGAATCTTCTTTCGGAACGGCCCCGCGTTGCCAATTACGTGCATTTTTTGACCAGAGAAACCTGTTCCAATGACAATGATATGGCCCAATTGCTGGAGACCATTCTATCGATCCTGGCTCTTCTTCCAAAGTTGAGAACTATGACGTTCGACTGTCCGATAAGGCCCAGTTTTGAGATGCGTCAAGCTTGTCGTTAGAAAAAACCCTTGGGCTACCATGCATATGAAAGAAGTACGTTTTCTTGCCATGGAAATATCGATTTCGCTTCTCCACCACTGCGGCAACGCCATAAAGGCTGTATGGCCCCTCTAAGCCTGGATTCTTAAATCTAGACCAGAAATCTTTATCTCCGTACGTCGTCTGTGCCTCATCCAGGATGAGGATTGTATTATCGAAGGTTTGCACTTTCCGATTTTCAGTCCATGCGTTGATTAAAATCACTTCGGCATCCGGTTCTTGTTCATTGATATAGGCACTGGAGAATTTAGTTTTAACGAATAGGGGAAATATTTTAACAGTACCGTGTATCATGAGGTATGAGTTTATCATAAAGAGCGGAGACCGTTGCTACGCGCGGAACATCTGAGGGTAGATGTTCTGGTTATAAAAAATTGCAGACAGTAGAATGAAAACCCTACAAATGTTCCAGGGGTGATTGTTTTCGAGTTTCTTTAATGGTGATTCAGCAGCTGAGCAATCATCAGAAATCGGAGTGATGTGCAGGATGAAGGACGTGCGCGTGACAAGGGTACGGAAATGGCAGAATGCCATTTGGCACAAAGGGGAACAGGAGAATCAACAGGTGGGGAGACAGCACAGTGACAGATAAATGCAGTTGATTTATGCAGAAGATATTCAAATGAAGACACGATGATCTATCACTTACCACGCAGGACGATGATGTGAAGATGGCTCCTGGCCAAATTTCAGCGAAGGACGTCTGAATCCGACACTGCATCCTTAGGTTCTTCCAACACAACGGAAGAATCTGAGATTGAGGATGGAAGTCGGTCAGTAAATAAGAGATCATGTAGCTGCGAAGACAGGTGAGAAGAAAAGTTTACGATCAGAAGAATATGATCGCCGTCTTCAACGTCTTCAAATCGTTGATGTCCCAATTGGCGTTCGCATGAAGGGAAAATGTGCTTCGGTTGCCATCAACCAGGAACTTGAAGTAAAGGTGGCGAGATTCATCGGCAGACATTGCAGGAAGCAGAAGTTGGAAGGGCGGGTAATAGAAGGAAGTAAAGCGGTTCGATGGGAATTCGTTCTCTAGATCTTCACTGCTAGTACGACATGCGTGATCGCGTGAAGCACGGCTCGTCTAACCTTTTCCATCTCTTTCAAAGTAAGCTATACTGTATACCTCACCTCACAGATGAGGGTTAAGTTGCAGAGTGACAGAAAGTTCTCTGTAGCGAATCCCATGGCCGCCGGTTGCATCACACGACGGAGTCCACCCTCTAGTTGCTTGCGGCTTGTCAGCGAAAATAAGGTGTTGTTGGTGAGAAGGGAATGCCAACCTCGTCTTGAATCATCGCCTTCACATTGTCGAAGACTAGCCTCGAGGATAACAGAACACTACAAAACTTTGCATTGAACATTGGGATACATCAATAAGAAAGCATGTTGAGCATCGGATTTACCAGCCCAAAATAAGAACATAACATAAGTTCGAGTACAGTAGAGTATCTGAGAATTACCTGCATCAGCTGCAATTGTGATTTAATAACAAGCCAGAAAAAGTTCCAAAAGTTTCGAATTGGGAGTTACGCCTTCCCGCCGATGGGGAGTGGTCCTGACAAAACCAGGGCATCCAAACGCTCTTCAAGACCCTTACCCAATCCCTCTCTTTCCCATTCACCACCCAAGTTATCGAGCAATGCGATACTATCCCTCTTCCCTGGATGAGTCAATCCGCCAGTTGGGCCGATGCCAGCCGCCCCCAGGGGGAAACTCCTGAGGCTAGGAGCACGACTGGCCGGACTTGCGCGACCAGAAGAGTAAACCGCGCTGACGACATTAAGGCCGCTGACGCTAGGAATGTGGGGAGGTGGATCGGCTGCAGAAGCGCATGTCGTCAGAGATGAAAGAGGTTGGGTTGTGGTGGGAGCAGAGGAGAGTAAATCGTTGTAAGATATGAAAGATAATCGTTTCTTCGGAAAGTGGGCTGGCGAGGATGGGTGTGAGGCGATACTGGAAGGAGACAAAGCATTTGAATGGGTAAAGGGTAATTGACCTGGTGGAATAAACGCAGGGAATTGTTCAAGAGTGGTTGTCCTCGGAGATGACTGCCGTGATGACGACCTAGAGATTGCAACGGGGTGATTCACCAGAGTAGGATTTGCATTTGAAAGCGAAGTTGGAGTGTCAGTGTCGGGAGGATTTGAAAGGGCGACTGTGGTCTGGACAAATGGTTTTGGCCTAGCAGATGGTTGTAAAAGTGGGGGTGGGAGCTGGGTAAGAGGCGGAGAGCCCATATTCTGCAATCCAAGAATAGAAGCCGGAGACGGGACGACTGACGTAGCCTGAGGTGACATTGGAATGCTAAGCAAAATCTCGCTTCTTGGAGACACTGCTCCTACTTTGGAGCCGACAGGACTCGGACTTCTACTCCTCAGGCTACCAATGGGGCTCGCGAAGCCACTGCTGCGTTCAAACACTTCAAGGATGGACGCGGCTGGAGAGACTACAGCGACTTCGTCATCCTTCCCCATCCCAATCAGGATGGTTGCGGCGCTGTCCAAGACTGAGGGAACGGATTGTTCGAGTTGCTCTGTGGTTTTGGCGCGAGGTATCCTATGGGGATTGGGTTGATGATGATGGGCGGGAGGTGGTGATGATGAAACGATTGGTTCGATATCTCGTTCAAAGATGGCGGATGATGAGGAGCGACTGGGCACTGGATTAAATTACGCCAAGTACATCAAGCAATGACTCACACTGAGGTGGGTGACGACGGAATGGATGTTGGAGATCCTAGACGCTGGTCAGCGCCGCGGGGGTGTTGCAACTGGCGGTGTGATTTCGAAGGGCTTGTCAGGATAGAATTAGAAGCCACATGTTTTAAATCCATTGTGGTCAGGGACTGGCGGTGGTTGAGGAAAGAAGCCTCTGGTGACGTGACGTTCTCGTTATTGATGATCCGGCCCGGCGTCGAGATGGTGACGGTTACAGGAACTCCTCTGTTCTCTGAGTCTTTGTAGTATATAAAGTGCTAGGTACTACGGTAAGCCGAGCGTTGTGGGGATATAGGCAAACAGGGCCTCGAACGTTGGTTAACCAGTGCTAGTGTAGAGTCAATGGTGGTGAGCAACAAGCACAAACAACGGGAGTCAACCAGCAATCTTCAGCTTCCAGTATCGCCATAGGCTTATAAAAATACCCAGGTCCCCGATTTCTAGCGCAGCGTCACCCAGCCGCCTTTCGACCTCGCTTTGTGTCTTTTCCTATCGATCGTTGGCGGCGATCCACCATGCCTCCAGGTTCACCTTCAATGCCTGCGCTTGTTGACCCGCCGATCTTTATCCCGCCGCCCCATGGTGCTGCAAACGGCGGTCAGCCAGGTGTATATGGAGGAGACCCATCGTGCGTGCTAACCCCCTATTTTTCGCGTTGGTAATGATCATATCCAGCTCATCAAGTTGGCCGGCGCCAATGCTCGGAACACCCTATCCAGCTTGGCCGATTTCACCCACACAGCCCACCAGTGCCTCTTCATGGACCTACGGCACACACCCTTGGGCACCTCCTAATTCCGCCCATCAACCTTCACCCGCCTGGGGTCATCCAGCGGGTTCTGCATGGGGTGCTTATACTCCCGGCGGCACTTGGAGCTCCGCATCGCCAGCTGCTTCCTGGGGTCCACAAACTCCAGCAGCGTATTCGCCTTGGGTCCCGCCCCAACAGCAGCAAAAGCCAGGAGGCACGTGGATCACACCCAATATGCTCAAATCTCCTGCACCGCCGTACGAGCCAGCAGGACAGCCAATCACTGGCCTTTGGTCTGGTGACGGCGCTGTCGGTTACTCAGGATACCCAGAGGGATGGGATAACGGTTCAAAACCGTCAACACCGAAGAAAAAGAAACGCCATAATTCCACCCACGATGACGTTTCCAAACGACCTCCTCTTTATCGCTCTACTAGTTGGGGAGACCACCCAAGTAAAGGCAGCCCCATGTATCCTCCTGTCGCACCTGTGAACGTCCCCCCTTATGCAAAAGGTGACGTTTTTGATGAGAGGAATCTGGCGAGGCGCCCACTAGACTGGAGACCTGACTACAAGCCTAGACTCTCGTCTTGGTTGTCCAAGACCAAAACGGAAGTCGCAGGTAACGCACTTCATACATCGCTTCATCCCAGTCTCTCACTGTTGTGCAGATTACATCGACCCAATCAAACGCTCTCTCCATCCTCTTCTACGTTTCACTCAAAGTGACCCGCCAATATATCAGAACCTCCACGAAACCCCCTTTCACACGTCATCTGTAGAATTCCTGAACCTTCGTCGGCCACACAACGATATCGACCTTGCTCAACTTGCCTGCCAACCCTCCGGCGCCTTCCTCCGCCTTTTTCATCCCCGACTTCCTTGGTATATCGATGTTTACCAAGTCCATCCCAATGGCGTCACCGTGGGTGACGTCCTACAGCAATTACACCGCCAACTTCATGCCCAAATTCATCCGAGGCATTTTTATAACGAAGAATTGACCGATTCCGACAGGGCGGAAGTTACAAAAGCGTTTCAATCCAGATGTAGGAATGATTCAGCGTTGATAAGCAAGGGAGTCCTTCAAATAGATTATTTGGGTGACAAGGTTATATTCGAGGGCCTCCTCAGAGGCCCTAAGGGACTTTGGGAACTGAAGCTAGCAAAGGAACGGTTTTAACCGCCACGATTATTGCATATGTCTCTTTTCTGTACTCATCATTATTGTCTTCCACTTTCTTTGCTTTGTAGTCTCGCTCATCATCGGATCCAAATAATTTCTTTGCAAATAATATTTATAGACTATGTTGGTCTCCGCTGAATGGTTAAAGGAATGCTGCTGGCTTACTGAATGACCAGGATAGCACAGTAATTTTCGAACTTGAAATTGCTCAAAGCTTTCAAGTTTCCTTGGACTCCTTCGGGGTTAAAACGTTCAGAAAGTTCCGGTATTCGATTTTCCGCCCGGCGCCTGTGACACCACCTGTTGCGTCCTACGTTTGGATTCCAGTTTCGGATCCATGTGTTCACCATTCTTATATGCGGCCACCGTGCGCGGCTTATGTTCTGGGATCGGAACGGCGCTGTTGTCTCTCGCTCTTTCGACTATACCTCGACTGAATACCTCGACATATTCCTACAACAGTTCGATAAAAATGTCGATCGACGTGGACATGACTCTAGTGTCACCATACCCGAGCCAAGTCTCCTCAGAAAGGTGCCTATGGACCATCAGGCCGATTTGCGGAGCAACAAACGTCATCGTGATTTTCGGGTTATGATGATTCCCGACCGTAACAATGCGAGCGAAAGTTCAGGTTTCCTGATATCCTATCCCCCAAAGCACACCTCTCGCTCTCCATTTGGAAGGGCAACCAGGCCGATGGTTGCGTACGACTTGCAGGAATCTCGCCTTGTATTCGTCAAAGATTACTGGAGACCTGTTACATCGGACAAGGAGGGCGACATTTACAGCATTCTCGTGGAACACAAGGTGAAGCACATCGCCACGTTTGGCAAAGGGAACGACATTCAAGGCAATGTCACCGTTACGGACAAGCTTAGGACGGAGAGTTGGGCCTGCCCGACGACCGAAATGGTTGTGCTTCACAACTACCGGATGTCTCTGGAGGAAGTTGGTCGTCGTTTGAGTGACTTCAAATCGTCCCATGAGTTTGTGGGTTCTGTTGCGGATGCGATGGAAGGTAAAGCGTCATGACGCGTCATCCTTTAATTGCTTTTTCTTCAATACTCAATTTGGGTTGCTGCAGCGCATGACGGTGCTTTCTTCGATGCCCACATTCTTCATCGTGATATCAGTGTAGGGAATATCATCATTACGAAGGGGGGAGAAGGACTTTTGATTGATTGGGATCTCTGCATCAACCTTCGCAATGAAGATGCCGCTGCTTGACGTCCAGAGTGAACGGTGCGTGTTTTCCTTTACGTTTTCTACAAGATTGTTAGTATTATGCTCAGGGTACATGGCAATTTATGTCAGCTAAGCTTCTATCGGACACTCGCTTAAAACAAGAGATAGAAGACGACCGGGAGTCGGCCTTTTATGTTCTCCTCTACCTTGGATTGCTTTACACCAAGAACAATCAGATATAGAGTCCTACATGGAAATATTCGACTACGTGACTTTTGGTCACAACAGTGTGGCAAAAGGAGGAGACCTGAAGTCAAACTTTCTCGCTACTCAAGGCCGTGCGGACGCACTCAAGTTCGACTGCAAACCGATGAATGATCTCATGAAGGATCTCCGAAGTACCTTCTCCGTTCGCTACGAGGCTCCGCCATCAGAAGTTTTTGCCAGATTTGACATCCAGTCCAACTTTGCCGATACCCTTGCGGCTATACATGAGAGGCGTCAGTGTACCCTTCGAGAACAAGGATGGCTTGTCAAGACCATATTGAAACATCTTGACAAGGAATGGCCGGAGAACGACGAAGCGAGAAGAAACGATCTTTTACCCAAGAAACGAAAGCGCCAGGATACGGAACAGAATTCAGGAGTAAAGTCCAGGAGGTCTAATAATAATAGGAGTAGTTCGAAGCTTATGCAATAGAGTTCTAGCTATATTTAAGTCTCCAATGAACAGTCCATGAATGAGCTTCCTGATTGTCGAAGCCCTTTTACCTTCTCTCGGATAGAGGCATCTCGGTCGGTTCAGAGTGGTGACCACACCAAGCACCTTCACTGGTAGAATTTGGTCAAGAATGGATTGTTCGTTGAAATGAGTGACAGGTCGGGATAGCATGAGAGGGTGGTTGACCTGCCAACGGCCCAGAAACGGATGTGGAAGCATTGCCGAAACGGTTTGGGCAGCAGAGGAAGAAACGAAGACGAGTGGCACCTGCATCGTATATCCGGAGGAGAGGGGATGTAGAATGAGAGCTTGAGGTAGCCACCTCGTGTCAAAAGGGGTCTTGAGGAAAAACTACCATCCTGACGAGTTCAGAGTTTGACGATCATGAAGCGCTTTGCTTGACTTCGAAGCCTGCTGTTCGAGTACGAGCATTTTCGATGCTTCGAGTCCCCTTCATTGCTGCCCTCATTATCGTCGCCGTCGGCATCATCATATCCTTCAGATCACCGTGATCGTTTCCATCTACAGCAGCAGCAGCCTTCTTCTCCTGGGAATAGTAAATTATCTTTGATGTTTGTATTGCGATCTTTTTCGATAATGGAATGGTCTAGCTGATGGCAATGGTGAAAGAGGGGTGAAGGCGGGTGGGAATGCGGTAGTGTCGTTGTTGAAGGTTGCATAATTTTGAAAAGGTTCCCAGAACGCATGCGCAGCGGATGATTATCGTCTTAGTGCAGCTTGCATAGGCACAACCAGAGATCAACACACATTCTATTGGTCATGTTGCGGGAATTATGTAAGTGCGCAATTCACCTATGCAAATGAAAAATGAGGGGTACTTAGCATGCACATTGGTCATGAAAATGATGATGATCAACGTCCCCTCAGTTGCACTGTCAAGAAGCTTCTCCCATCGTCATTTGGCTCAGGGTGGATGTTGCGCAGGCCAGCAGTAGCTTAGATCAGAGAAACGTACTCTGTGAATTATGAGTTTAGTTGGGAAATTCACGATTTCTAATGATAAAAAAACTTATGACAATACCGTGGCGTCTTGCAGTGAAGATGGGAGCAGCGTCTTGCGATGAAGCTCTGAGTGAATAAGCTTTAATTAGCGAATGCAACCAATTGCAAAAAGGACTTACGATATCACCATTGCGGCTAGCACTCCTTCATTTCCGAATGCGGGGTGCATTCGAAGAAACGAGTGTTAGGCAGATCTCCAGTGAATAGCTATACAAACTGGTGTCACCGCCAATTTCTCTCATACGATTCTGTTCAAACATTGTGACACTTCCCAGGCCGCAAGAAAATCGGGTGTTCAGTAAAGAGAAGGGGCTGACATTATGTTTTATCTTCAACCAGAACGTTTGACATGGCAGATTCACATACCTCGATACCCCTTTGCGTCAGTGGTTTTAGATCTAGGAAAATGAAGCAGAAGAAGGAACCGTTCTTGTCACGCGTGAGTTTTCAAGTTTGACACCGTACACCGGACCGTGCGTTTCTCAATGTCGTCTCTCGCTCAGAAACCAGAGTCAGGTCTCAAACTTGCCGACGTCGTCGAATTTGATCCAGTTGCGCAACCATGGAACAAACTCGGTGATGTCAACCGCTTCAGCAAGTTTCATGCGAAGTTTTGGGGGAAAAGCATGCCGGGTGAGGGGGAACAAGCCTGGCACAACTTGCAGTCCGCGGACGGCGACGTGACTATGGGCGATGGAGACGATGATGCGGACGATGAATTCCTTCCAGGATGTTATGAGCTCGACGTCGACCCAAACCCTGTTTCAGACGTCGACACGATCTGGATCCGTGCTGAATATATTCGTGCCTACGACTACACAGAGTCAAGATATGACCTCTGTTATAAACGCCGTAAGGCTCAAGCAATTGTGTTCACCGGGCACCCCGGAGCAGGTGAGTTAGGTTGTCTTATATTTTCAGGTCACATTTTTGATTGTCGATGAAGGCAAGTCCGTGTCTTTGGTGTATATTCTACGTCGGCGCTGTGCCGAAAGGAAACCGGTTATATGGTACGACGGACTTGAGTCTTATATTTTTGTTGATGATGGCGTCTACAAAATGGCCCCGGATTTTCACGTCAACGAGTTTAAGATCTTCGTGTGGACCCTGGTTGACTCGGACCAGGCCCCGGGGGGCGTCCCACCAGAGCTCGTCCGGAATCGTACTCGTCTTTTTGTCCTCTACGCCTCCTCTCCAAACGTTGACCGTTGGAAACGCCTTCATAAGACCGTGGATGATATCACAGTGGTAATGAATCCATGGACCTGGAGGGAGATGCTTCGAGCGTGCGTTTTCTACACGTTACATTTTCATCGTACTCACCATATCATTTAAAGCCTGCCGATTCTCCTACCGGGCACACAGCTGACTGACGACGAAATCAATGAAACATTCGAACAACTTGGACCGACGCCCCGCATCATCCGGCTTTTGTCCGACTCTGACGGTTTAAAACAGTACCAGAAAGATGTCGACATAGCTGTTTCGGAGATTACCCCAGAAAAGCTCAAGATAATGGTTAGCAACGCACGGTCGTTGTCTCTGGAGAAGGGCGAGAAGGGCAAGGACATTTCACACAAACTTGGTCTCGTTAGCCGCCTCGAACGTGATAATGTGTGCAGTGCGCATACCGTAGCGCCCATCACAGAGTCCATCAAGTCAAGACTTGCGCGCCAGTTGCGGATTGTATCCAGGAACCAACAAATCGACCTTTACAATCTATTCTCAAAGTCCTCACAAACGAAGAAAATGTGCGGTACGCTCTTCGAGGCCATAGGACTGTGTATCGTCTCGGATGGGCTCGACATCACCCTGTTGCCGATGGTCCGGCTCCCTCAAAATCCGAATGCCAAATCCCATCCACGTTGGTACACAAGCCACGCATATCTGACCAACGAAACTCTGGAGGCCCAGCGCCAGCAAGCATTGCGTCGTTCGGAAGCAATACAATTGCCTCCTGCCACAACTCAAGAATTCAAGGCCAATGAGATTCTGTCCCTTCGCGAGGGTGTTTTCTTTGTTCCGGTCTCGGAAAATCAAGAAGCACTTGATGCTTTCCTCCTCCTTCACGGCATCCTCTATATCCTCCAGTTTACCGTTGGTCAGAAACATGACATCAAGCCGGGTTTTGTGAAGTTCTTACAGAAGTGCCGGAACGTTCCGCCATTGGAGGAATGGAAGTTTGTGTTTCTCATCCCACCTGGTACAATGTTGCAGTGTCCAGAGCCGAAATCCGAGCTACCTGGCCTGCGTAAACTCAACCCATACTCGGCTGAGCTGGATCTGCGACCTTATCTGAATGCCTAGTTTTATCCTTCATACTAAGTACTTATCATAAACGGCATGTTCTCGGACAATATATTCAAATGCGTCTTGGAATGTTGGATATGAATTCCTTGACGAATTCTTACTATCAGTGTCACTATTTACTTCCGGGTTCGCTACCGAACCTGAAAAGTAATGAAAGTAGGCATTAGGGAACGATCTCGACCACTTACATTCCGACTCCTACATCAAGCAAAATGTTCATCAAACATCTCAGTAAGTTCCTGGCCTTTTCCTACGTTTCTATCTTAAAATCAACCGTCATATAGAGACGATTCCGACGCACCAAAGACCCTACTGATTGGGCGGTTACTTGTGGCGAAATTTGTGATAGGGGAGATTGTCGGTCGTATTGAGCTCCCAACAAAGTATCGGTAAGTCCTTATTCTTTCCTACATTTTTTTATCTCAATCTGACCACCATATAGAGACGATTTTGACACACTAAAGGCCGCGTTGATTGGCAGTCACGTTGTTGAGAAATTCGGAGTATGGGGAGGGGGTTGGTTCTATCGGTGAGTCCATCTTCGTGTCCTATGTTTCATGCCTCAAATTGACCATTACATAAAGGTGACTTTGACGCACCAAAGACTGCACTGATCGGCTGTCGCGTTGGGGTTAAATTTGCGGTAGGAGGAGGTGGGATGTGTTGCCAGGCTTCCAGGTCCTATGGTTAGTACGCTCGTCATTTTCATACTCTTTTCAACACCTAACAACCAAATGGCATAGGGGAAACCTCCTCCTTGTCAACCGTTTTTGCCCAACCATCCCCATCTCTCGTTTCGAGCGACGCCCACGACCACGCCACTCGAAAGGAGAGACAGAGGGTATTCTGCGCCCAAATCAAACCATCCGCCTCTCGTTTCGAATGACGAGGGGCTTTTCGCCCAACACCACCACCCCATCACTCTAAACGAGAGAAGGGTCTTCTGTGCCCAACACGACCCTCCACGAGAGGGTTTGTGCTGACAACTGCCACCCAACAAACGGCGTAGTAAATCCAACAACGAGGATGGGAGGATGGGCAAAATTATATATTTTTATTTCATTTGTATTGGATGCTACTAACTATTAACATTACTGTTTCAAACGCTAGAGCGTTCCCGATAGCCATTGCTGTAATAGACGGTGCACAAGACGACCGGCATTAGGAGTAATGGAGCCCCACCTATAGAAGAAATTAATTCTTCAGTTGAAACTCAGTTGAAACGACAAGGAGAAGACGAACATCCGCTTTTCAGCTGTCTTTCACATTTCGAGTGCCGCCTTACCTGGGATGGCCCATCCACGTTTCAAGATCTCGAACATGGCACGAAGAAGGCTAGGGGTAATCAGCCTAAATAGCGCCTGACAGAGACAACAAACGAACCGTCCAGCAGACTGTTGAACGAAAACCATGTCTGCAACAAGCACGAATCCATCCAGCTTAAGCCGGGAGATATACGCTTGCAATAGTACATTTATCTTTGCCACTGGTTCTTCCACACTTTCCTTAACAGGTATCGGCAACTAACCACCGCCTGGGAGACTGTTTGATATAAGGTTGACGTATGATCGATGACGGAAGGGCCGATTACCTCCGCCCCATCGACGACGGGGTTCATCGTATTTGTCGGTACTACGGAGGAACGCAATGAGTTAGGGTTCTGGTATCTCAGAAAAAAGATACAAATTCCCCTTGGCGGCACTGACAAGAGTCGCCAGCTCACGCTGGTCCACCAGTCACCCTTCACCTCTTGAATGGCAAAAACGGTGGCAGTTTTCTTGTGAACAACAGTGCCAAGACGAGCCTTCCCTTTGACGATAACATAAGGGACACCATCTTGCGGCAGAGGGCGGGCAAAAAGACGACGAGCTCTATAGGGTCGACATCGTGTGCAATGGCGACAAGAGGGGCAAACGCACTGAAAACTTGGTGGGAAAAAGAAAGGAATGGCGAGAAACACACACACACGTCTGGTACATATACGCAGCCTATCCCTATTACTTTCGATGAAACTGGGATCCGCGATGGTGTGTACTTCCGTAACGCTGTTGGAAAGCAGTTGCAGCTGGGGCGGGGTTGGAGGACAACGTGGTGTTGCCGTTCAGGGATGAAAAGTGGAGTGAAACGGCGCTGTAATAGACAAAGGAAGAACCGAGTTTTGCAAAACCGGAAAAACTTACCGCATACTCAACAGAGTTACTGTAGCTCGTAACCCCCAGGCGAACCTGCGAAAAATTTCCGGCGTTGGAAATGCCTGATTGAGGCAATTCACTGTAGATAAAAATGGTGCAACGTGGTGGAGATTTACTTACTTGGTGAGAGGTGAGGGGTTCAAGGTCTAAAAAAGGTCTGGTCAGAATTCAACCAGGTAAAACAAAGTGGAACAAGTGAGAAGGGGGGGTAAAGGACATCCAATTGAAACATTAAAACGGGATTAGGAGGCGAATTACAGCAATGACAACGGCGCCTGGTGAAACAACCATTTTGTACATAGCTTGCCAAACTCCTGATCAAACCTCACGATTTCGCTCGCGTCGAAACTCCCTGATCAACGCGGTTAGATTGAGTACAAATTCATTGGATTTTGTTGGGTTTTGACTTACCTGGTGTGAGACGGGGCGGGGGTCAGCATGGCATCGTAGTTCAGGGAGGGATGAACAAAATAGTGGTAGGTGAGGGTACATTAGATTAATCGGAGCTATAGACAAAGTAAAAGCCAAGTTAGAATGTGGGTTGCAAGACCAGAGATAAAAAATTACCGTAGACTCGGCAGAATTACTCTTTTCCCCGTTGCTTGCCAACCACATGGCCAATCTTCACAAATTTTCCCGCGTTGGAAATGCCTGATTACTGTAAGACAATTCACCGGAGGTAAAACTGGTACAACGTGGTGGAGATTTGACTTGGTGGTAGGTAGGGAAGTCGGATCACATTCGGTGACAATGCGTGACCGGAATTTACAGCAAAGAATTTCTTTTCATCCCTCACTATTTCTATTTTAGACGGCTCAAATTGCTGGAACGTCCCAAGGACGACTTATCTGTCAAAATTCGAGTTGCCGCGCTGTCAGTTTCTGTTTCTCCCCCACCTCGGGGGAGTCTCTATAGTTTTTCAAGTGCAGAAGTTTACACTAGCAAAGGAGGAACTCAGGAGTTTGAAACTTTAACAAATCCGTCGGACAAAGACCGGGGGTTAAACGTTCGCAACTCTGCTTGAACGCTCGCGTGACAGGTTCGTCGATGCTGTTGCCGTTATTGAATTTATTGACCTTTTCGACTGTTTTAAACAGCACTTCTGACAAGACTGCCGAAAAGTGCCTTGACAAAGACGATAGTCAACAAAAAGACTTTAAGGGAGAGGGTGGAAAAGATGATAATGATGTATATCTTGAAGACTTGGATACCTTCGTCGTTCAGTACGTCTTTCTCTTCTCAAGAACTTTATCGGGTATTCCTCCACCCCAACAGGACTTTACCAGACAAATGATAAGTTGCTGATGAAGATGCTCAGCATCCAGTCTTACGTGACGGATATGCCGGTCTGCCTCCATTGTTGTCAGTGGTCTCCGTTCTGTATTTCTAATTGGCTAGTGATGTGTTTTACAGAGAAGGAACTTTTTTGTCCTGGGACACATCTCGCACTGGACCGGGAAATCCCAAGTTTTCCGACTATTGGAGTGTCGTCATTTCGGCGATGCGACTTTGGTATGTTCTATAGTTCTTCTTAGTATGTGCTGTGTTGATTACATTCAGTTCACTCAATTGGGTCGTGTCGTTAATCCGTCCCGCGCTGATCCCAGAATCGTTAATTCAAAGCGTCTTTCTGCGGATGGCTCGAAATCAAGACTCTACGTTGGATCATCCTTTGCAACTTGTGTCACGGCCATCGCCGTCACTGATTCCTATTTGACTCAACCTACCTCCACCGGTCTTCGTCAGTGTCAGCTTCGAGGACTTGTTCATTGTCAAGAATGGGATCGTCTGGTCGCTTTTTTCTGTATGGTCTTTAATCAGCCCGTCCTCAACGCTCAACTGTACATGGATTCCCTGCGTTTACAACGAAAGCGGAAAGCAGTCCAAAATTTCGTGAGTTACATTATCGTTTGTATGACGGTCTTACTCCCTTTTCGTTGAAAACAGAAAAATCGACGTCTTTATATCGCCCATCCAAGAGGACGAAACATGACAACGAATGCCCGAGCCAGATTCGGAATGATCTTTTTTTACTTGATGTTGATGACAACAATAAGATTATTATGTTTGCTTCCGTTCTTTTTAAGTAGACGTTGTCTTCAGTTCCTGTATACGATGCTCGAGGGGTCGACTTCAACATGCAAGAGGACATCGTCGACTTTAAAAGAAAGCTACCTGCTTTTTTAGGAGAAATGGCTACACAGCATCTACGTATCAGGGTGTTATTTTTCGTCTTTTTGCAGTCACCTTTAAAACTGTTCTGCGTAAACGATGCGAATCATTCTGGGCGGCCCATTCGGTCGATTACATGAACTTCAATGTAAAATTGTAAATACAATACAACGTGCTAAGAAAACAGACCACTTGCACCTGGCCTAATATTGTTTGGAATTACTACCTACAACATTTGATGGAGTTCAACTTTTCGATCACATCGCCAACGTTGTTCCTCACCTCCATCAAGCGGCAAGTGTTGGACGCGATCGTCGTCAATATTTTAATCACGTATGCCATTTCTCCCTTTCGCATTGCTGTTGAAACTTAATACATCTAGTTTCTTGAAGCCCCGGACTTCCACAATGTCACGGTGGCAAGTGACGGTGAGCACTGAGCAGACGAAAGGCGACAAAATCAAGATATCCCCACAACTGTCGAATTTCCTACCTCTGTCCAACATTGCCACATCTACCACCAACCTCTGCTGCGTTGGCTGCTCTTGTCGACATGCTGACTCCATGAAAAGCAGCACCGAAACTTTGCAACAGAAAGTCACTTGCCACCTCGTGTCCAAGAACTGCCCACCTAACATCTCTGGTAGAGACGAAGAACTCCAACTTGCTTGCAGAAACCGAAGAGCTGCGCAAGATCTAAGAAATCCTCAGAGGTCCCCCAGTACAATCACACAACTCAACAATTATATTGGATGCCGCAGGGCCAACGACGAGGAGCATTTTTGGAAGGAGGCTGGCGAAGAAGTATTTCAGCACGACGAAGATGCACAGGGTGGTGACGGAAATGAGGAACCTGTGAATTTTGAAGGAGAGGGCAAGGGTGATAAAGGCAAGGCACGAGATCTCGGGGCCAATGAGAATGCAGTACCTGTAGGATGAGATGATGAAACGGAGGGACAAACGCCTAGAGCTTGTCTCTGGAAGGTAATTATTTCTTTCTATTCTTCCGCAATGTTTACTTATCACATATGCAGCTTATGTTTCTCACTTTTTATCCGGACGCCTTTGCATTTACATCAAAAACGGTACCCCATCGAATTATCCCGACGAACAGAATTACCTCAACTGTTGGCGCTACCTGCACCTTCTAGTCATCATGGGATGGTCACAGTGATGCGGATCGACACCACTCTCGCCACTCAGGCCTCCAGTAGTTGGACTCGATCCCTCGAAGATCCACCCAAGCTCAACTGTGCACGACAAGCTTCGTGCTGTCATCGAACTCAATCTCTTCGTCTCCTCGACAAACAACACCCTCTCATGCTGACATCATTGGTCCAGCAACAACAGCAACAGCTAAGGCCGCAGAGGGACTTGTAGCAGATCATCATTGTGTCTCCTTTTCGGTGCCTCGTAATCATCAACAATTTACGAAGAATTTTAGTGTGCAAACTTTTCTTCGCAAGAACCCGACGGAGCGAAGGACCTGAATGAACTGGACAATCTGACGAGATATCCAGCAATCAGAGTGCGTTTTCCTTTTCTTCTTCTTTCCCCCTCTGACATGTTCGCAGGACGTGCCCAGACTGGTGTCCAGCCCATGGCCAACAGTCGCTAATCAACGGCCACTCCTTCCATCACCCGGCCAAGCCCCCAGCCAGCAGACTCCTGTTTCGTTCACCAACGACCAAATACACACCCTTCGAGCCCAAATTCATGCATTCAACCTGATATCCAGAGGTCAGACTGTCTCAGAAAGTGTGCAACACGCCATTCGTGTTCCAAACACCGCCGTCGCAGATCTCGAAAAGGACCCGATGTCCCTTCTAGAATCGTCGATGCTGCCGTTAAAACTGCCAAAGGCGAACCAGGTATTCCTACGGTAACAGCAACCATGCTTCGCGAGGGAGCGATTAAACCAGAGGAGATGGATTTCCCTCCTCTCGACTCTGCTGACTACCCAAAGGGCCCTTCTTCGAGGACAACGTTAACACAGGGATTTATCCGTACAACGCCTTCAAGCACCCTTTCTCTCACCTCAACCGCCCTTCCGACATGGATCCTCAGCACCTTGGAACTCGTCTCCAACACCTTATTATCCCCACCATCATGCCAGCGGGTCTTGACACCCACCAGATCATCAACGAGCGTGAGCGGTTCATCGAAGCTCGCATCCAGCAACGTATCCGCGAATTGGAAGCCATGCCCGCCACCATGGCTGATGGAATTTTCGACCCCAATGATGTGACTGCAGACGATAGGCGAGAAGATAAGGAGAACTTTAACACGTCAGCAACAACCCTCGAATCTCTGAAACCCTACAGTGCCCTAATCCACCCAAGCTCAATTGTGCACGGCAAGCTTCGCGCTGTCATCGAGCTCAAATCTCTTCGTCTCCTCGACAAACAACGCGCTCTTTGTGCCTCAGTTGCTGAGCGTCTCACTCACGGTAGAATGCTGCCTCTCAACCGCCTTGACTTCCGTCGTGTTCGCAAATCCACCATCCGTGACGTCCGCATGACAGAACAACTTGAATGGAAACAACGACTGGAGCGGAGCGCAGGGCTAAACACAAACATGCTGAGCAGCTCAATGCCATATGCATTCATGGCAGGGATCTCCTTGCCGCCAATCGCGTTGCGCAGGAGAGAGTCATACGATTGGGCCGTTCAATACTTGCTTTCCACACTACGACTGATAAGGAGGAGCAGAAATGCATCGAGAGGCTGGCAAAGGAGCGTTTGCGTGCTTTGAAGGCAGATGACGAAGAGGCTTACATGAAGCTTATCGACACCTCTAAGGACACCCGAATCACCCACCTTCTTAGACAGACAGACTCATATCTCGACTCTCTTGCCCAGGCTAAACAGAGCGAGCATGGCCACATTATCGTTGAACACGGCTTTGAGACGGAGGATGGACCTGCTTCTGAGTCAATATTTGGTGAACAAGTGAATCAGGTCCCAGGATGCTATCCTCTAAATAACAGGCTGAATGGTATTTTGGAAGACGAAATGGTATGTGACAATTCCCAACCAACATCAAGATGGTAATTAAGCATCATTTCAGGGACTCGGAAAGACAATATAGATATCGTTGGTGGCCTTCCTAATTAAAGTGAAGAAGCAACGAGGCCCATACCACGTCTTGTACCTCTCGATGATGATGATGAATTGGTCTGGTGAATTTGTAAAATGGGCACCACGCGTGAAGATGATCGCTTGCAAAGGCAATCCCGCTCAACGCCGCGCCCTTTGGGACAGTTTCAGGTCCTCCTTAGCACCTATGAGTACATTATCAAGGACCGCCCCATTCTCAGTAAGATCAAATGGATTCATATGATCATCGGTTCGTGCCAATCTAGGGATTTCTTGAGCTAGACAGTTGAATATTTTGCAGATGAGGGACATCGTATGAAGAATACCCAGAGCAAGCTTGTGCAGACCCTCACGATGGACTACCACTCTCGCTACCGGCTTATTGTTACAACATTTTGAGCTGCATATTCCGGGTTACTGTGACAAAGTGTAATGTTTTTATGTATATTTCCCCGCCGATCGACAAATACGACCAGCGGGACATCGTCATCATTTACGTTGGATAAATCAATAAACAATTGATTTGATGTGCACCGCCAATCGCAAGTCATATAATGGCGGAAGAATACACTCCATCGATGTATTAAAGTTAAACGCTGTTTTATTGAAGTGATTTAACCGCCAATCATCAGTCATCTAATGGCGGTTCATTACTCGTTATAAATCAAGAAGTTGAATTATCACACCAACTTATTTCATATATTATTTATTTAATATAGTCATCTTTTGATTCTCGTAGAATTTAGTACAATCAATATATTTACATTCAATTGCTGCAACTAGAGCAAGTCAACCAATTACCATTTTATATTGATATTTTATACATTAAAATTTAGATATTGATTGTCATATTAGGTTATGAAACATATATTATATGTCGTGTTTAGATTCAAGCTAGGTCAAGAGGTCCTTCAAAGATACGGCTCTATATCTTATTCGAACCATTGTTGATAACTGGTTATGTAAAATTTGTATTGTATTTTAATCGATTGATTGATCACAGTAACTTCTGACTCTATGTACGCGTCTTAAAGTATAATCTGGAATGTGCTGAAATCGACCACATGTTCTCA
>Ga0307517_10002699_pt1 | contig 28319 bp, 18 predicted proteins | sample 23_EM_MG_FD_194515 | JGI IMG/M metagenome (GOLD analysis project Ga0307517, IMG submission 194515) | Populus trichocarpa ectomycorrhiza microbial communities from riparian zone in the Pacific Northwest, United States - 23_EM | ecosystem: Host-associated > Plants > Roots > Unclassified | place... | reverse complement strand
CAATGTGTATGATAAAGTTAGTGGTGGTGGTAATACTTACGATAATAGTGTTAATGATTGTAATATTTATGATACCATTAATGTTGGTGGTAATTGAATAGTTATAAAATGATGGTTATTGTGATAATAGTGATGATGACAATAATAATGAAATGATTTTTGCTTTAATAGCAAGTAGTGGTGGTGGCGACAATCATGGTGATTGTTGTTGTGGTTGTAGTGGTTTACAAAATTATGGGAGGATGATGATAAAATGATGGTTATATTGATAATAAGATGGTGGTCGGTGGTGGTGGCATGGTGATTGTGATGATGATGAGGTGATTGTGGGTGATGACGATGAAATGTACGAGGTGATTATAAAATGATAGTTGTGGTGGTATTGGTGGTGATTGTAGTGGTTTTGAATATCAAGTTGATAATGCTAAGGAAAATATGTTTTCTTTTTTTAAGTTAAAATATTTTCTTCTAAATTGTCAGCATTCAAAAATTGATTAGAAAATACTTTATATTAATTTATTTTTTAGTGTTTGTTTCGTATTGAAAAAGGAAAAAAAATAGTTTTATAAAAAACATTTCTATACCATCACTAGAAGAGCTTTACTCCTTAGTGGACCATCCTGGCTCGACCGAATTAGTTAGGGTTTAGTAGACTTCTAAATATCGCGGTTTAGATAAAAAAAAAAACTAACTCTAAAGTCATTAAACTCTACATTAATAGCAATTTAGTCATTTGAGAAACAATTACAAATTCACAGTTAGTACTTGGAATTTTTTCACCTTTCAATTTGATTAAAAGAAACATCATCTTTTATTTTATTAAAATCATTCAAGAAATTTTTTTAATAACAATTAACACTAATTCTAATATTGAAGCAAAAAAATCATCATTATTTTTTAACAGTAAAATACAAAAACAAATTAAAAAATAAAGTGAAATTACCTTAATCCTTATATGGTTTAGTTATTTTTCTTTATTTTTATTTTTTCAGAAATTATGGTTTACATGTAGAATCAAAACAATTTTTTAAAGTCATATAGCCATTAACAAAAAAAACTCAATAAAATAATTTAAATTATTTATAAGATTATCATTATATTCTAATTAATGATTAAAAATCCTTTAAGTGTTAAAATTATCATCGATTCTCTCTTACCCCTTCCTCTCCCACACCTAGCTGTCGCTATTTCTCCTTTCTTTTTTTCTTTGTCACCAACCCCATTATTATTACCAATCAATCGTCATCTCTTCTAGTGGTTAATGCAACCAACAATAATGACACTTTTCATGTTCAGCTAATGATCATCATTGGGAGATCTGTTGTGATTTTTTTGGGGAATAGTATTACATTTGTTTGAGACTAGGATTTACACTCTCAGCATGTGATTTCATTATACCTCGGGTTGTGCTCTCTCTTTGGTCTAACCAGAATTCAGATTTTTCTTATTCCTTTTTAGTTTGCATGCAAGGCCTTTTCTTTTAGTTTTCCTATCGCTATCTTAGTGCATGTGATGGATTTTTGCTAGGGGGTTGTTTTTGGGTTTTTCCTTTTTATTGTTTCTTAGGTTATTCGACAGCACACTAATCGCATGCCACTCAGCTAGCACCAAGCAACAACTTACAACAAGATTTGTACACCAGTCGTTTGCCACTCAACCAGCACCAAGCAATAACCTGCAACAAGATTTGTAAATGCAACAGAATAAATCCTTTATATTCTTTCTCCTTTATGTTCTCCTTTTTCCTTATTTAGCTAAAAGCGTTTCTTTTATAAGAGTATAGGACAAAATAGTTTATTATAGTTTTGTTATATTGAGTTATGTATAAATACATCAGTATTCTCTGCAAATCACAAAAACAGAGTGTGAAATAATAAGTAATTCATTACATCATTTTTTCCTTAATGTAAAAGTTCTCTTCCTTGATATTTTCATATCCTCTTCAGTTTCTTTCATGGTATGAGAGCTCTAGAGAGCAATACCTATGGAGGATTCATCAGAAAATCAATCTTCACCAAATATACCACATAACCCATCAACTCACTTAGATATTAACCCCAACACCAACTGTGCAACAACCACTCATCAATATTTAAACCTTAACAATCCCAGCAACCCCTTTCAGTTAGACACCAAAGACAACCCAACCATAATTCTAGTAACATACTTACTTAATAGCGACAACTACGCAACTTGGTCTCGTGCAATGCAGAGAGCTCTTTACGCTAAGAACAAACTGACATTTATTACAGAAACCATCAACCAACCAACTGACCAAGAAAACCCTCTTTTTTATTTGTTTGAACGATGTAATGACATGGTGGTTTCATGGCTTCAGAACTCTATCAGTAACTCTATCAGATCTAACATAGCATTTGTTGACAATGCTCAGAATATTTGGCTTGATCTGCAGGATCGATTTTCCCATCAAAATAGCCCACACATTTACCATCTAAAGAAAACTTTAGCTAATCTCTCACAAGAAAATGATACTGTAAGTGTTTACTATGGTAAGTTAAAGACTCTTTGGGATGAAACATTAATCTATGACCCTATTCCACCTTGTAACTGTGGTGCTATGAAAATCATATCTCACCGTTATTAGCGAGATTGCGTGTTCCAATTTTTAATGGGTTTGAATAACTCTTATTGTCTCATAGCTTCTGGGACATCAAGTTCGTCGTCCATGTCTACATCTACTTCAGTGGGAACCTCTCTTGAGGGGCATTGCTTAGGCGAAAGCCAAATCGTTGAATGGACACAAAAGAGATATTTCATATTCTCATGAGAAAGCATTCTGAATCGGCATGAACAATAGCCCTCATAAAAGCATACAGTAAAAGTTACAGGACCAAATCATGTTGCTTTACCCTATCCCCACCATTGCTCGCGTATTTTCCATAATTCAGAAACAAAAACGCTAACATCAGTTTGCCTCTCCCTCAACACAACATGACGCTATGACTTTTGCAGTTAGAAGACATTCTTCATTTCCTGTCAAATACCCATTACACTCCAATTCAAAAAGGAACGGGCCTATTGTACTCACTACAAGATTACAGAAAACATGCTGGACACCTATTTCAAGGCTGGCAACGCTAAAGCTCCCATATGTTCTCATTGCAATCTTAATGGTCATACAATGGAGAAATGTTATAAACTGCATGGCTATCCTCCCGGCCACAAACTATTCACTAAGTCCAGAGGTGCATATGTTTTTGCAGTACAATTGACTTTAACTCCTACTGCTATTATTGAAAATGCCAGCAACAATTGAATAGGTTTGATTAAAACACAATACAATCAACTTATGGCTTTGCTTCCTTCAGGAACATCTTTCACTTCTCAGACCTCGACTCAACCCGATCCCTTATCAACTCTTCACGTATCTAGTATCAATTTTTGTTTGAATGCTCACACACACAATAATATTTCTCTTTCACATGCACCTTGGATCATTGATATAGGAGCATCAAACCATATGGTCTGTTGCACCTTATTCTTCACTAATATTACCTTTGTTATTTCTCAACCTGTTGAGTTACCTAATGGAACACATGTTTTTGCCACACACATTGGAACAGTCCAACTAACACCCTTTATTTGTCTCACACAAGTTTTATGTGTTTTTTATTTTAATTTCAATTTTCTCTCGGTCAAGAAATTAACCACCAATCTTACATGTTACGTTATATTTCTCTTTAATTCTTGTTTCATCCAAGACCTTTCATCTTGGACAATGATTGGGAAGGGTGAAGTGAGGAATGGACTTATATCGTTTTACCAACATTACCGTCTCTCCATCCCTCTTGGTTAATACATTATCTCAATTTTTCATATCCCAATAATCTGTCATAGCTTCTGCTTTGTTCAAACATAATACTGCCGATTTGTGGCACTATCGTCTAGGACATCCATCTTTTCTTGTCTTGTCTTTAATCATAAATCTTGTAGTAAAGAAAAACATCTCCATTATCAATGAAAAACCTTGTTGCATTTGTTCCTTAGCGAAATTTCATCGATTACCCTTTTCTTATAGCACTCATCATGCATTGCAATCTTTTGAAATTGTGCATTGTAACCTCTGGGGACCATGCTTCATACCCTCATATGATGGTTTCAAATATTTTCTCACTTTAGTCAATTGTTTCACTCGTAGTATATGGCTGTATCTTCTCCCAACCAAAGCTGACACTAAACGTAACATATAATCCTTTGCCAATATGATTGAAAACCAATTTGATCATAAAATTAAAATCCTATGAAGTGATAATGGGGGGGAATTCCACATGAAAGATTTTTTTATACTAAAGGAATCATTCACCAAACCAGTTGTGTCCAAACACCCCAAGAAAATAGGATTGTAGAACGCAAACACCAACATCTTCTCAACGTTGCCCGAGCACTAAGATTTCAGGCCAAACTTCCACTTCAATACTAGAGTGATTGCATCTTATCAGTCATATACCTTATCAATCGAACTCCTAGTCCTTTGTTTAAAAACAAGACACCTTTTGAACTTTTATTCAATAAACCACCCACTTATACACATTTGAAGGTTTTCAAGTCCCTTTATTTTGCCTCCATTTTCTCACGTCAACAAAAAAAATTTTTTTGACTCCTGTGGCCGAATGTGTATCTTTCTTGGATACCCTTTCGGCATTAAAGGCTATAAATTGCTTGATCTGTAGTCTCATACTACCTTTATATCTAGAGATGTTGTCTTTCATGAATCCATTTTCCCATTTCACTATTTACCTCTTCCACCTGACAACACTCCCTTTGTGTTCACTAAACCTTTCCCCAACACTCTTGACTTTCCTATTGTTGTTTCAAACCCTGATGCCTCTGGTTCATCTCCTCCCACCATACCTCATATCCCTCAGCTAGTTGTTGATGATTCTTTCATCTTCACAATAAACATCATATCAGCTCTCATATCTCCTTCTAATTCAGTTATTCGTAGGTCTACTAGGGTCAGAAGAGCACCACACTATTTGCAAGACTTTCATTGCCACAAGTCCTCCCTCGCTATGCTTTCTTAATCACTATCTAAGTGTTCCGGCTCAGTCACTGATAATCCTTACTCTTTGGAAAACTTTCTTGATTATCAAAATTTTCTCCATCATTTATTGCTTTTTCCACTTTTGTTTCCATGCATATTGACCCTACCACATATAACCAAGCCGTGAAACATCCTGGTTGGTGCAAAGCCATGAGTGATGAATTGATTGCCTTAGAACAAAACCACACCTGGATTGTTACTGACTTACCTCATGGCAAGGCAACCATTGATTGTAAATATGTTTACAAGACTAAATTTCATGCTGATGGAAGTATTGAGAGACTGAAAGTCAGGCTTGTAGCCAAAGGCTTTTTGCAGCAAGCAGGTATTGACTATACAGAAACCTTCTCCCCTTTCATAAAGCTCGTTATCGTAAAAAATCTGCTTTCTGTCACAACAATCAAAGGATGGTCTCTTTTACAATTTGATGTCAATAACGCATTTCTTCACGGTGACTTAGATGAAGAAATATACATACATAAACCCCCTAGCTACTCTGTCGGTGGCCCCAATCAAGTCTGCAAACTCCTTAAGAGTTTATATGGACTCAAGCAAGTTTCCCGCTAATGGTATTCCAAACTCTCCCTTTCTTTCATTGCTTTTAGTTTTACACAATCCAAAACTGACTATAACCTATTTACTAAAATGGATGCAGTTCCTTTATTGCTTTACTAGTTTACGTTGATGACATTATTGTTACTGGAAATTGTTCCTCTTCTATTAAATCACTTAAATCCTTCATGCACAAACAATTTCAAATCAAAGATCTTGGTTACTTACGATACTTTCTCGGCTTAGAAGTTGCTAGATCCTCAACAAGTATTCATCTCTGTAAGAGAAAGTATGCTCTAGACATCCTGGCTGATTCAGGTACCCTAGCTAGCAAACCCCTTAAATTGCCCCTTGAGCAGAACTGTAAGCTCAACAAGACTTCTGGAGTTCCCTTACTAGACCCCAAACTCCTATTGCCATCTCATTGGATGTCTTTTATATGTCACCCTCACCAGGCTAGATATTTGTTTTCCCGTCTAAATCCCCATCCAATACATGGACACACCTACGACAACACATCTCGCAACAGCTCACCGGGTTTTTTTGTTATATCAAGTCTGCACCTGGCCAGGGCATTCTATTGCCTTCTTCCTCACAGATTCAACTTAAAGTCTTATGTGACTCTGATTGGGCTTCATGTCCTGATACTAGAAGGTCAGTTACAGATTACTGTATATTTCTTGGCAACTCTTTTATTTCTTAGAAATCCAAGAAACAATTTATCGTATCTCACTCCTCAGCTGAGGTAGAATATCGGTCTATGGCTTCCACTTGCTCAGAACTAACCTGGCTTCGATATCTCTTTCAAGATCTTCGTGTTTCTCATCCTCAAGCAACCCAGCTTTACTATGACAATCAGGTTGCTCTGTACATTGCTGCAAATCTTGTTTTCCATGAATGCACGAAACACATCAAATTGGATTGTCATGTCATTCGTGACAAGATACAAGATGGTAGTATCATAATTACTCATGTTGTTTTTCGGTGCCAACTAGCAGACATATTTATAAAAGCTATTCCTTCCTCTATTTTTCAGACACACTTATCTAATATAGGAATAGTTAATCTTTATTTTCCATCTTATAGGGGGTATTAGACACCACACTAGCCACATGCCACTGAGCCAACACCAAGCAACAACATGCAACAAGATTTGTACGCCAGTCGTTTGCCACTCAACCAGCACCAAGCAACAACCTGCAACAAGTTTTGTAAATGCAACATAATAAAATCATTTGTATTCTTTCTCCTTTCTGTTCTTCTTTTCCTTATTTAGCTGAAAACATTTTTTTTTATAAGAGTATAAGACAACATAGTTTGTTATAGTTTTGTTATACTCAGTTGTGTATAAATACATCAGTGTTCTCTGCAAATCACAAGAACAGAGTATGAAATAATAAGTAATTCACTGCATCATTTTGTTCTTCATGTTAAAGTTCTATTCCTTGATCTTTTCATATCCTCTTCAATTTCTTTTATGGTATCAGAGCTCTAAAGAGCAATACCCATAGAGGATTCATCAGAAAATCAATATTCACCAAATATACCACATAACCCATCAACTCACTCAGATATTAATCCAAACACCAACCATGCAATAACCACTCATCAGTATTTGAACCTTAACAATTTCAACAACCCTTTTCGGTTAGACACCGAAGACAACCCAACCATAATTCTGGTAACATACTTACTTAATGGCGACAACTACGCAACTTGGTCTCATACAATGCAGAAAGCTCTTCGTGCCAAGAATAAACTGACATTTATTACAGGAACCATCAACCAACCAACTAACCAAGAAGACCCTCTTTTTGATTTGTTTGAACGATGTAATGACATGGTGGTTTCATGGCTTCAGAACTCTATCAGCACCTCTATCAGATCTAGCATAATATTTTTTGACAGTGCTCGGGATATTTGGCTTGATCTGTATGGTCGATTTTCCCATTAAAATGGCCCACGTATTTACCATCTGAAGAAAACTTTAGCTAATCTCTCACAAGAAAATGATATTGTAAGTGTTTACTATGGTAATTTTTTATTCATCAGCACAAATTGTTTAGCCCTCATGCAATATTGGTTCCATCATATCTTCAGTTTTTATTATTTATTTAGCGCTGATTCATAATTATAATATCATCAAACACATTTGCTCCACAAGTTGTAGCTGCGCGTGAACAAGGCATCTAATCAAGATCTAAACCACAACATCTTCATGATAATTGCAAACTTTTTGGTTTCTTCTTTTTTGGGAATTCTATTGCACCGAAAACCATCCACTACTCACAGGCACTCTATAGATAAATCACAACAGCAAATTAATGTTACATCAAATCATCTATAATTGTTGGGTTCTGATAATCAATTTAAAGGTTTTTTTCGGATCTTAAAAAATAATTAATTTAGTAATCTAAACGAAATCACGTCACAAATAAAAAGAAAATAAATCCATTAAACACAAAACTCTAGGTTTTGATTTTTATGAGATTTTGTTTTCTTAAAGAGGAGAGAAGAAATCAATTGGAAAAAAAAAATTATGGAAAGAGCAAATTTTGGTTATTTATGTTACATTGTATATACAAGGATGTATTTGTCTCTTCATTTAAAATTTAAAATTGAGTTTATCCAATATGTAAACCATAATTTTGAAAACAGTAAAGGCAAAGTAAGAAAATAGTTAAATTTTAGGAGGTTCAAGATAATTTCACCAAAATATAATATATTTTCTTTCTGCTTCACTTAAATCTACGATCACTAAATCTAGATTTTACTTCACAACAACATAAAATAATAATAGATATTGCTACATATATTTCTTTTTAAATATATATCGGCACACATGTAATGGTAACAACATAGAAGTTACATTATTTAGTACATTATTATTTCTTTAAAATCACTTTAACATATGTAACCTAACAATATATCATTCCTCATAATAATTTGATTTATCAAATTTTTCAATCATAATTAAACAAGTATATTTAATTTTTTTACAAAAAGAAATTGTATGTGAGTTTTGTCATAGTAAAAATTATTTAATAAATAAATATTATGAGGAATGTGTTATGCTCACAACAATATTAATTAATCTAACTTATCTATTTTTATGGATAGATGAAAATAACCTTCTTACATGACTTACATGAGAAATAAAATTGGATAACACTATTTTACATAGTATAAAACAAACATCATTAGCTTATAAAACATCTTCTAACAATACATATATAATCCAAAAATTAATAAATCTTTTTTTAATTCATTATACTGAATTATCAAGAGATTTCAAATTATAACATTGTTTTTACAAATCTTTGAAAAAAATATATAGAACAATAAATAATCTAATCATACATCATTTTTATATTAAAAAAAATTATATAATGACAATGATGTTCTGTCAATTATTACATAAAACATAACAAGGTAGTCTACACACGCTATGTTGCAGATCCTATCAAAACATTTTTGCATGTAAAAAAAATTGACCACGCCACGTGAAACCCTTTGGAATTGTCATTAAACTACATCTAGTTGGTCAAACCTAAAAACTCATGACACAACTCTTTATTTAGCTCGGATTTTAAATTAAATCATTGTGGAAGTTACCCTAACGTGACCTAATAGACTTGTCGGGTCCAAAGATAATTCGAACGGCTAGTTAAAACATGATTTGACTTTAAATTTTTTTTTCAAAATAACATCTTTTTAAAAAGATATTGAGACGTTGACATATTGAATCGACCTAGTCATTAAAGCTTAATTCGTCAAATCCACGACTTCAGTCATGGACTCCACTAGGTTTAATATTTTTTTAAAAAAATTATATGATAAAAAATAAAAACTCGCAAAATTAAATACAAAACAAATATCACAATATTTATTTGAAACTGCCCCATAAAGACCAATTAAAAATAAAACAAATATTAACAAATGAAATAAAAAAATCAATAAAAACACAAATTGATGAAGACATTGGAAAAAACAATCAAGGACAAAAACATAAACAACATAAAAAAAATCATCCCAGCTTGTTTGCTCCTTGTTTTTTTAAAGGGATAACCAATATGTCATCAGTACTTTTTTTTTTTGAAAGAAAATGATAGCATTTGACACGTCACCTCTTGTTGCATAGAGTACATTCGTGGGTGGGTTTATTGAATTGAAAATTCATTTTCAACCGAGCTTTACCTGAAATCTTTTAATAAACACCATACAAACCACTTTAAACCACCTAACAATCTCAAAACACCTAAAATCACCTAAAAAAATAAATTGAATAAAAAAAAACTACATAGAACCCAATCTTCTTTTTTTATAGACAAAATCCAAAACCATCAAACTCCTCTCATAAATGGAACCCTTTGACATTAATAACGACGAGTTTCATAGCTAAAAAAGTGATAAAAAAGACCACTTACTCTCTTCTCACTCTCCAACTCATGGACTAATAAATAAAAAAAATAAACTTTTAGATCAAAATTAAAATTGTTATGAATGTGAAGTTAGCCATATATTTTCTCTATTTTTTACATTTTAGTCCTCTATATTTTAATTTTGTATTTTTACCATAATTAATTTTAGGTCTAATCTCATCTAATTAGGCTATAAAAAGGATTTAAATCAAAGAAAAAAATTCCGAACTTTTGAGAAAAAAAAATCAAGTACTTCATTATTCATATAAATAGTAAAACACCCAGGGAAAAACTATAGATATTTTAGTATATATGTTGATAATATATTAATAGTGATGCATTTGGGGAAAAACTCTAGATCTTTTAGTGTATATATTAAGGGGAAACAAATTTTAAAATGTGGGATAAATTATAACATACACTAAAAGAATAAGGCAAAAGGTATATGAATGAACAATTCATTTTATATTTTTTTTCTTCTTGATCTTTTTTTTAATTGCACTCTTTTTTATAAATTAGCTACTGATTTCTTATGATTTGTTATAGGAAAACAAAATTAAAAGATATAGGATCAATTTATAAAAGGTGGCAAAATGTGTTAGCTGATCTAAAAGCAGCACGACAAAGTTTTTCTTATTCTTATTTTCATTTTTCAACTACTTCATTCCCTTTGATTTTTTAGAGTTTCATTTCGATCTCAAACTTTATTTTTCTCTTTATCAATCCCTAGTATGAAAAAGAAGATAGAAGTCGCTAATTACAATCATAGTGAAAAAGTTATCAATTTTCCATATTACAATGACGAAAATAATCGATCTTGGTGTTAATTGGTCTCATTCACTAGTCAGGGACATGCAGGATTACACAAGGTCTCACTCTAGAACGCACACCTCGCCATGTTATTGCATCCATAAAACACGAGAGAAGTTCGATGATGATAGTTTTTTCTTATAAACATGCCTGAAAATATTGAACCAGCCTTTTTGTTTTTTGTTTCTTTTTTTATTAAAAAGAGCATTGGATTGACATCGCTTTAAAGTTTTTAAAGAAAAAAAACAAATCAGGTTTTGCCCTAGTCAATTGAGTTAGTTGAGCCACACCTTGACTCGGGTTTGCCAAGAACATCATTGTCATGTTAATAATTTTTTTAAAATTAAAACGGCGGCGTCTACAATTCTTTTTAGTCAAACTAGTTTTGACCAGGTTAGCCAGGTTATGGTTGGACCCACTAATTCAACCAAATCACATTAGTTTAATTTCCACATAATTTGATGTATTGAAGTCTTGGTGCCTATTTGACATTGCGGTTCAACTATGTTTTTGAAACTTTTTGAAATTTTTTAGCTTTAAATTAAATATTTTGTATTTTTAAATCGTTTTAATGTGCTAATATTAAAAATATTTTTTTAAAAAAATAAAAATATATTATTTTAATATATTTTCAAACAAAAACTACAAACAACATTTACTCCATTCCCAAACAATCATTTATAGTCATTTTATTAAGTGCACACTTTAAATTTTAAATTCACCATCAAAATTAGTTTTACTGCTAAAGAATAATCACCTTGACAACGGTTACATATTATTTTAGCATTAAAGAAAGTATTTTAATTCTAAGGCCTTATTTGTTTGACTGAAAGTGGTTTCCTGGAAATTACTTTTCAAACTTTCATGTGTTTGTTTGTCATCAGGAAAGTTGGTTAACGGAAAACACTTTGCAGTCAAAGAAAAATTTGGCCTAGTTTCCAAGAAAGTGTTTTCTTTTTATTTTGAGCTGAAAACACTTTCCGGAAGTTGTGAAATATTTAGAAATGTCATATTATTTGCTGATTATATCAAATTTGGTTCTCAAACTTTTGATTGCTATATATATTTTTTTTGAATATTTTTTTTTCAATTTCATCCCTTCAAATTGATTTTTATATTAACTTTGGTCTTTATTTTTATAATTGTTATTTGCTTTTTCCTTATCATTTTTTAATTGAAAATTTTTATTTATCAAATTTGGTCATTATTCTTTTGATTGTTACTTATTTTATTTGAAATAATTTATGAAATGGTAATCATTATTATTTTAATTTCATCTTTCAAATTTTTTATTTGTTAGATTTGATCTTTATTATTTTTATTATTATTTATTTTATTTGAGTTAATTTATGAAAAAAAAATTTCAATTTCATTCTTATTCAACTTTTTAGTTTGTAAGATTTGTTTCTTATTATTTTAATAAACTTGAAAAAAATAAAAGATTAATAAATTATTTTTTAACTTATTTTCCATAACATAACTAAAAACTAGAAAGTTTTTTTTAATTTTTTTTATTACATTATAAAATATCAAAAAATAATTTATTTTTCTGAAAATTACTTTAAAAAAAAATTATTTTTCAGTAAATAAACGAACGGTCTAAAATTATTCGCTTTTATTGCACGAAAAACTAAAACGCTCCGTGGAAAGTGATTATTCTGTAGACGGAACTACCACCTTGTCTGTGACTCTACTCTGCTGCGACCTCACGAGTTTGTGTCGAGAAATTAAGATGAGACCGCAGATTGTGTTATTTGGAGACTCAATAACAGAGCAATCTTTTAGATCTGGTGGTTGGGGTTCTTCACTTGCTAACACTTACTCTCGCAAGGTACAACGTTATTGGGGTTTTAAAGATGCCCTTTTACTTCAACTTTTTTTTTTTGTTTTGTATTGATTTATAATCCTGTAATCATGGTTGATTTTGTATTATAGGCTGATGTGTTAGTCCGTGGCTATGGTGGTTACAATACAAGATGGGCTTTGTTCTTGTTAACTCACATTTTCCCTCTTGTAAGCAAAGATATCTTCTTCTTTTTTCTTTTTTCTTTTTTCTTTTTTCTTTTTTCTTTTTTCTTTTTTGTGTTGTGGGATTTATTTATTTATTTGATTTATTGGTGTTTGTATTGGCAGAATTCAACAAAGCCTCCAGCTGCTACTACAATATTCTTTGGAGCTAATGATGCAGCTCTTCTGGGGAGGAACAGTGAAAGGCAGCATGTTCCTGTTGAAGAATACAAGGAGAATCTCAAAAAAATGGTTCTGCATTTGAAGGTCTTCTTTCTATCTTACATTATTATTATTATTATTATTATTATTATTATTATTTTGGAATTCTTTTGTTGGTTTTATATATTGGTTGGCAATAATCAGTACTAAAATTTGTCTACCTTTTATTTTACTGTATTTGAAGTCATCTATTGTTGATTTTTTTTTTTAAAGAAGTAAAATTTCTTACTGATTCAACTCTGACATTTGTATTGGGTCAATGCAAAATCAAAGATGCTCTTGAAAGTGATGAACCAGCAACGAGAATAAGTTGTAATAAGTATTACAATACAAGCAAATCCTAATGTAACCAGCTGGGGATTTGGTGAGGATTATTTATAGCAACAGATTTTGTTAGTGTATAGTGTTTACTGCTGAAAAATTATGTTGATTTCCTCATACTGAGGATTGCAGCATGGTAGCCTATTTTTGATCCCCACTGAAGATTATTGAGAACCTTTCAGAAAGACCACATCCAGATCTTGTAATTGAGAGTCTATCTTCATCTTCATTGACTCAAACAGCATCAAGCATGAGTTCCACCCTATCTGTGAGCTCTAGAACTGCCATATCATCTTTGCCACTTCTGCCATTCTAGCAGAGCCACATAGGTATTTCTGCACTTTGTAAATACCATATTTGCAGTCTTGTACATATTCATCATTGTCTTAAACAAATCAAATGACATTGGATCTGCAAGAGGAGACCACCAACCCCTACTACTGCGTTCAACATTCCACCGAGGCCTTCTCATTCATGACCTCTTATTGCTCACTGTATTCACCCTCAACAACACTAATCCACTACCACCACCTCTCTTACTGCAATCCATCCCACCATGGCCCAACCCAATGCTCATCTAGCGCTGCTCTATTCAGCACCAAGTTCACATCATTCCCCTCCCTCACCATTGAATTTCCTCCATTACCCATATGTCAAATAATTTGCTGCTATAACATCACTAGCTCCCACTTTGTTGCTGTCTCCTGGATTGGAGCAGCTGCCAACTCCCGTTTGTCCACAGTTCTGGCTTCAGCACAATTGGAACTTCTGACAATTTCTCAGTTTGTAGTTTGTACAGTTCCCCATTCAAGTTTTGGCATATTAAATTTTTCATTAAAAATGAAAAAGAAAAAAAAAACTGTACTAAAAACTGTCATATTAATTTCTTCAACTCTTCAATTTTGAATCCAAGGAGCAATCCTGGGTTTTAAACAAAGTACAGGACGGGTTTTAATCCAATATATTAGAATTTAGAACCCCAGTTGTAGTGTCACAATTTGCTTATTCAATTGCTAGAATGAAAGCTGTTGCTAAAAGTTAGTTAAATAATATCTAGTACCGACTTGGTTTCTTATTGTTATTTTATGATGTTTCAGTTACATCACAATTTATTGCCATAGTTATATTGGTGAATAACTGAATATACATAATCTTGTTGTTGCTGCTTAGCAGCTTTTTCCAGGTTCCCATGCCCTAGTTCATCTATAGTAACAAACTAAAGTACACATGAAGATGACTATTTCGTTCTATATCAGCGGGCATCAGACCTGTTTCTGATTATGTGAGTGGAATTTGTTTGCAGGAGTGCTCTCCCACCATGCTAGTTGTGCTTATTACTCCACCACCAGTTGATGAGGAAGGGCGTAAAGAATATGCCAAGTATGATCCTTTCCTTTTCTGTTTTCTGACCTTGAGTTTTCACATGCACACACAGGCTGCATAGAGGTGCAGACGCATGCTATTGAGGATTTTTGTGAGATGTGTCATCTTCTAAATTAGCGTTATGAAATATATTGGAAGTAAACCTACAAATGTGTTTGGGCAGTTCTTTATATGGTGAGAAGGCTATGCAATTTCCAGAAAGGACAAATGAAATGGCGGGAGTTTATGCAAGGCAATGTGTTGAGTTAGCCAAAGACCTAGGCATCCGTGCCATTGATCTATGGTCCAAGATGCAGGGAACAGACGGTTGGCAGAAAAAATTCCTGAGGTTTGTAATATTTAAAGCTTTGATTACCTGAAATTTATGAATATCTGAAAATGTGCTTCGTTTTTTGTATTCCTTCACACAAGCAGCTCCTCGCATATATTTTGTTTTCACTGCAATATCATTCCAACAAATTCATTTATGCTTTGATGTATATTTTTCTGGATTGAAAGGAGATTGATAAGGATGATGAGCAGAGGACAAAAGAAGAACTTTTAACGAAATAGATGTTATCTGGTTATATGAAAAAATGGTTTAGTCATAAAGACTTGTAGGCTATTATTATCGTACTGTAATTTGTAGTTAAAATTAACCATGTAGCTGCCTGTAAGTACTAACAAGCATGCGAATTGCAGTGACGGTTTGCACCTAACCCCAGAAGGTAATGCAGTGGTCCATGAAGAAGTAGTAAGAGTGTTCAGTGAAGCATGGCTCTCTGCTGAAGATATGCCATATGATTTCCCTCACCACTCAGAAATTGATGGAAAGAACCCTGAGAAGGCTTTCCTACAGAAGTGCTTATAAAATTGCATGCTTCTTTCTTCATTAGTTGTTTACTTCTTCCAATTGGTGTTCAATTTTTTCCCTGTTTATTGGAGTCTTACTCTTATGAATTTCTGTATCATCCATTCACCTAATAAAGAGGTTTCATTGGTGATTTTGTCAACTAGACGAAAATTAGTAGCATTTGATTAATGTACAGCAATTATTTCCTTAATTTTTGACTAGGAAACACGCTCAATATTCTGCAAATTGTAAATAACAAAGTAATGCATGTACTGGTTCATATTTTGAATCCGTTCCTTCGTGATGGCTACCAACATCAACCTTTTTTTTTTCTGGGATAAATACTTCACCAGTGATCTCCTCTACACCCTTGTTTTTATTCCTGGAACTCCATGGAAATATCACATTTTGGGTCCATTTATGGTGGCAGCTTCGCCTCTAATTTGAACTATTTTCCCTTTTTTCCCCTAAATTCGAAATAAGACAATCGTATTCATGACTAAGCAAGGAAAATGAGACCTCTCTGAAACTCAAAAGAATATTGTGTTACTCTGTCAAGCAATTTTGTATGCATTGTTTAGACTTTTGGTTTTTTTTTTTTAATTGATTCCATTTTATTGCACAGGAAAACATATTTGGGATTTGTGGTTTGTGTTTTGTGATTATGCATATGATATAGTTAACTATAATTTTTAAACTTGGTACCTGATTGTTCGTCGATGCTCCAAGTTAGGCTTAAAAAAACATAAATCTAAAATTGATTTAATTTTACTTGGTCAACTTGATCTAATTTAACAAAAACAAACATTGAAAATAACATCTGTTTTACTTTATTATTATTTTAAAATCAAAATATATTCTTTTTAATCTATTTAAATTAATTTAAGTTAACTTATTTAATTCATTATACAATTGGATTTATAACTTTGTTACAGACACGAGAAATATGAATCCAAAACCTATTTTATCAAAAAAAAAAAACAAGGAGAAGGAAGTCTAATCGGGAATTTGGAATAACTTTTGATCCCCATTACTTACCAAGAGTTTATGTTTGGTGTGTTTAGTATTATAATGTAAAATATTTTTTAAAACTATTTTATGTTTGAAATGAATTTTTTTTATATTTTTTACATTTTTTTCATTAACATATCAAAATTATTGAATAATACTAAAAAAAAATTAATTTAATATTTTTTAAAAGCATAAGCAACCTCACTTTTAAATATAACCTTGAAAAAAAAAACAAATTGATAAGCAAGAGAGCGAGCGACTGCAAGCCAGATAGAGATCGATAGATGGAGAAGAAGAGAAAGAAATAATAACCTGACTTTCTCACTTCCAAATTTCATAACACAGTATATTACAAAAAAAATTTTACTTTCTTCTCTTTAAATAATTAATGGGATATGATGTTCTCTTGATTTTATCAAATTTTTTTTTATTTTTTCCTTTAATCCCAGCTTGAATTACATTTTAATACCAGAGATGACCCATGCCATCAAATTACATTTTGAGAATTAGTCTCTGAAATTCTCTATCTCGATTTTGACCTTCCTTTGACATATTTGAAATCAAGCACTTCTATTATTTTTTACAAAGTTTCATCCATGTTTTCATTAAAAGAAATAACAAAATAACTTAAACACCATTCAATTTTAATAATATTTTAACTTAATTTCCACTTATTTTTTTCTATAAAACTAAATGTAATTTTTGGAAATAAAATCTAATCACAAATTTTATGTAGAAATCTTGATTTTAAATTAAAAACGAAGAAAGAAGTGTTTAAGGAATAAAGGGTTTTTAGGGTATTAGTTTTTTTTAATCTAAAACAAGAATTTGTTGATGTATAATTAAAATTATTTATTTTATTTTTAAAATTTTAAACTAATTTTATATATAAAAAAAGCAATCAATTAGGTTGAAAATTAATGAAATAGAGAGTACTTGAGTTATTTTTTATTAATTTATGGACAAAATATAGACAAAATCCTAGAAAATGTAACAGAATGACATGATTTTTAATATACCAAAGTACATGAATGCCGAAACAAAAATCGAGAATACAAAGCCGATTTGTTAGTTCAGTCAATTTAAGATCATAAAACCAAAGTGGTCAATCTATGTTGGAGAAACCTATCATCTAAAGCATCTAGAAGTATGTTTGTGAGCGTTGTAGTAATTAATTTTTAAAGTGTTTTATATTCAAAAACATATTAAAATAATTTTTTTTATTTTTTTAAAATTATTTTTTGATATTAACACATCAAAATGTTTTAAAAACATTAAAAAATGTTAATTTGAAAAATAAAAAAATATTAATTTAAAATAAAAAAAATAAATTTAAATTTTTTTACAAATATTTCTGAAACGTAATGAGAACCACACTCTAATCTATAATGTATGCCCCAAGTTGCTGTATGTTGTCATGTTAGGTATTAAACATAATCTTCAATTTACAATCCTAACCCTCAATAAATAGATCCTTCTAATTTGACAAGTTATAATGACAAAAAAAAAAAAAAAGACACGATACATGGATTAGTTTGATAGTTAGAAGTTCAAGAAGACAGTTTGGAAGAGTAATCGTGTATTGTTTCTTTGACAGGTCATAATTATTAATTCGAGTGTCTGATGGACACAAATCATACAAAGCTTAAAAGTTTTGAAGGCCTTTTGTAGTCAATTTTGAGATCAAACTCCAAACCTACTTTTAGACTCTTTATGGAAAAGAGTTTGGTTTTTTTTTATTATCCTTCTCTTTTATTTCAGTATTAGTTTTGGATTCCATATTATTTTTATTTTATATTTAGCAACAAACTATTTAGAGTTTTATTTTAAGATTTAAAACTTAGCTATCAATTCATTATTATTTTCCTATATTTTATTATATGTATTTCTTCTTAAGAGTTTTGAGTATAAAAAACCTCGTTATATCATCATACATTATAACAAAATCATTAGAAAAAATTAGGCAGTCTCTAATACATAATATGAAAATGAAGGAACCATTAAACTGATGATGTCCCAAAATATCCAGGTAACTTAAAAACAAGACTTATGTGTTGGATAATCGGTTAATCTTTTAGTTCTAGCAATATGATCTATTCTTTTCAATCAAGGTGGCTGATAGCTAGTACCTAGTAAGTCAAGGTGGCTAGTAACAGGTACCTGGTGCCTGATAAGTTGGGGTGGTTAAAAGTTGATACATGTAAAAGGTTCTCTTTGATAGATATGGGGACTCTCATATACATAACTAAGTATCATTGTAGAGAGAGAAAATGCAATGATATTTTAGAGAGATAGGATTTAAAAATATATATGCTAAAAATATTGAGAATTATGAAGAGATTGTGAACCTTAAACTTGAAGGATTCATGAAGTATTTATAGCTCATGAGTCTTGTTTTTTTGTGGAGAGGAGGGGCTGAAATGTATTTTTTCCTTACATTAATGAATGATAAATATCTCTTACACATGCATTAATAAGGGATAAATATCCCTTCCACAAACGTTAATAAGATGGAGAGGTGGTGGGCTATGAGAGATTTTTATACACTTAGGAATGTAGGGAGAGTAAGATTCAAAATGTATTGGTTTAGTAAAAAATATCTCAAGAGAGTGTTAGGCTCAGAAAAGTTACCCGAGCTCGTTAGAGGTAAGAAATGGGTCCATACGCGCTGCCTGGCCCCATGATCGTTGGGTTTAGTCACAGACCCTAAACCCAAGGTGCTAGGTGTGTGCTCCTATGGCCCTATGAATTTGGCTGACACCCTGTGCCTGAGGAATTTAGGTCTAAGCAGCTACCTATACCCATTTCTTTTGGGTCCAGGCAGTTGCATGGACCCATTCCTAATGGATCCAGGTAGGCTACCTGGGCCTGAGTTGTTTTTGTACCATGACTTTTGCGTCTTTATGGGGTTTCGTGTTTGTTAAATTTGAGTTTATCAGTAGTTCTCTAAGTCTTTGTGATATTTATACGCAAAGACTTATAAAAATGTTTGGTACGATGAGTTTGTTGAATTCTCTTTGTATGAGAAGAGGGGTGGAAACTTTAAAGTAATTTACCGGAGAGCCCGTGTATAGAGTTATGCACCGTGTTTGAATAAATTACTAGGGAATCATAGAGGAACCCATACTTAAAAAAAATAGGAGGCAAGGGAAATCTCATAAAGGAAGAGCATGCACTTAAAAAAATTTCTAAGTGGTCGTGAGAACCCAAGAATGGTGAGTCTATACTTAAAAAATATTCTAAGAGGCTGGGATGACCCATGAAGGGTGAACTTATACTTAAAAAAATTTCTAAGTGGCTAGGAAAACCCAAGGAGATCGAGCTCATACTTAGAGAATTTATAAGAGGCTAAGGGGAACCCATGGAGATGCCTATACTTAGAAAGATTTCTAAGAAGCTGAGATAACCCATGAAGGGTGCGTCGATACTTAGAAAATTTCTATGTGGCTGAAAGAACCTAATGATGGTGATCTTACATTTAAAAAGTTTTTAAGAGACTAAAGGGAACCCATGAAGACGCTCATACTTAGAAAAATTTCTAAAAGATTAGGAGAAGCCCCTTAAGGGTCGTTCCCTGTAATATTATGAGGCTTGAAAACCTCATTTCGATCCGAGATCATGCTGGAGTTTGGGAGACCATATCGATGCATGAAGCATAGGAGCCCCCCCACTAAAACGTGGTCAGTGGAGTGTGGGAGGCTTATGGCGTCCCTAACATTGTAATGGAAGCGTGAAAGCCCTTCTACTAGAGAGTTATCATTTTATGAGAATGGAAGACTTATGACCTCTCTAGAGATGGCTTGGAGCTTGGAAGCCCCCCATTTAAGAGAGATGATACCAAGAGATAACATGGGGCCTGAGAACCCTATTGGTGAGTCATGTCAATCTGAGACTACACTAGAGAGTAGGAGATCCTAGATCAATCCCTGAAGATTATGTGAGGTCCAGGAGCCCCCGACTAAAGAGTCAAGTTAGTCCAAGACTGTACTAGAGAGGCAGGAGATTTGAGATCAATCCCTATAGATTTCATAAGGCCCGGGAGCCCCACCAGAGAATCATGTCAATTTGAGATTGCACTGAGAGACGGGAGATCTGAGAATAATCCCTGGGGATTCCATGAGCTCTAGGAGCCCCACTGGAGAGTCGTGATAGTCTGAGACTACACTGGAAAGGCGAGAGATCCAAGATCAATCTCTAGAAATTTTGTGAGGCCCGGGAGCCCCACTAAAGAGTCATTCTAGTACAAGACTGCATTGGAGAGGCGGGAGATTTGAGATTAATCCCTGGACATTTTGTGAGGCCTAAGAGACCCACTAGAGAGTCATACTAGACCAAGATTGCACTAAAAAGGTGGGAGATCCAAATCAATTCGGGAGATTTCGTGAGGCCCGGGAGCCCCACTTGAGTGTTATGTTAGTCCGAGACTGCATTGAAGATCTGTAGATAAAAAATATACGTTAGAGATACAATACTTTTATTTTTTAAATAAACTTACGTTCTCATTAAGGATTGTGCATCTTGAGGTGATCTAAGTGACAAGTATGAGAGAAATTCTTGAAGTAGCATGTCTTAGAGGTGATAGGTGTTGCCTTGACTATCCTGATAACTATAAATGGATGATCCCATTATGATTCAAGGGAGTAGTAAATCATTAGGATAGATCAAGCACCCATAGGTTGGTCCTTCATAATTCTTCCTCGAGCTTTTATTTTTACTAAGAGAATGATTTTGCTTAAAAGGTCCTTCATGATGGTTGTCCTTGTAAAAATAAGGAGGCATATATTGTAGTACAATGGCCTCTTCCATTCGTATATGATTTTTCATGACTTGTTTCATCTTGAGCAAGCTTTTGTCTGGTAAGGCATAAAGTTTTCTCCGTATGACATATTCCTTTACCTCTATTATCAAGGCCTCTAAGGCTACTAACTGAAATAACTCTTTCGATTTGAGCATTTCCTCGTCGAACCTCTTCAAATATGCCCGTGTAGACTACCCCTCTTGTAAGGTAACACCAAATAACTCTGTGGAGCTTTTCTCGGTGGGTATACTGGTGCTGAAGTGCGTCATTAGCTTGGCGCAGAAGTCACTGAACCTTTTAACGGAGCCTGACTCCAAATTATTATATCAAGTACGTGTAGACCCTCGTAAGGTTATGGGAAAGATTTTTCAAATTGAGTCACTATCCTAGATGATCAACTTTAAATTACTATGCATATTTTGCACATGCTTCCTCGGGTCAGCAAGACCATCATAGTTGTCTAGGCTCTTTTTTTAGAAATGTAGTCCATAGAAAATCGAATGCTCAATACTCGTTTGGACAAGGGAGAACTCCTCACCTAATGGGGGTTGTAGACAGTCTTCTAGGTATGCTCAAATATAGACAGTCTCTTAGTCTTTTGTATGATAGGCTCTAGGGAGACCGAAGAGTTTGGTGTGGAACGACGTGATTGGTAACTAATGTCCATCCCGTGATTGTTTGGCAGGACACGTCTAGAGTTCCTACTATACATGGGGGTATCACGATGGCATAATCTACCCTTAGAGGGACTTGGCAAGCGTCAAGGCAAAATACTCTCGTAGAGATCAATTTGACTAAACTCCTTCTAATAGTGTAATTGCCTATAGGTAATGGAAGCGGCCAGTAGTAGTGGAGTTGGGGTGTTGTGTGTTGCTGAAGGTGCCAAGACTTGATGAAGTGACAAGACCTGGTTTTGCCCTTGGGTTGCCTATACCTGACTGGTGAGTTGTTGAAGGTCCAGTTGGGTATAAATGTTCACGGTAACGAGTAGATTGGTCACACATCTTGACCAAAGTGTGTCTTGGTTATTTGCTAATGACTTGGGAATGTCTAAAATAAGTTTTAGGAAGAAACTAATGACTTTTTTTTTTTATCAATTTTCTATAGATGCCGCCAATGATGATGTCTCAAAATATCCAAATAGCTTAGGAACAAGACTTAAGTGTTGGATAATTTGTTAATCTCTTAATTCTAGCAATTTGATCCATTCTTCCTAGTCATGTAGGTTGATAGTTGTTTCCTGGTAAGCCAAGGTGGCTGGTCTCTAGTAAACCAAGGTAGTTGGAAGCTGATACATATAAAAGGTTATTTTTTATAGATGTTGAGACTCTAAGATGCTTAAGTAAGTATCTTTGTAGAGAGACAAAGTGAAATTATATTTTAGAGAGATAATCTCTAAAAATATGTATGCTAAAAAGGTTAAGAATGAAAATATTGTAAACCTTAATCTTGGAGGATTCATGAAGCATTTATATCTTAAGAGTCTTGTCCCAAAATATCACAAAATATTGCATTTATGGAGTACTTACATCTATGAGTGTAAGAAGAGTAAGATTTAAAATGTATTTGTTTAGTAAAAAATATTCCAAAGGAGTGTTTGGCTTGGACGAGTTGCCTAAGCCAGTTAGGGGTGAGAAATGAGCCCGGACATGTAACATGTGCCTATGGTCGTTGGGCTAAGGCACGTTGCTAGAGCCCAAAGGGTGCTGGGCGTTCGCCCAACGCCTTAAGGGTGGGGTTGATGCCCTGCACCTAGGGCATTAGAGCCAGACAACAGTTGCATGGATCCATTTCGGTACTGTGTGGAATTTTCCTTAAATTTTTTAATACATGAATACTTTTTGGAGAAGTGTATTAACTTCTTATTCAAGATAAAGTTATTAAACTCAACTTGATTCACGAACCAGATTATGAAATGAGTTGTTAACCAGAGTTCTTTCGGTTTAATTTATGAAATGAGGTGTTAACCAGAGTTCTTTCGGTTTAATTAAAATGATGTGATCTAATTTTTTAAAAAAATCAAAACAATTTAGTTTTAATATTTTAAAAAATGTTAAAATCAAGTTTTTTTCAAAAAAAAAATTAAGAATCAAACTGAATTATGTCTACATTAATTATATCACGAGTTAGCCCTCAAAATTAAATCAAGTAAATTTCATTTTGATTTTTTTTTTATTCAACGTGGTATGAGTTTTATGACTATGTTGCAAGAGGCCTTACAAATCAGATTTTCATGTCACTCTAGAAAATTTATGTAGTCTATTCCAAGAACATATATTGATTAGAAAATTAATGCATTTAATTGAACTGCTTTGTAAGTTAATTAAAAAGAAAAGGAAATTAATATTGCAATGAATAAAGAAAACATAACAGTTGCCATGGTCGACTGTTAAATTTGAGTTAGTTACATACTTTTCGCCGCATCACATCAAGCGAAAGAGAATTAATTAGTTATATGCAAAACGCCTTAGAGAATTAATTAACTCTTCTTCTCTTCTTCTGTGAGTAATTAAGTAATTAATCTTATTTATACCATTGGAACATCTAGATTGACTGTAAAATTAATACATCCATCAAACCAATAGTACACTGCCACGTATTCAATCAGAAGGTTTCCATCATACTAGATTCCCTCAAATCTGTGTGTGGACACCATCGATCAAATTTGATTCCTACAAAAATATTGTAAATTTCCCAAATAACCCGTTAATTAAGAAGATAGAAATTAGAAATTATGAGAAAATTTCTAGTAATTAATAACCTATAAAGTTTTTTTTTCTTTAAAAAAAAAAAAAGCAAAAGCAATTGTATATATTAAGGTGGTGGTAACTCCTTCAATTTCTCTCATGGAGCTTGACAACAACGTTAAAAAAGAAAACCCTGTTTCTCAACCAATGTTTTTGTCAAGTAAGGCATGCATTGAAGAGGAATACTTTCCCTTCGAAACACCTTGCCCATCATCAAAAGGTTTTCTTCAAGGTTTTAGTCATCTTGATGATCATGGCAATGCTAATGGGTCATCATCAAATCCACTTTTTGGTGTCCAAACTGGTTCTAACTTTGATTCTTTTGATGCTTTCCCTTATGGGCCATCATCAAATATTGATCTCTATGATTACGAATGCAAGCCATTTGCAGGTAACATCAACGGAGGTGGTGGGCACGGTCAAGTCAATGACAGTTTCCAGAGTGGTGGCTACTCGAACCTCTCTAGTCAAAGGAATTCCATTGATGAGATAGGATCCAACCAGGGCTATACGTCCTTAAGTTTCGAAGAAGCCAAGCCTGTGAGTTTTGTTGTTCAAGATGAAGTCTCATGCGTGGGTACTGCTGAGAATGAGTGCAAAAACAAAATGGGTTTGAACATGACGAGGACACTTCAACCCTTCGCAAGAAAGACGTGGAAAGGTCGTAAGAAGAACAGTGTAGTGAAGGGGCAATGGACTACTGAGGAGGATAGGTACATAAATATATCTAAGTTGTTTTGTTCTAATTACGCATGCATCTTTGGGGTTTTCTTTTCTATTGTTCATTTGGCGTTCTCCACAAATTAGCGGGTAAAAATGGCGTTGTTATACATGCTGCATGTTTATACAGGCTCTTGATTCATCTGGTTGAACAGCATGGAGTGAGGAAATGGTCTGATGTTGCTAAGATGTTGTCTGGAAGGATAGGAAAGCAGTGTAGAGAGAGATGGCATAACCATCTAAGGCCTGATATCAAGGTTAACATTTCTTCCCAATTTCCCTAGCTTCTGTCATTTTATGCGTAGCAGTGTAATCTATTTTGATACGTCTTCACTTGTTTTAACAAGAATCACAAATACAATTTATGGTATTACTCAAAAGTATAATATTATTTGCAGATATTAGATTCTTGATGATACATTAGCTAAAAGGGCTAATATAGGATGGATCCAAATCCTGTCTGACGTTAAATAAAGTAAATTAACAGCACAGGAATCATGCATAGATGGCATGTGTATATGTGTCTTGGCATTATATTCATATGTTGGAGAACGATAGCAGCTCGTTTTCTTATCATTTCTTTGGTTATTCTCATTACAGAAGGACGCTTGGAGTGTAGAGGAGGACAAGATACTGATACAGGCACATTCTGTATTAGGTAACAGATGGGCAGAAATCGCCAAGAGGTTGCCAGGAAGGACAGAAAACTCAATTAAGAACCACTGGAATGCAACCAAAAGGAAGCAATACTCGAAGCGAAAATGTAGACCGAAGTACCCAAGAGCCTCACTTCTGCAAGATTATATCAAGAGCTTGAACTTGAATTCGGGCACTACATGGAAAGATCATGGGATAACTACTGCTAGCACTGCTGCTGATGTCATACCAGATAATACTGCCAATATGAAAGCACCAGAGCAGCAGCCACGGGACTTGGTCCTTTTCAAAGATAATGATGGTGGATTAGTTCCATGTTATAGTTTTAGTGAGGTCCCGGATTTTGATAATATTCAAGAGAAAATGTTTCAAGGGGGCTGCAGTGTTGATTCCATTCTTGATGGGCTCCCTTGTGATCATTCTTCTGTTCATGAGAAAAGATTGCAGATGAAGGTGCCAGAACAGGATTATGCGACTCCATTTATGGGTTTTGAAGTGAAGAAGGAAGTGGATTTGGTAGAAATGATCTCTCAAAGCAAAATGTAAGTCCCTTGGAGACATGGCCATGCATTACTATGCATAGAGATAGTATATATGGCAGGTTTAGGTTTAAAATTTCTTCAAAGCAAGTTTTCAGGGACTAAAGAACAGGAAAAAGAAAATTCTTGGTTTGTAACTGTGTTATTCAGAACTCAAAGCTGGAGTATACTATAAGAGAACAAGAACAAAGGAAGGAAAAGGTGAAGAAACTAAAGAGATCGATGCTGTAGTTAATGTCGTGAAAATATTTGTGAGATGACAAGTTTTGCATTTTATGTTAAGGCTTAGATTGAAACTTATTTAAATTCATGAATAAAAGTTGCAACTTTACTTTTCTACAATGCTATACTGTTTCCTTTCTACTTAATTAATTTTCAGTTCATGATATCTTCTTTTTCTATATATATATATATATATATATATATATATATATATATATATATATATAAAATAGAGTTTCATTCGAATTAATTTATCAAGTAAAATCATTGGGTTCATTTTAACTTTTAAGTGATTTATAAAGATCCGATCCCCATGAAATGTTTTTCTCTAGGAAAGATCGAAAATTGTTTTTTAGGTAATTTTTGTGATTATGTTTTTAAAAAAATAAGTTTAAAAAAAATGTGGTTATGTGTGTTTAGTTGGATTTAAATATATGTTTGGTAAAAATTGTGGTTGAAGTTTATGTGCTGCAAAAAAACATGTATAAAATGTTTATAGTTGCTTTTCAAAAGTGTTTTTTACTTGGAAATGAATCAAAATAATTTTTTTTAAAAAAAATTATTTTTGATATCAGCGTATCAAAATGATCTAAAAATAAAATAAAAAAATAATTTGAAGTAAAGAAAAAAATAAAAAAAAATTAAATTTTAAAAAAAATGCTTTTAAAACGCAAAAACAAATAGAGTTTTACAAAATACAGTTAAAAAATATGTAAAAACTATTTCACAAAAACTACGTTTCAAACTTAATTTTTTAATAAGCTCCATAGCATAAAACACAGTTTAGTGTATTACCAATGGTGTTTTTTACGCCGCAAATATAAAAGTTAAGACTAAACAAATACAGTATGTACGTTAATTGAAAATATGCATGTTTAAGTTGCTATATTCGTCTCCATGGGGGGATTAGTCTAATGGTAAAGCATTCAAGGTTAAGGTATTCATGCTTGAAAATGGCTTGAAACATATGAGACAAAAACAACTAGGAAGAAATGCATTTAATTGTGGAGTTGAAAACAAAAATATGTTTTTGTGTTTTTCTTAAAAATAATTTTTAGCAAGTTTTAAATCCCTCTAAAAAGGAGAGACGAAAGAGATAGAACGAAGTTAATTTTTTTCTGGAAATGTCCCTTTAAACATTTTAAAAAAAATTGTTTTACCAACAAAATTAATTTATCAAATTTAATAATTTGGAGAAATTAAATTTTAATTAATGAATTGAAGTAAATATTTTTAGATTGATCATGTTTTTGATATCAACACATTAAAACGATCTAAAAACAATAAAAAAAAAGAACAATTCATCATATTATCATCAAATTTTAATTTAATAATTGAAGTAAACATTTCCTATGAATTGAATAAAACTAATTAACCAAAGAGTATTTTTATTAAAAAAATTGATCATGTTTTTAAAAAATGGATTTAAAGATGAAGATATGATGATTGAATAATAATAATAAAATATGCAATTGTGATGAAATTATTATACTATATTTTCAATAACTTTGTGTGGACGGAAATATTATATTTGACATGTTATTTATTTTATTATTTAATATATTTATTGAAATGATTGAATAACTGAGTAAATTATAATTTAATTAAATTATCTTTTTAGAAATCAATTGTCTTTTATGATTATTACAAATCCTTTTTTAATGTGATTTTGATGAATAAGAAATTATCATTTTAAGTTAGTTAAGAAAAAACTTTAATGCTTATTATAAACTAAAGTGAAAATAATAATTTATATCCATTATTTCAAAAATTGTAAGTTTGATGATAATATATTTTCAGAATTAAAATGCTTTAATTAGAATATTTAAAGATATTGTAGTTTCAAATAAATCTTCTTGAAGATCTTCTCACGCAAGTAAATGCTGTTTGAAATGGTAAGTTACTCTGTGAATAATAAAGTAGATATTAATAACTAATCAGAAGATTCTAGCCCAAATTTTATCTAAAGTTGAAAAGAGAAGCCAAGCTGATGCAAGCATTCAAAATAAAAA
>Ga0307517_10002698_pt1 | contig 28327 bp, 22 predicted proteins | sample 23_EM_MG_FD_194515 | JGI IMG/M metagenome (GOLD analysis project Ga0307517, IMG submission 194515) | Populus trichocarpa ectomycorrhiza microbial communities from riparian zone in the Pacific Northwest, United States - 23_EM | ecosystem: Host-associated > Plants > Roots > Unclassified | place... | reverse complement strand
ACCGCAAGGAGTAGGCAGGAGGCCAGTAGACGAGAGGATAAGGGGGCGGATACAAGGGGGAGGCACGAGGAGGGGGTGGGGCCGCAACAAGCGCGTCGGACGCTGTGGAGGGAAAGTGGGGCGTCCGCGTGCACCAGACGCAACAAATGAAAGGCAAAGAAGGCACGGGAGATCCGGGAGGGCCGGACGCAAAGAGCGGACGCTATGCGTCCGGAAGCGGGCTCTGTCCGTCCGGAGAAAAAGGTTTTTTTGCTGATGTAAGTATGAATTACAGTCTTCCCTTATGTGCTTTGTCCATTAGTTTCTCGTTGAAAGCTTACCGGTATTAGATATTATACATTAACTGACTTGGTTCCGGCACACTTCCTGGCGGTCACCTTAAATCCAGAAATGAAGTATAAATACTTTGAGAACGAGTGGGAAGACAGACCGGATTGGATTGAGAATGCGAAATCTACAGTTGAGTTGGTTTGGACATCTGAGTACAAATCAGGTAACTCAAACACGAATGATATTTTACTACTACCAGTGGCTACCCCTAGGGTTCCTGCTGCTCAGCTAACAAACACAACTATATCTCCTGTTCCATGCAAGTTACCGGACCTAGGAGATTTACCAGATTGGAAAAAGAAAAAAGGGCGAAGGCTTATCCGAGATGACCGTGATGAGCTCCAGCGATATCTTGAGCGGGAAACAGAAGACGATCTCCCTTCTGGCCCGCTTCAGTATTGGATCGACCATCTTCAAGACATTCGCCTAAGGGGGTTAGCACAAATGGCAATCGACATCGTTACGATCCCTGCTATGTCAGCTGATCCGGAGAGGCTATTTAGTAGGTATGTTTACCAACACCTTAAGACTCGCTTCTTCTATACCACTCTTCCTTTATTCTAATTATTACTTTTCTAATTTGCTGATTAATATTCCAGTTCCAAACTACTCCTGACTGATAGGCGAAATCGATTGGGGGACGACATTATTGAGGCATCCGAGTGCCTAAAATCCTGGTTAAGTTCTGAGATTGTTTATGGTGGGAGAAACTCAGATGTGAATCGCATGGAGAGTACACTTAAGGCATTGGAACTACACTCCTTGGGCCTTCGCTCTTCCTCTGTCATTTAAATTCCTTATTTTTATTGATTTCCTTGAATGCCTTCTTCGCTTGTTTTCTTGTCTACTAGCTAGTCATTTTTCATATTACTATTGATGCCAAACACAGGACCAATTACAATCTTGTTGGCAAAATCAATCCAACCGGAAACCCACTACTCGAATACAAGCTTCTCTTCATAGCTTAGTATTTAGATAAGTCAGTTACATATCATGAATACAAGGTTTTGAATGACCAAGTCAAAAGCAAATACCTTATATTTGAATTGTACCTGCATTGTTTTCCAATTTAAATTTAAGCGGGAGAGCAATGATTACTCTACATGTCTACTTAGTAATACTGAGAAAAGCAATTAGTGACTGTAGGGCGAGAGATGTTGTGGGTGACGGCCGGGGAAATGGTCCTTAGCTCGAACCTGTCGGGCAAGTTGAGGAAAAGACGGGACGGGACGACACAATGTCGTCCGTCCTCGTCCTTCATTCTCACTTGTCGGGCATCTTCACAAAAAGACCGGACGGGACGACAAAATGTCGTCCGTCCTCGTCCTGGCCTAGGACGGACGGACTGCCCCGTTGAGAACACTGTGTCCCATCAGTGCTCCAACTATCTCCTGGATATGGAACCTTCGCGAATTTCAACTCTAAGCGTGTACGTGGGGTTGCTCGAAGTTTAGACACGCGCTAGCACCGGATGAGAGATATCGAGGACAGCAGGCGCAGTAGGACATTGGGGTATGATACCATGTAGAGGGATAAGAAAAGAATAGAGGACTCAGACCCACGCCATTGCTAGTATGATGCGCATGCTTAGAAAATATAGATAATGCTTCTTCAAACCTGGATCATTTCCCACCGCCCCGCCCAAATGCAAGGGGTTTCTACACTATAATACTGAAAAAGGGTAGGAGCCTCTGATTTAATTGGGAAAAGGATAATAATATAAAATATAAGTCACAATGATAGAGGTGAGCGAAAGCAATTCTCGGTAGAAGAACAGTGGAAAAAATGTGAGAAACAGAGAGAGGGTACCGTACGATAAAATTATACTATTAGTAAAGTAGGGTGACTGTGGAACCAATGAAACAATCCGCCGCTGGGTCATCCCTAGGTACTGAGAAGGGGATTCCTGTCCTATCGGCAGAACGGGTGGATAGTAGTAAAATCTCCTTCGGGGGTGGAAATGAGTGAACAAACAAGAAGGAAAAGAAGAAAATAAAGAGACTTCCGGGAGGGGCAATCACCGCTCGCACTGCCGGAAATTAAATGAGATCCGTAGAAGATCTTCGATGATCACGATGATGAAAGAAAGAAAAGTCACTAAAGCGTGAAGAAAATCGTCCTCTTCAGGAGGTTGTTCGCGGTTGTGGTTTTTCTATCTGCCTACAGCGAATTATAAAACCGCTAAGGACCCTTAGACAACGTAATCCGAAGCTAGCCCATCCCGTCTCCCATGCTAACTACCTATCCATGTACTTAATGAAAGAACTAGCTATCTGTGAAAGCGCTATCCAGTGGAATCCACTACCATACCACACAGTACCTCCGAGCACTCCATACAAGTGAAGCACCCGGTAAATTGTCCCCACCGCTCTTCTAGTGGGTAGGTAGATACATCTATGGGGAGCGCAGTTAGAGGAAAACGAAAAAGAAAAAGAAGCAGGGGATAAAAATAGTGAAGAAATTGGGGATGATATTGCTAAGCCCATCGATGGAATGGAGAGGTGAAAGATTGTGGTAGGAGTGTTAAAGATCGAACCATCCGCGAGCCTAGGGATGATGAATTGAACATTCGTGGAATGGGGGACGATGTGAAATTAGTGCTGAGCATCAAAACCTGCGGTTCTTTTTGGAGGGGTGTTGATCCGGATCGGACAGCCCAGGGGAGGGGAGCGCTCTGGATTTGTCGCCATCTGCCTGGGGGGTTTGATTTTTGCGTTTAGATAGTAATTCCACAATTGCATGGTGTCCATTTTTCTGAGTGCTCGAAAGAGCTGTATCGCCGGCCAGATCTACTGTATCGGAGATGATGTCTACTCGCTCCAGCAGCATCTTCACAACCGCTTCATGGCCCCCGCAAGCGGCTTTAGCGAGAGGTGTTTTGCCACATTTAGCTGCTATTTTAGGGTCGATACCGCTCTGATCAAGTAGCACTTTCACGACTTTCTCTTCCCCATTCCCGGCAGCTTTGAAGAGCGCCGTTTGGCCCCTATTGTTTGTGGTGTTAGGATTGGCACCCCCCTGTTCCAACAGTATCTTTACGACTCCTTCTTCTCCCCACATGGCTGCGCTCGATAGCACTGTGTCGCCCCCATCGAACATATCGTTGGGGTTCACCTCTGCTCGGCCTAGCAGCATCTCCACCACTCGTTCATGCCCAAGGACGGCAGCTCTGTAGAGAGGGGTTGAGCCTTCTTTATCTATATGATTGGGGTTGACATCTTGACGCTCAAGCAGCGTCTTCACTATGCCCCCCTTCCCATAAAAGGCTGCTACAGTGAGCGGTGTTTTACCTTCATGATCCGCAGTATTGGGATTAATGTCACTCCGTCCTAGTAACATCTCCACCAGCCCTCCATGGCCCTTGTCTGCCGCTATGAAGAGCGGCGTTTCGTTAAATTTGTTTGCGGTGTTTGGGTTGACATCAGCTCGTTCCAGCAATATCTGCACGATTTCCGTAAGTCCATGCTTGGCCGCGATGAACAGTGGTGTTTCATTATTATTGTTTGCAGTGTTGGGGTTGACGTCGACTCGACCCAGCAGTATCTTCAGAGCTCCTTCATGCCCCCAGTAGGCTGCTTCAAAAAGCGGGGCGCAGCCGTTCAGGTCTGCAGTGTTGGGATTAAGATCTGCTCGTTCCAGCAGCGCCTTCAGGACTCCCTCTCTTCCCCCAATGGCGGCCCAACAGAGTGGCGTTTGACCCATATTATTCGTAGTGTTGAGGTTGGCATCTGGTCGCGTGAGTAACATCCTCACGACTCCTTCATGTCCCCGGCCGGCGGCCACAAAGAGTGGTGTTTTACAGAGACTAGTCTCAGTATTTGGGTTGGTATCATCCCGCTCTAGTAGCATCTTCACGACTCCAACATGTCCCTCGTAGGCTGCTTTGTAGAGCGGCGTTTCGCCAAAAGAGGATGCTATATTTGGATTGATATTATTCCGTTCAAGCAACACCTTCACGACTCTCTCATGTCCCTTCTCGGCGGCTCCCCAAAGCGGGGTATGGCCAGATTCACTCTGAGTGTTGGGGTCGACATCCCCTCGCGCCAGCAGCATCTTCACCACTCCTTCGTGTCCCTCGTAGGCCGCTATGTGGAGTGGTATCTGGCCCCTGGTATCGGGAGCGCTGGGGTTCACATCGTCTCGTGCAAGCAGCAACTCAACCACAGCCTCATGCCCACCCTTGGCAGCCCATGAGAGCGGTGTTAAGCCCTCACTCCTATAGGAACTAACGCGTGTTCCATATTGAGCCATCTTTACTGGACTGAAAGAACCCATATCAGCTAAGACTATAATAAAGGGAAGAAAATTGCCCCTCCTAAAGGAACAGCGGGGTGAGCTTACAGTGGAGTTGTAGATGGTCAAAATGTAATGGATATTGTCTTGGGGTCTGGTGTTCACAGGACCTTATAGGTACTCGTTCGTCGGGTTCACAAAGGTTCTCAATAGAAAAGAATAAAAGCGGAGGAATAAAAATGAAACCAATTCCCGTGGTGTTGGTGTTCGCCCTTTCTCGTCCAGAAGGATGTTGTTGCCTCCCTAGTCCTCTCTGTCGTCTCTTATGAGCCGTGTGTGGGTGGGGGGAGCCGGTCTCTGAAAGGTTGTTTCCCCACGAACCTTCCAAACCGTAGTCACCTATAAAAACCCTAGGGAATGCCAACGAAAAGCAATCACACACAAATTCGAGTATTAACTAAACCCCCTACATCCACCTTTTTACCCCACAGTGCCCTACATCGGCGAGACGGCGTAGCACGATATTCGCCCAAGCTTATCTATCGTGTAGGGTCCATATCCAGGGCTACCCTGACTCACTCATGCCTACCTGGGAGGTTTGCAACAGTCTCTGTTTGTACTGGACCTCCCCATCTTCTTCCTCTCCTCCCCTCTCCTCTTCCTTCTAGTGCTAGTGAACTGGTTCAATCTTCCTCTTATCAGCTCACCCCGCTCTCAGAATCCGTACACAATCAGTATTTTTTTCCCATCCTTCATTTCATGTTTTCACCTCGATTTTCTCTTGTCACCACCACCGCAGATAAAAAATTTCTAACGGCTGTTGTTCTAGGTTAAGAGAGCAAGAGCATCCCACCTCAACTCACCAATCCTCCTTAGCGATAGTAGCAACAGCAAACCAGTATTTCCAACTACGTTTTCTCCCTCTCTTTTCTCTATTCCTCTTTCAATCTAGATTTTCACCTGTTTCCGTAATTCAATCATGTCCTTCGCTTCTCAAGCTCCTACTACTTATCAGGATACTGGGATGAGCGCCACTTCACAGCAGCAACAACAACAGCAACTGGAGCATGCTCCCACCTCTTCTTCTGCGGCCGGCCACCAGCTGCTTCCTGAGGCACTTCAGAGGTTTTGCTTGGTTGGAAAGGTAGCCGTTGTCACCGGGTTTGTTCCACTCCCTTCCCTACTATTTCCTTCCCCCCTCCCACCTTACACATGGGGTTGGATTGGGTTAGGTTGGGATAAAAATGGGGCAGTATTGCTGATTGGGAGGTCAATCCTGTTAGAGGTGCACGAGGTTTAGGGTACAATATGGCAGAGGCTCTCTGTCAGGTTGGCTGCAAGGCCATTGCCATCATGGATGTTTTGCAGGAACAAGGTGGCGAGGCAGCGGAGACTTTGAATAAGAAGTACAATATTGCGGCAGCGTTCTACAAGGTGGATGTTCGTGAGGAGCAAGCTGTTCGTGATGTTATCCAGAGTGTATAATCCTCTCGTCTAACCTCAATTGGATGATTAGCACTGATTTCTTGTCGATAGATCGCTCTGGATCTTGGAAGCGTAGATGTTCTCATCTGCTCTGCCGGTATTGCGGAGTGCGCTTTTGCCAACCGATTGGTCTCTTAAAAGATTACTGACGTGCTCTTCACTAGCTCCAATATGCCTGCGGAAACCTACGATATCGGGCGCTTCCGTCGTCTTATCGACATCAATCTCACTGGTACATTCTTATGTGCACAGGCCGCCGGAAGGAAAATGATCGAACAGGGAACCGGAGGTTCTATCATCTTCATCGCTTCCATGTCTGCGCATATTGTCAATTGGCCACAACAGCAGAGTTGCTACAATGCCTCCAAGGCAGCTGTCATGCAATTGGGCAAGTCGCTTGCTGCCGAGTGGGCTCCTCACAAAATTCGCGTTAGTAAGTAATTCACATGATTGAATTCATTGCATTGGGTGGAATTGGTGAGCTAACTGTGTTGAAATAGATTCTATCTCGCCCGGTTACATGGATACCGCTTTGAACCGTGTCCCGGCTCTTGATGCCCAGAAGAAGATGTGGTGCTCACGCACACCCATGAACCGTCTCGGAAATGTCGACGAATTGAACAACACTGCCATCTTCCTTGCATCTGATGCGTCGACCTTCATGACCGGATCTGACATTGTTGTCGATGTAAGTTTACTCCATCCGGCCACCTGCTACCTAGTACTTACAAGACACAGGGTGGTTACTGCGTCTGGTAAAATGCATGTGTATCATTTCCACTGTTCATCTGTTCACACCTGTGCCTTTGGGGTTTTTATATTTCGTATGTTCCAACCTGACGACTTTCATTCCGTTGCGTGGACTAATACACATGGCAGGTTCAAGCCCATAACAGTAGGGTTTGTTTCGGGCGGGGAACAGGGCAGTGGGGGCGTACCGGCAGAGATTGTATAGTCAGCAAGGTTCTTTTTGTTTCTTTCCCTTTGGGTGTTCTTACTATGCCCTGTTTCTCGTCACTCCAAAGCCATTGGTTTAAGCGTCCCGGGATACAGGTTTTGCATTGGGTTCCCTCAGTCTAGAGAAATTATTTCTTTCATTACATTTCCTTTCATCTTCTAAAATCTCCACTCTATTTCTGTTCAATGGCGGGTTGGAACAACCCATTGCCAATTGGGCAAAGCGTCGGGAACACTGTCGGGGGAGAGAGCTGGGCACCGGGGTTTTGCGGAATAAGGTATAGCCGGTCGCTTAGCTATAGTGGGGTCATTGGTCAGTAGGAGGGGCCCGTGAACCCCCGATACATATACCACAGTCTACCTCTCCCGAACACCACAAGATCACCAAACCTCCTGCTTCCTACCGCATGGGTTCTTTATTTTTCCCCACCCACCACCCTCACCTACACCCATGGCGCCCACATTGTCTTCTTTGGACATATCGGTGGCAACCATCCCTAACGGCAGGGCAGCGACACCCCCACCAATGCCTCCGCCAGTGGAACACATCTTTCTCTGTTTCCCTCACCATTCTTTCTTTCTTTCCTAAGTTGTTTCTTTCTTTCCTACCTTGTCAATATCATAATAGATTTCTTTGGCTTTGGGGAATTGGTTCATGTTCTAATAGAGTCCGTCGCGAATATAAAAGGGAGGGGATGTAGGAAGGGGGGACCGTAATCTTCGTTGATGCAATACATAGAATATCCAACTTCGAACTTTATTATATATGTTCAGGCGTTGGATGGAGCACGGTGCCAACAGTGATAGTGGTAAGGCTGGGGAAGGCGTCCCATGGTTTACCGGAGTTTATTGTGCTCGGCTGGGGCCGTGCAAGGTATGCACTCAATGGTCTCAAATATAGGCTATGATCGGTAGAGAGTGTATTGGTCCTTATTCTTTCGACATCGCCAGCGGTGTCCTATATACACACAAAGTTGACTACAGAAAACATTCCTTCAACTTCGTCCAAGTTCTCCACACTTATTCGATCACCGTCTCCTTCCTTCCACATAACACCCTCGAACTTCTTCCAAAACGATGTGTCCCTTAATCCCCTATCACTGTTTCGTTTACCTATAGAGTTCCTGCATTCCCAAACGTTCCTGCTACCTTTGCCTGTTTTGCTAACCTGGCAGTGTGACACTTGTTCGTTCCATCTCTTATTTCCAAACCTCTAGCACCTCTAGCGCAAGTTCCTGCATCATCCCAAAACATCTCCGCTGCACCTAACCTTTTACCCAAACACACCCCCGCTTCAACTCCTATGTTCTCCAACATTCCAAACAAAACTTCTCCTAAGCCAAACATTTGTTGTTGTAGTTCGTGTCGTAGATATGGAACCTTCGTGAAAACTTTAACAAATGGGACACGTGAAAATCAGACCGAGTTTTTCTCCCTCAATTCCCCCTTTCACCCTACCTGCTCGGTTTGTGATCAATGTCAGTCTTGGCAGTGCTTCTGAACGGGCTCGAAGTAGATGGCGGCAAAGTATCTTCAGGGTAAGGTAAGGCTAGTGGTGTTGGACAGTTGATATCCCTTGGGTTAGATCAGATATTCACTCGTTCTAAGGGCGTCTTGAGAACCTTAGCGTGTCCGATTCAGACAGCCCATGATAGTTTAGTGTGGTATCTCTCCACCATATTAGGATTGACGTACATTCTGTTCGCGGGAATGGTGTCTGCTCCCTCATGCCCATACTCAATGTCCAACGAGGGAGGCATCTTCCCATTTTCTTGACTCCCGTGAGGACTGGCACCAGTCGGTTCTAATATATCTCTTGGCCAATCCCGAGAGATGCTTTATTGGAGATGTTTTAATTCTCGGATAGGTTGATTGAGATGGATTACTGGGAAAGAGTTAAAGTAAACCAGAGCTTGAAGAGATAAAGGAGGTAAAGGAGGACAAGAAGAAACTCTGCGAACCATAAAATATTCAACCAAGAGTTCACCACTCCGGAGAGTATGTAAATGTATATTGTAATAGCTTCCATAGGTGTAGGTGCAGTCACCCCTTCTTAGAAGCCGGAAGTTGGTCGGTGGTCATGGTTGCAGAAACCCTGGTGTACTCCACTTTTTCCCACGACTGCGAGTGACACCTCGTGACTGCTTCCCTCACCTCCTATCCCAACTCTCACTTCTACACCCCTCCCTTTCTCCTCTCATTTCTCCTCTCTTGCTTCTCTCTGTATCATCTTCTCTCGTTCTATAAGCAATATAAGTTGTTCGCTTGTGTTGGAGGCCGCTCTCCTCTTCAACCTTGTGATACCGCTCGCTTCCACTAGTTCACTCCTTCGGCTTCCCAACACGTTGGTGGAGGAAATCAAATGTCAATTGAGGGCTGGAAAGCGAACAGATAAGTAAAGGAGGGAAACGAATCGGGGATGAACCATGTAAACACTATCCCACGAACATTGTTGGAAACTGTAGTTATGGGTGCGCTCTCCTCTTATCTGTTGCTGTAGTTACGAGTGACACCTCGTGACCACTTACGTCGCCCCCCCTGTTCCCTCTCAAATCCTCGCTTCTCTTCTCTATTCCTTCTTCTTTCTTTCCTTCTTCTTTTCCCCTCTTAGCAGTCTTCTTGTTCAATAAGTAAAAACGAGTCTTTTGCCTTCCCTGGTGACTACTTTGCCTTTAAACCTGTGGAACTACTCGCTTGCCCTCTTCTGCACCCGACAGTTCTCAACAAACATTGTAAAGCGGCGCTCCTAGAAACAGCTCCCTCTGGCTAGCTGCGCAATTTCGTTGTATGATATCTAGTGAAACACGAGTGATATTGCGTGATCACACCACGCTTAACTACCCTGGAATGATGAGACAACCTGATCCCATGTTTGTTCAATATATGACAGAAAGGTTATCCTTTCCGTTGATACACTTATCCCTAACCCTCTCTCAACCCGAGATTGGACAGTCTACAAGGATATTGAAATGTTTCACTTCGTGGTGGTGGTGATAGTGGGGCGTGCCGGAGATCAATAATACGGAAGACAAACGTGTCAACGTGCCAGGGCACACTAGGGCATGAAAAGAGATAAACGGTAAGACATGCAGAGGCTTTCTCTTGTCACATATGATAATAATACTATTGCAATAATATTATTATAATAGCTGTTAGCTATTGCCCCTTAGCAAAAGTAACCGAAGATTGCGATCTAATGGCTCAAACTTCTTTGTCAACACCCAGCTCAAAAAATAATGGCTAAAATCACGACCATGAAATATTTAAAAATAAAATAAATCTCCGGTTCCAAATGCGGGGTTGGTACAACCCATTGCCAATTAGAGGGATCCAGCAGAAAATATAATCCCTGCGGAAAACGTCGTAACCACAGCAACAGCGATAAATTAGAGGGATCGAGCAGAATACGTCCTCCTTCCACCTCCACCGGTAACCAGAGCAACAGGACCTAAATTAGTTTAGACTCTCAAGGGATGTGTTTCACATAGCACTCGGGGGCAAAAGATGTAGGGGTTTTCCTCATCCCTGCTTTCCAGTGGTGGAGCGCAAGGATAAGAACAAGATAGGTAGGTGGACACGGCTTTTGTCAAGTCCTGACCAACTCGAGATTCACTAAATTGGGTTTGGCGGGGAGAAGCCGACAGCTTCAACGTTCAAGTGCTCCGGTGGCTTCGAGTGATGTCACTTAGTCAGCTTCCGCTTCCCAAGTGAATCACCTCGCTCCCTTTTCTCCTCTTCCTTCTTTCTCCATCCAACATCTATTTTTCTTCACCGGTAACTTGGGTGAGATTCCTTTATTATCAAACCTTGCATATTTTTCAACTCAAATCTTTTCCCAAGTGTTTAGCGTTATCCAAGGGCCCTTTGTTTTTTTCTTCTTGGCTACGATCGTGAACATCATGGTAAGTGGCTATTCTACCTTGTTATTCCTTACTATGTGGCAATCTTTAGATGGTATTGAGACTAGTTTACACTGATTACGATGGAAATAGCGATCCAATGAAGGAGCTGGCAATTGTGAAACGGAATTTAGTGCAAGCGATTCCGTCAGTGGCACCCGTTCGAATTGGACCATTGAGCAATCCCGAGACTGGATACGCAAATCCAGGCGGCAGCCCATTCCTGCTATCCATTCGTACGATGGAAACGAAAATTGAACAGCTAATAGCAAGGACGGAATCCCTGCAGAGACAAATTACTGTCCTCCGTCCCCTCCTGTACACAGCGGTTGGTATCCCAGACATATCCCCTACCACATTTTTGAAGAGCATGGTTTTGACAAATATAGGGAACCCTTCCGCAATTAAGGTGGGAAATGAGAAAGCGCACGATGGTGACGTCGTCACCGATGTTTGCCTACTCTGGAATGGGCTGATCACCGACCCCGATACATTCCGCAGGTTCTATGGTCTCCATTGTGAGGAGGCGAAGAGCCTTCTTAGTATGGTGATTTATTTCTCTGTGTCTTCCTGGGCAACGGCTATTGCTGATAGAAGGTACTGATAGTCTTTCTACATATGCAGTGTTCCCAAGCGTCCCGTCCGCCCCGTAGGCACCACCAGAACTGCTGTCCCGGGCGTGTCTCTCTATTTGTAGGGCATGGGCGTCCGCCCCTTGGGAAAGACTACCGCCTAAGAGGGTGACTGTAGGGCCCTACAGTCAATGGGCAATTGAGCGGATTGATTGATCGAATAATACTATTTACTTTTCCCACCAAATGGCTTTTTCTTTTTTTCTTTTCTCTCATCCCTTTTCTTCGGTGAGCCCACCCCCCATTGTGGTTTTCTGAATCAGATATACTGTGAATTCTCGGGGTTAGCGGCTTGCCAAGTGCTAATTTAAACAATGCTAACGGTGTCCAGGTTCAAAACAGCGTCTAACAAGTTACAAAACCCCGTATCCGGAAGTCCCTTTGATACAGGCAGAGAAACGTCTGGGATTCCGCGACGGATTGGTAACTCCCGAGCCGTACCTGCTGTCCTCACCCGTCATCTGCAGTCCTCACCAATTACCTGCAGGGCCCGTTGATCACCTGCAGGGCCCGCCCGTCATCTGGAGTTACCCGCAAAATTGCCCCACCTTAGACACCTGCGGTCCCCGCCCATCCGTCTCGGGCAGTCGTCCGGGAGGACATCAGGGCACTAGTCCGTCCCGGGCGTCCTTTGAGGTACTGCCGTCTCTCGCGTCAGGATCCGAAGACGGACGGACTGGACGCTTGAGAACACTGAGTACGATAGGTCCCCCTCCAATTATCTCACATTCCCGATAGCCAACGATAAGATCCGGCAAGAGCGAGTGATACGATCGATTTTAAACCCTGTCATGTTACCAGGATGTGAACTACCTACAAGGCACTGCGGGAAAGGAAAAAACGAGAAACCGAAAATCTCCAAACCTTACTGTTAAATATCGTGATGGCTTCAGTGTGCAAATCAGTGTCGAAAACCGGCACAAAACCCGCCCCCGCCGGTGAACCGGATAAGAAGAATAAACAAAGGGTTCTAGTCTTGACATCCCGCGGCGTCACATACCGGTTTGTCTCTTTTTCAGCTCCCCAACATCGCTCGCAATGATCTTGTTCACCACTAATGAAAGTGCGATTCAGTCACCGGCACCTACTAAATGACCTGGTAGCCATGCTCCCACAGTCGCAAGGACGCAAAGCTGAATACCAAATCAAAACTCTACTACCTGAACGAGATTGCAGACCTCCACAACTGCAATAATATACGCTCCTTGGAAACGCGGAAACGTCAAGATTTCCACGTATGGCTAAGCAAAGTACCTATCGGACCGTGTGCCAAGATGCATCTTCAAAACGGTTTGCTCCCTCCCCTCTACCACCCCTGGCCTCCACTCCTCGGGATAGGTAAACTAATTGTGGGATGGGGGAAGTGCATGCAATGGAGGAGCTCTACTTCACCGGGAACGCTCTCAAAGGCTCCCACCCGCTCCTCAGCTTCGACGCGACCTTCGTCACATATGGTGAAGGCCATATTTCAGGGCAACCCGGATTGCAAACGGATGTGGGTAGGGGGAGATGCAGGGGGGGTTCAATGAGCTAGTAATCCGGACCCGAACCCCGAATTCCGAGGACATAGCAATCTTTAACGCAGATCGTGTCGGCAACACCCTCAAAAAAACGCCTTTTTATACACCTCACCAATAAAACTTGTGCCCGACACTGAATGTTGTGCTGGCGTGAGCGAGCATGGAGGGGTATGTAGATTCTCCTTGCTGGATTGTTGAGTAGTGGAAGCTCCTGGAAGGAAGTCCTTGTTTGATTAGTGCTTGTATTATTAGGACGAATATTTTATTCCCGAGAGGAATTGCAAACTTTGATTTCTTGATTTCTAACCACCCAAGAATTTTCAATAGAGACTAGTAAAAGTACTAGGGGATATGTTTTCGCACACACCGCTTTGTGACCGCAGCAGTTTTTATGGATTTTTTGCTAGTAAGCCACTTTGGTGTGCACGAAAGCATATCCCCTAGCACTTGTATATCCCCTTCCTTCTCCGCTAATTTAGACAAGAGGTTTACGGCAAAGGGTTGGTTCAAGGATAATGGTGACGTGTTCTAGAGAAGGAGGTGATGGTGGGGCCCCGGCAAGCACCAAAGAAGCACGACATGAATCTGGGAGAGGAAGATCTACGTTGACGATGGAGCATTTGGAGGAGCAGCAAGAAGTATGCCTGAAATTCTAAAAAAATATGGGATGTTGACAAAGGGATCATGAAGTAGGGGAAGGGGATCCAAGGCAGAAGCCGGCGGTCACAGAAGACTTGTCAGAGTTAACATCTTCCTGCTGGAGTTACGTCCTCACAACTTCCGGGCACCCACGGAAAGCAGAATTCGAGAGTGGCGTTAGCCGTCATTACTTGGCCAGTCGAGGTTGACCTCTTCCCGCATGAGCAGTATTTTCACCAAACCACGCAGCATGTGAGAGCGATATTTCGCCGAAATCATCTGGTTTGTCGTACAGTAATCAACCTCTTCCCGTTCGAATAGTATTTCCCTCACTACGGCATGCCCATTCTGAGCAGCTGAGGCAAGTGGCGTATACCCCGAAAAATCACTTTCATCGGCGCCATTGCACTCCATCTCTATCAAGGCAGCCACAAGCTCAACAATTCCGAAGAATGATACGCAGCGTAATCCGCCGAATGGAGAACAAGTATCAAATTCCCAAAGACTTAGGCACTTCACATGCATTAAGAGCAATTTAGTGGATATGTGGCCATCGTACTCTTGAAACAGATGTAGCGCATGTGATTTAGCACAGTCAGAGAGTTCCCGTTTGACATGTGCTCCCCATTAGACAGAACAATAATCTAGAAAGGGTGTCCGGGGTGTGAGAAGAGGGATCGGCGGAAAGGGCCTCGACCGGTTGGGAATTCAGATAGGTCAAACAGATTTCTGCCATTGGCTGAAAATATCGGGATGAGGGGAAAGATACTCCTAAAGAGTAAAGCGAACCAGCAGCACAACCGATACCTCTCGATCTACAGTAATAATTTCTTGACAGCAGCTTACCAGTGTCGAAATCTAAGCGGTACTGCCTTCAAAATCTATAGCATACCTCGACTACTAAGACGTGATCCGATATGCCAAAGCTCAGAACATGTACATTAAATAAAATCTATTATGGAAAGAATATGAGAAGAGCGAAAATCAAAGGAAACTCTACGATAAAAAACCTGCGCCCATTTCCGATCGTCTAGGAGGTCTGTTTCCACCGTCGGATGCGTTGGGGTGAGTGGATTGCTGCCCTTGTCACTCGAGATCGTTTGCACCGAAATCTCCCAGCTGAGAATGTGGGCGCTGCCTTCCAGAGAATCCCTTCATTCGTTCCCGTTTTTCGAACCCATGCACATCAATTTGAGTTTGCGTTTACGGCGAAGCTAAAGTATGGTTGTGTGCCCGAAAGATAACGATAGACAGCACACTGAGGTGGGTCACTTAGCACTAGTGTTGGGCGCGATCATGCTCGAGCAGAAAATTTAGCCCGTGCTCGAGCCCACCAAAAGTTTATGATCGAGCATGATCGTGCCCATCACTACTTGAAGTTAGCACTATTCTGAGCACTACACCACCTCTGAAGCACCAAGTTTTTCATATCACGATTACCCAAACAAGCTATCTCAGCGTTGAAGGGGATACTGTACGGCACCACCCTTCATATTCATCATATGCTTCTTACATCATTGTTGTCACAATTATCCCTAACTTTGCTCTCTTTGGTTACTTCACCACCGATCGCTTGCACTACCAGATGTGCCCTTACTCAGTGCGAGGGTCTGAAAACGAGCGAAGGGATACACAAGTATCATGGCTGCAGCCCGCATTATAGGGCTTGTGTGAGTGACTGTCGTTCTGGGAGTTTGTTGGGGAAAATCTTTTCCGAGTGCAGCTTTCCTCCACAAACCACTTAAAAATAAATAGAAACGACAGAGACCATTCGAACAATAACGACACCCCTCCAGACGTGGAGGGACGAACACAACAAGAACAAATTGCTTTTAATTCCTTCCTCTTTTACTCTTTCTTGTGGGAGCCCCGGTGAACCACTACGAACTTTTGCCTATAGGCCCCTATTGTGAACCTTCGATACTCAGCCAATACGAATTATTGTTCTTACCATTTAAAACATCGTTTGTTAAATCACCTCGCCTCTCCACCGAGAGGGCTGAAATTTGTTCACTCGGCATCCAGAATATGACACTAGAACAGCAAGGTGCTAACCCGGAAAGGAGTAAGGGCCCAACACCGCTTTTATGGGCTGTGGAACGTGGGCATGAGACAATTGTTAAGATGCTACTAGAGCGGGACGATACCAACCCCAACGCTGCGGATGTGCATGGCCGAACGCCACTCTTTATAGCCGCCTCGAAAGGGTGCGAGAGAGTTGTGAAGATGTTGCTGGCACGCAAAGATGTCAACCCCAACACTGCCAATAAAGCTAGCGAAGCACCACTCTTCGCAGCAGTTCACAAGGGACATGAAGGAGTCCTGAAGCTGCTACTTGAACGACCAGATATCAATCCCAATACTACCAACGCTTATGGCCAAACACCGCTCGTTAAAGCCGCCTGGGAAGGACTTGATTGGGCCGTCAAGATACTCCAAGAACGAGCGGATATCAACACCGATCTAACAGATCTCGCCGGTGAAACTGCACTTTCGCAAGCCCCAGATTGTGGATATTATGCCATTGCAAAATTACTATCCAAGAACAGAAATTTCATTCTCCAGTTAGACGGTAACGGACCTACAACACCTTCCCCACCCTGGCGATCAGGCCCAGATCTGGGCCATCCCAAAAGAATCCGCAGATTTTGATGTTCAAGGTGAAAGCTAGGCACACCTCCCTATTCTTCGAACTTTCATCTAATCAACCCTAGACAGGCAGTCGGTAGCTTAAGCCTTCAACACGCCTACAATCCACCTCCTTGTCCCTCTTCTGTTGTTTCCCTAATATCCACCACATCTCTTTTCGCCTTTTATTCCTCATCTCTTCTCCTGTTAGTCTATTTGCGGCGCTGTCATCCCACCAGAGAAGCTGGGAGACATTTTCCACAGACACCAATTGTGCTCAGTAGGCGGAGTGAGTGACAGGGGATGAAATAGTGGTACTGGTTTGTCATTGATTTCCGCAGCGATCAAAATTTATCATCACAGCACCGTATCATAACCTTTCTTTCTTTCCTTCCTCACCCCTCCGGATAGTTTTTCCTCATTGTTGTCTCTAACACATGTGCTATTGATCTTTATCCTGTCAGATCAGAGGCTTCATTACATACCCTTTGTTTTTTGTAGTATCATCGAATAAAAGCCCAGTCTCCCCCCCCCGTCTCCAGCGGCACCCCAGTGGGAGGAAAGGAAGCGATTCCAGTCCAAACAAATAATACTTGAGATTCCCCATTATATCATGTACCATGCCAGCAACAGTCGGAATCTGAGCCTGCCTACGTTCCTTCTAATATCTCTCCATCTTGACATCATCCCCAAAAGTACTGCTATATACCTCGTTGTCCTCATCCGCTTATCCTCTACTAGTGCCGACAAACTTCTAGTAAAATCACATCCGCACTTGGCCGATTCAATTAATACACATTCAAGACCCTTCCTTTTGCCAACTGCCATATTGTCAGTATTAGTAGTGCCACTGCGCTCTGCTGGCCAGGCAAAAGTATAAAAGGAAAAGAAACATCGTGAATTGAATCGACACCTATAGATTCTATCCCCCGGATTAATGCAGATCACTAGTGCGATGTCTTTTTCTCCTCTCCCCCCACCCTGTCCGATACTCCATCGGGCCCATGCCCCGATCTTCTCTTCCTCCCAGATTAACATAACCCTATTTCTCCAACACTATACCATCTATACATGCTTCCCGCCGAAGGAGTTGAGACCGAACATCCCCAACAACATACTTATTCTGCACATTAAAGCTGTTGCTATTATTGGACAAGGTGGTGCTATTGTGAGCTGTATCGCAACAGCCTCTGCTCCTCACCGCTCACAATATCGAATAGGAGGAGTCATTGGGTATGGTTGGTTGGTGGTGTTCCCGAGAATTAGACCAGATGAGTGCCAATATTTGTATATAGATATGGTGTCAAGCCATCTTCGTGTGCCTCCTCGCCGAGCGCCCACCCAGTCCAAAGAGAAGCCCGGTCAGGACGAAAAGCGAACTTTGCCGGTGTTGAAGGACCCTCGTGGATACTGCCTGTTACCCGGTATCGAAGAAATCCCAATTACCAGTAGGCAGCTCGAGGGCCTCCAAACCGACGTCATTCTTGTAGGTATCATACTGTATTGGTACTACAGGATTGTTGTTATGAGGTACCGGTTGCGGGAGACGGGCGAGTGGGATAGAGAAAGAAAGTGTATGAGAGGAGGAAACTGGTGTATATTTTCCGGATTGCTTGCTTATCCTAAATAACTATGGCGGAGCTGATCATTTAAATACACAGAGCTTCACCACGCCTCTCAACTGTTGGGAATCGTTCCACGGAGAATCTCTCCCCCTGCCCGCACAGTATTCCGAACCATGCCTCGCGTTGCGCTCCGAACATTTCCAGCAATATCTGCGAATACTCCAACCAGTATACAACTCCGGTATACTCTCACCTCCTCCGTGCTTGATAATGACTTACAGAGGAACTAGTAACTAACGACTAAGCAAAATAGGAAAGGTACAAAGGGACCCCGCATTCATGTGGAATGCTCGCCGGTGATTCTCAACAAGGATGAGGGGTTACATGCACAAGTGTTTAAGCCCTAGCCTCGGTCAGCCCTGTAGGAATAATTGTTCGATATGAGCCACAAGCACCCTCGGCAGCGATGATACTGTTGGCCCGCCCGAAAATTATATCCCCAGCCTTCCATCTCAATAGTATTATGCCAGAGGGTCTCACATTGTATATAAAGTACATAATTATTATGAGAGCTATAATTATGAATGAAAGACATAACCTCCCTCACCAAAGCCCCGTGTCCCCCAACAATCCCACCAATATATACACTACATAGCGCGAACCAAGACAGTTTTTTAATCGACCAGCTAGAGTATGATTGCTACATAACAAATTTCACATCATCCCAACTTAATACCTCACCCCAATTTTTCCAAAGCCGGAGACGCAGCGGAGATGTTTGGGGATGAGGCAGGAACTTGCGCTAGAGGTACTAGAGGTTTGGAACTAAGAGATGGGTTGAACAAGTGTCACTAATTACGAGGTTAGCAAAACAGGCAATGGTAGCAGCAATGTTTGGGAATGGAAGAACTCTGTAAGCAAACGAAACAGAGGCACGGGATTAAGGGACGCCGCGTTTTGGAGGAAGTTTGAGAGTGTTATGTGGAAGGAAGGAGACCATGATCGTATGACTGTGGAGAACATGGACGAAGTTGAAGGAACATTTTTCTGTACAGTCAACTTTGTGTAGATATAGGACACCGTTGGCGATGTTGAAAGAATAAAGACCCAAGTTACTCTGACTATCATAGCCTATTTTTGAGAAGCAATAGAGGCATTGCAGGATTAAGCGACTTGGTACAGGTTTGAAGTTCTGGGCCTCAAACTTGCCCTCAAACTATGCTATTGTGCAACGAGCCCTAGATTCTGTTCCCCTGATCAATTAGCATCACACCTAAATTGTACATAAGTAGTTGCAGCCCACATTCTATAGGGCTTGCCTGAGTGACTGCCGTTCTGGGAGTTTGTGGGGGAAAATCTTTTCAGAGTGAGGTTTCCTCCACAACTCATTTAAATACAAACTAGCGACACCATTCGAATAATACCAACACCCCTCCAGACGTGGAGCGACGAACACACCAAGAACCAATTGCTTTTAATTCCTCCCTCTTTTACTCTTTCTTGTGGGAGCCCCGGTGAACTACTACGAAATTGTGCCTATAGGCGCCTTTTGTGAACCTTCGATACACAGCCAATACGAATTATTCTTTTTACCTGCTACATCAATTGTTAAATTACCTCGCCTCTTCACCTAGAGTCCGGATATCTTTTCTCTCGGCATCCTGAATATGGCACTAGAACTACCGGGTGCTAACCCAGAGAGAATAAAGGGCCCAACACCGCTTTTATGGGCTGTCCAGGGTGGGCATGAGGCAGTTGTTAAGATGCTGCTAGAGCGGGACGATACCAAACCCAATTCTGCGGATGTGCGTGGCCGAACGCCACTCTTTATAGCCGCCTGGAAAGGATGTGAGGGAGTTGTGAAGATGTTGCTGGAACGCAAAGATGTCAACCCCAACACTGCCAATGCAGTTGGCGAAGCACCCCTCTTCGCAGCAATTCACGAGGGACATGAAGGAGTGCTGAAGCTGCTACTTGAACGAACTGATGTCAATCCCAATACTACCAACGCTGATGGCCAAACACCACTCTTTAATGCCGCCTGGAAAGGAATTGCTTGGGCCATCAAGATGCTCCTAGAACGAACGGATATCAACCCCAGCACCGCGGACCTCGATGGCCAAACCCCACTCCTGGAACCCGCCTGGAGAGGGCATGAGGAAGTCATGAGAATGCTCCTAGACCGAGCGGATATCAATCCCAACACCGCAGAGGGACACATAACCCCACTATTGGCAGCCGCCCAGAGAGGGCATGCGGAAGTCGTCAAGATGTTACTAGGACGAGTGGATATCAACCCTAACACTGCGGATGAACTTGGCCAAACGGCGCTTTCCATGGCCGCTCATAACGGTAATGAGCGAGTTGTGAAGATTCTATTAGAAAGAGTGGATGTCAACCCCAACATCGCTGATGAAAATGGCCACACCCCACTCTCCGTAGCTGTCTGGAAAGGACATGAGGAAGTCGTGAAGATCTTACTAGAACGAATGGATATCAACCCCAACACCGAGGATAGACGTCGTGACACGCCACTCTCTATAGCCGCCTGGAAAGGGCATGAAAGAGTCGTGAAGGTGTTCCTAGACCGAGAGGATGTCGACCCCAACACCGCTGATGAAACTGGCAAAACTCCACTTGCCAGGGCCTCCTGGGCAGGACATGAGGAAGTCGTAAAGATGCTGCTTGAACGAGCCGATATCAACCCCAACACTACAGACCAATGTGGCCAAACGCCACTCGCCGAAGCCGCCTGGAAAGGAGATGAGGGAGTCTTGAAGATCCTGTCGGAACGAGCAGATGTCAACATCAATACCGCGGACAATCGTGGCCAGACGCCACTCACTCGCGCCGTTCGTAGAGGACATGAGGGGTTGGTGAAGATACTGCTGGAAAGAGCGGATGTCAACCTCAATCCCGTAGATAAATATGGACACACGCCACTAACCATAGCCGCCTTGGGAGGACAAGAGGGAGCTGTGAAGATGCTGCTACAACGAGATGATATCAAACCCAACACTGCGAATGGAAATGGCCTAACCCCGCTCTTGATAGCCGCCTCTGAGGGACATGAAGCGGTCGTGAAGGTGCTACTGGAGCGGAACGATATCGACCCCAACATCGTGGATAATCGTCGCCGAACGCCACTCTACATAGCTGCTCAGAAAGGCCATGAGGGAGTCGTGAAGATCCTCCTAGAACAATCCGACATCAACACCGATATCACAGATCTCGCCGGAGGAACCGCACTTTCGCAAGCCCAGGATTGTGAACATTATGCGATTGCAAAATTACTATCCAAACACAGAAATTTCATTCTCCAGTTAGATGGTAACGGACCTACAACACCTTCCCCGCCCTGGCGATCAGGCCCAGATCAGGGCCATCCCAAAAGAATCCGCGGAATTTGATGTTCAAGGTGAAAGCTAGTCACACCTCCCTATTATTCGAACTTTCATCTAATCAACCCTAGACAGGGCAGTCGGTAGCTTAAGCCTTCAACACTCCTACCACATACGACCTCCACCGCCTTGTCCCTCTTCTGGTGTTTTCCCTAATATCCACCACATCTCTTTTCGCCTTTTATTCCTGATCTCTTCCCCTGTTAGTCTACTTGCGGCGCCGTCATCCCACTAGAAAAGCTGGGAGGCATTTATCCACAGACACCAATTGTGCTCGTTGAGCGGGGTGCGTGCCAGGGGATGAACTAGTGCTACTGGTTTTTTCATTGATTTCCGCAGTGATCAAAATTTATCATCACAGCATTGTATCATAACCTTGCTTTCTTTCCTTCTTCAACCCTACCGACTGTTTTTCCTCATTGTTGTCTCTAACACATGTGCTATTGATCTTTATCCTGTCAGATCAGAGGCTTCATTACATACCCTTTGTTTTTTGTAGTATAATCAAATAAAAGCCCCGTCTCCCCCCCCCCCTGTCCTGCGGAACCCCAGTGGGAGGATAGGAAGCGATTCCAGTCTAAACAAATAATACTTGAGATTCCCCATTATATCATGTATCATGCCAGCAACAGTCGGAATCTGAGCCTGCCTACGTTCCTTCTAATATCTCTCCATCTTGACATCATTGTCACGGATCGGGGTCCAGGTTTAAATACTATTTGTCAAATGGTCAAGACCCTAGGGCAAACTAGTAAAAAGGTTGTATACTAGATTAGTTAGTAAAGGCTTGGCTTAGTGTAAACTCGGGATTGGTTTGAAAAGGCGGTTTGGTTCTTAGACTTTTCCCTTTCTCTCTTTCCTTCTTTCTTTCTTAGTTTGTATCTTTTGTATTTACACAGTCAAAAGTTATATACATCTCGCTATTATTACCTGGTCCCGTTCTCGTCTACTCCCGCCTACCGGCTCCTGCTCCCTTTGGTCAATACTACCCGATTACATACACCTCGGTCCACCTCGTTACAATCATCCCCAAAAGTACTGCTATATACCTCGCTGTCCTCATCCGCTTATCCTCTACTAGTGCCGACAAACTTCTAGTAAAATCACATCCCCACTTGGCCGATTCAATTAATGCACATTCAAGACCTTTCCTTTTGCCAACTGCCATAATATCAGTATTAGTAGTGCCACTGCGCTCTGCTGGCCAGGCAAAAGTATAAATGGAAAAGAAACATCATGAATTGAATCGACCCCTATAGATTCTATCCCCCGGATTCATGTAGATCACTAGTGCGATGTCTTTTTCTCCTCTCACCCCACCCTGTCCGATACTCCATCGGGCCCATGCCCCAATATTCTCTTCCTCCCAGATTCACATAACACTATTTCTCCAACAGTATACCATCTATACCTGCTTGCCGCCAAAGGAGTTGAGACAGATCATCCGCAACATACTCATTCTGCACATTAAAGCTGTTGCGATTATTGGACAAGGTGGTGCTATTGTGAGTTGTATCGCAACATCTTCTGCTACTTACCGCTCACAATATCGAATAGGAGGAGTGATTGGATATGGTTGGTTGGTGGTGTTCTTGAGAATTAGACTAGATGAGTGCAAATATTTGCACATAGATTTGGTGTCAAGCCATGCCATACCTCTCTTCGTATGCCTCCTCGCCGAGCGCCCACCCAGTCTAAAGAGAAGCGCGGTCAAGTCGAAAAGCGAACTTTGCAGGCGTTGAAGGAGCCTCGTGGATACCGCCTGTTATCTGGTATCGAAGAAATCCCAATTACCAGTAGGCAGCTCGAGAGGTTCCAAACTGATGTCATTCTTGTGGGTATCATACTGTATTGGTACTACAGGATTGTTATCATGGGGTACCGATTGCGGGAGAGAGGCGAATGGGATAGAGAAAGAAAGTGTATGAGAGGAGGAAACTGGTGTATATTTTCCGGATTGCTTGCCTATCCTAAATAACTATGGCGGAGCTGATCATTTAAATACACAGAACTACACCTCACATCTCAACTGTTGGGAATCGTTCCACGGAGAATCTCTCCCCCTGCACCCACCGTATTCCGAACCATGCCTCGCGTTGCGCTCTGAGAATTTCCGGCAATATCTGGGAATACTCCAACCAGTATACAACTCCGGTATACTCTCACCTCCTCCGTGCTTGATAATGACTTATAGAGGAACTAGTAACTAACGACTAAGCAAAATAGGAAAGGCACAAAGGGACCACGCATTCATGTGGAATGCTCGCCGGTGATTCTCAACAAGGATGCGGGGTTACATGCACAAGTGTTTAAGCCCTAGCCTCGGTCGGCCCTGTAGAAATAATTGTTCGATATGAACCACAAGCACCCTCGGTAGCGATGATACTGTTGGCCCGCCCGAAAATTATATCCCCAGCCTTCCATCTCAATAGTATTATGCCAGAGGTTCTCACATTGTATATCGGAGCACATATGAGAGCTATAATTATGAACGAAAGACATAACCTCCCTCACCAAAGCCCAGTGCCCCCCCCAAACCCCACCAATACATAAACTACATAGCGTGAACCAGGACACTTTTTTGATTGACCAGCTACAGGCGGGAATAGATGATGAAATACTCTCCCCGGGCACATGTGACGGCGGGCCAGCGAGTGAAAGTCCAGCCCCGCCCCGCCCCGTGACGAACCCTGACTAGAGCCACAAGTACATATACTACCACCCTGCTCCTCCGATAGCGAGCTTAGTGTTCCGAACCGTCCAGGGGCCCCACAGGGACGGCGGGAATAATGCCAAGAAGAATATACTGGATAGGGTAGGACCAGACATTTAGCCGCGGTCCCGTGTAGGGCTAATTACTTGGGCGTATTCAACACTATAAGGTTATGCGTAGCGAATATAGATTCCAGTGATCTGGCGATGCCGAGCATTTATTGGTAAGAACAATTTGGATAGAGAAAAGTTGACAAAGAAACAAGAGATAATGGAATTGTGTACGGTAATGAATGACTTTGACAAAAAAAGTAGAAAGACCAAGTGAATAAAGAGAATGAATGCGATGACTAACAGAAAACGAACAAAGGGAAGAACAGGCTTTCTTATATCCTCTGTGAGATGAGACCTTTCCTCCACAGCACACTTCCTACGCGTACCATATCTTTGATCAGTTTCTTCCGTATAGTGGCTCTTTCCTACTTCTCCGCCGAATCCCATCCGAGGTGAGAACCCAAGCCCCGAGGTTGTGGTTAACCGGTTTGCTGAATACTAAGTGTGTAACGGCTGATGCCATGGTTGTTCGGCTATTGATGATAGTTCGTGTTTCATTGTCGATGGATACAGGTTTTGATGCTGTCACACTAGATATGCAGGGTTGATGTCGGAGATCGGTATGATGCTAATGGTCGTGAGACATCTTTCGAAGACTTAGTGTGTAACAGGTCAGAGCGAGAAGGTTCCTAATCCAACGCGCATGGGAATATATGCAAATGGTGAGCAGTTCAGAACGTTCAACGTTCAACAGGGCGACCGCCGGGCCCTTCATGCTTGATATTTAATATGGTGAGATAAACGGAAAAACGGCTGCTCAGGCGGACTGCAGGGGACTACGGGTATCAGAAGATGATTGGGTGTGGGTAAGGATTGAGGGGGGGGGCACACGGCCGGTCTTAGGAATGCGGGCAGGGCACAGGTGGAGAAAAATAAGAAATACAAACAGATCACCAAGCGCTCCAAGCATTAAGATAAGACTGTGTCAATCATTCCGCTACCAGCCTTATTTTATCTTTAAAATAACCTCATAAGTCTTGTGCTTTAAACATACTCATAGTGTTATTACAACATAGCCAAAGAACAGAGGCAACCAAAGTTGATTTGAAGCACAGTGCCAGGGGTTTTCTAGAAGAGTTAGCAGGAAACTCAGTTGACCAACTCGAATCCAGATATCTACAACCGATATGAGAACCTTCCAATCGTCCTAGTTCGGTGCCCACACCTGCAAGGATACGATTACCTTGCATATCCATGCCGGTGGTTTCTGAGTTCAAGTTTGACAAACACTCCGTTGCTTTTTTGTTTCTTCAAGATGTTTTCAACTTTGCTTATCATAATAGTTTACGAATATGACACATGACTTGCCTAATCATAAACTGTGAGCGAAATCAATTTATGAACCTGAAGTTTCTGAGCATACCAGCGAAAGAAATGTAACAGGAGTGCGTTTTTTCCGACCTTATGGTCCTTTTTCTAGCATGCTATTTTCTAGTGCGCAGTGATATATGATACCAATGATGATAATTAAGCTTATTGCCTGCCAAGTTTTGCAGGTTGTGGATTGTTTTGGTTTTTGGATGTTGAAGATTTGAGATTTGGGCGTAGTGACGGTGTTGTCGCTATAGTGCGCCGTAGGGAAATTTGCCAATGCTTTATTGTAGCGTAACTTAGTGCATGAAATGGAAAAAAAGTCGGTCGGACTTGAATTTCATAAGCGCTTATTTTCATAAATTTATCCAGGCTAAACCTAACCAGTGTTCCCAACGGGCCCGGCCTGTCGAAATCCTCCCGGATCTAGCCAGGCCCGAGCCTGCAGGCCTGGTTAAGCGTGAGCCTGGCCGGGCCGGGCCCTCCTATAGGCCATATAGGCTTTTTCCCTGCTGTCTGGATTGCCTTAGCCGACCTGCTCATAGCAGGCCGCTCCGTGTCAACCGTAAAGTTCACGGTAAATATTTTCCAATTACCCAATATGATTAAAAATAAAGGAACAATTTCCGTTTATTGGCGAAAAAACTACTAAGAGAACCTAGAGCTAGTGAATTAATTAATTGAATTAATTGTGGAAAAAGAGTTAATGGTGTTGTGGATCAACTGTGCGCAGTAGGATCGTGATTATATAGAAGGTATCAATACGGGGGTTAACTGTAAATACTTTACAAAATGACATTTAAAACAAAGCAGTTTCGCCTCATTTTCTTGGGGATTTAAGTAGTTCTTGCTAAAGAGGAAAAATAGGAGAGAATGATGGTAGGAAAGGACTATACTGGTGGCCCTGGAGGTAAATCTTTCAGTATCACTTGTTGTGTGATTAATTAAGAAGCAATAGCCGAAGGTAAAGTGGAAGAAAATCAAAGGCTCTAAACTCCAAAGAGGGGATGGGGTTGGAATACCCTTGGGGCCATCTATCATCCGCGCTAATCTCCGGGCCTAGGTGCCTATCAGGCCTGATAGGCTTTCGTAGGCCGATCGAATTCGGCCTAGACCAGCCTAGGCTGTCTTTCAGGGTGGCCTGCCTTGGCCGGGCCTATGGCCTATAGGCCGGCCTACCAGCGGCCTGGCCTGTTGGGAACACTGAACCTAACCATAGGCTGAGTTTGTATACGTGTGAACCGTTGCCAGACCACACAATTGGTGGGTTTCCTCAAAGTTTGGTGTAGGAAGAAAGTCCGTCAAACTCTTGGCGCCAGGTTCGAGCAAACTCCGTTCACTAAGGGGCCCTGAAGGCCTGGAGCCAATGAGGGGTTCAACAGACTTACCCACAGGCATTGCTTTCGCAATATCCTTCTAAAATCTTTGTAGTTAATTCCCATGGGTAATTGAAGCCATCTATAGAATGTCTTGATTTTTAAATATTTTTGTGCTGTTCAAGTTGAAAATTGTTTGGAACAACCCCTGCTTGATGAAAGGAACTGTTGTCATGCAATTTTCTTCAATGATGGGAGAGCAACTGGCGGAGGATGCCCGGCACTGCTCTTCATTCCATTCGCCTTGTCCTAACCAATTTTTTTTTGGTTTGGTCACACTGTATCGCTATCTGTGCGGAGTCACATAAACCAGGCCCTCTGAACGGGCCAAGCACGATCTTGAACTACAGTCAAAACTTGAATAATTGATCCGTGTGCCAATGAAGCCTAGAATTTCTTTTGATCGGACGGGGGCTAAAAACACAGTAGAAGCACATCCCCTTTCCCCCTTAGAGACGGGGGTAACAAAAGTTTCTTGACATTGTTGAGAGCGGAAATTACAACGATATAGCTCACGGTTCAATCATTCAAGTTTTGACCGTAGTTAATCCCAACAGGGAATTTTGTCAAAAAAAAAAACCCCAAAAACCCTCAGATGAAGCTATTTGAAAGGACAAGACGCCAGTGGTTTCCACATAAAGTGGATGATTGTAATGACTTCAACTGCGATGCAAATGCTGCCACTTTACTCATGGTGTCTAGGCATTTATTAGCCCAACTCGGATCGGTTTCCAAGGTATACCCATGTGAAGACAAGTCCTTAAGCACATTCTACTGTACAAGGGTTACTACAGGTAGTAGATGTAGGGGTATCTCTATGCTTTGTCCAGCCACCGAACCACTCTGTCCCCATCAAACACAAACAGAAAACCAAACGATAATGTAAGTGCACTTAATTTTCCTCCAAATTTTGCCAGTTCTCATTGGTGCCCTAAGCCTCGTTATACTGGCAGGCCCTCTTGAAGGGCCCTTCGAGAGCGGTATCATACCTGGATTCCGTGTTTAACATCGGGATCCGGAATTTCTCCTTTTCCTTCATGCCCCGAAAGTGTTAGAGTTTTCACAAAGGTTCCATATCTACGACACGAACTACAACAAGGAACGTTTAGCTTAGGAGAAGTTTTGTTGGCAGAATATTGGAGAACATAAGGGTTGAAGCGGTGGTGCGTTTGGCAAAAGGTGAGGTGCAGCGGAGATGTTTTGAGATGATGCAGGAACTCTGCAGGTAAACAAAACAGACCAGTGTTCCGAACCGTCCGGGGGGCCCCACAGGGACGGCGGGGATAATGCCAAGAAGACGGGACGGGACGGGACCGCTAACAGTGGTCCTGTGTGGGTCAAGTTACGCAGGGGACGGCCGGGCTAGGCTGGGACCGCCGGGCCCTCCACGCTAGGCCCTTCTTGGTGTGGTGGGACACACGTGATAGCGGTTGCTAAGGGGGACGCCAGGGGAGATGGAAGGACGGCCGGGGTTTTGCGGGGGACTATAGGGGGTATCAAAAGACGGTAGGGTGTAGGCAAGGAC
>Ga0307517_10002697_pt1 | contig 28335 bp, 17 predicted proteins | sample 23_EM_MG_FD_194515 | JGI IMG/M metagenome (GOLD analysis project Ga0307517, IMG submission 194515) | Populus trichocarpa ectomycorrhiza microbial communities from riparian zone in the Pacific Northwest, United States - 23_EM | ecosystem: Host-associated > Plants > Roots > Unclassified | place... | reverse complement strand
TATTTACATTCCTTTTATATATATATATATATATATATATATATATATATATATATATTGTTGAAAATAATACAAGATAATAACTAAAAGATTGTAGCTTAGAGTAATTTCATTTTTTTCTTAAACTAATTCTCTTCATTGTTCTATTATAGTATTATTAGAATTTATTGTATAACTGCACTTATGGCTACTTCATAAATCAATCTCTTTCACAAACCTCTCTTATTTGCGGCAAATCCTACGTCTACACATTCTGCGCCTTGGTTGAATTGCGTTAAAAACCTGATGAAAGTGTCACAACTTGTTTACAACATGAAAAAGCCTATAATGATGAACTCACAACTTTTGATAAACATCTTAATCCTTCATATTTCAACTCACCTATTTAAAAGGCTTCGTGTAGAGTCTAAGTATCTTGTAACTACTCTTACGGCTCGAGTAGAATCGGTATCCTTTACTGAATTGCACTTTTTATTGTTAAGCCATGATTTTATATATAGAAACACTTTTTAGCACCTTTCTATTTGGTAAGATAGTGATTTCGAGACCCTCTACCTAGTAGCTCACCTTACTATACCCCAATAAGCCCAAGGATGATCTATCTTTTCCTATAATGGTGAGCGCCCCTACTCTAGAATACTTTCTTTGGTGATTGTGGAGGTTTTCACAATCGTGAAAAAGGACATCAACAACATAGTCATGGTCCAACCGGCAATACTTATTATAATATATGTCCATTTTACTATTTTCATGGTATTGAAGTTTCTTCCACTACTGATGGCTTACTTTTTTCACAGCAATGATACATTGTTGAGTTTCTAAAGAAAGCTGGAATGTCTGAGTGTAAACCAATTGCTACTCCAATTGTAGTAGGTTCTCATTTATTCAGATCAATTGGTTCTCCTCATCCGGGTTCTAACCAATTCAGACAGTTAGACGGTGCTCTCCAGTATCTCCCATTCGTATAACCTGACACTTGTTTCGTGGTTAACAAGGTATGTTAGCTTATCCATTCTCTAATTGATATTCATTTGTTGTCAATTAAATATATCTTGCATTATTTACATAGTACTTCACCTTTTAGTTTGTACTTGACATGTTAAGAGTGATCTCTTTCTCAATGGGTTATACGATTCTCATTGAGCTAGTAGTGTTGATGATTGAAATTCTACTAGTGATTGTGCTATTTTTCTTGTTCAAAACTTGATCTCTTGAAAATCTAGCAAACAATGCATTGTTGTTTGGTCTCTTACAAAGACAAAATATAAAGTCAACAATAGGTCTAGTCTATACTTCTTACACTTGGAATTTCTTGTACAACTACTCCTCTTCTATTACGGTGTTATAACTTATGACTCACTTATCTAACATTTAATCTAGTACTCTATGTTCGTATAAAACATGTGGATGACTCACTTATCTAACATTTAATCTAGTACTCTATGTTCGTATAAAACATGTGGATATTAATTTTCATTTCATCCTTAATGTGGGCGCTAACAGGGATCTCTAGGTTTAATTTATTACTTAGGATGATCAGATTATCGATCTGTTTTCACTAAACCTCTCATCATCTTAATTTACATTTCTACTATACAAGTTCAATGTGATGCCTCACTAAACCTCTCATCATCTTAATTTACATTTCTACTATACAAGTTCAATGTGATGCCTTCCCTATTCAACTTGCGGGGGATATTGAATCAATATAATCAAACATAATTCTAGATCTATATATATATATATATATATATAGATTATAGGTCAAACCAATTTCTTTCCTTTTTCTCAAGATAACTCTTTCCCTTTCTCTCAACTTAGTTCTCTTCATTCTTAAGTTGTTCATCTCCTTTTATTTACTCTCTCAAGCTTGCAAAATATGGATATTAAATGACTAGAGGCCGAACGATACATATTTCTTTGACTATGCTTACATTGGTTGTTGAATAAGACATATTATTTTGGCTTCATATTATCTGGTTTTTTTTTGGCTTCATATTATCTGGTTTTTTTTTGGCTTAAGGGAAGAAGTTAAGGTTTGATTTGGGGAGTTTAAAGATTATATGAACATTGAAGAATAAAGAAATTTGGTTTTAATGGATCTAAAAAGTTTAAAATTGATTTTATGTGTTTATTAGTTATTTTAAAATGGTTTATAATGTTAACTTTATATTTATAATGTTGAGTGGAGTGTTTTCATGTTTTTGTTTTTAATGAAAATTAAGCTGGAAACTAATGTTTTCCTAGATGACCGGCGAGTTGGTCAGAATGTAATAATAATCTTGATTCCAAGCCCAATGGTTACTGGGCTCGGTTCCAAGTTCAATTAATTTTATGTTTATTTTAATTTATTTATTTTTAAATGTGTTTTTATTACACACATATATTGTTAATATTTTGAATTTTTAAATTACTTTTTAGAAATGTAATTGTTTTAAAAGTTTAATATTTTTATTTTAACAAATTAATATGGAAAAACCAATCGGTCAAAATAAGCGATAGATTATTTTATACAATTTAATAAAATGATAGTAATTAAACAATTTAATGATTAAGGATAAATTAATTTGCTAATAACCCAACAAAATTAATTTACCAAAGAGTTATTTACATTAAAAAGTATAATAAGAATTCTGATATCAAATTACTGAGTTTCTTAATATTATAAAACAAAATAAAATCGTTATTGAAAAAGTAATATAATAATTAAAACATACATGATGTAAAGAAATAAAAATTGATCATATTCTTAAAGAAATTGAATTTAACGGAGAAGATGTGGGGATTGAATGATAACAAAAAATTAACAATCAAATTATTTCCTTGAATATTCAATTATGTTCAGTTTTTAATTTTATGTTGGTGTAAATATTTTATTTGACATATGATTGATTTAATTATTTATTTTACTGTCAAATATATTTGAATTTAATGAATGACTAAATCATAATTTAATTATATCATTTTATTATCAATGAATTATCTTTTGTATACTAAGTTTACAATTTCTTTTCTAACATGATTTTGATGGCTGAATAAATTACTATTTTATTTTGTTAAAACATTAATGCTCATAAAAAAAAATACTAAAGGAGAAGGCATATTAATTGTTGCTATAAACTCATATTACTATGAAGTTTATAGCCTCGAGAAAAAAAATGGTTTGTCTTTGATTCAGGGGTATTTTGGTATTTTCATGTGATATATATTACTTATTACTAGTTTGTTTGGGGGTATTTTTATATTTTTTATTATTTTAATGAACAATAAAATAACAAAAGTACCCCTTGGAGTAAAAAAATCAATAGCTTCAAGTAGGGGTATATAGGTATTTATGATTTTTAATACATAGTAGAATTACACATGTACTCTTGGATCTAAGAAATTTAATTCATTGGGTTAAGGGTATTAGGGTCATACTCTTTGTATTTTTGTTTTTTTTTTTGTTAATTATTGATTTGATTAAGGGTAGTAGTATAATTTAACATTCAAATAATATTTTTTATTTTATTTTAGAAAAGCTATTGGCGCGTGCACAACACGTATCAGCGTGTGAGAGCCACCACGTACTTTGGGTAGCATGTGTGGTAGCTTACAGTGGTAAAAATCAGTCTTTCATCGTATGATTTGATGCCTCGTCGTCTTCTCTTCCATAATTAGTGATGTGTGTATTCAAAATACGACCAGTTTATTATCGATGATTTTTTTTTCCTTTTGTTTCTCTCTCCTACCCTTATAAAAGCACTATGATCCTTATTATTATTGATATTTAAAATTCAGTCCTTTTAGTTTTGATTTTAGTATCTTGGTCATTTTTCCTTTTGTGAAAGGTGTTTTTGGCTTCTAATTTGTATATAAAATATGTTTCGATTTGGTCGTTCATCTTATAATTTTTTATTCTTTTTCTTTGTTTTTTTTTTGTCAAATTTTTTATTACTTTCAATTTTATCTTTCAAATCAAATTTATAATTTTTTATTTTTGCAATGATAATAATAATGATTTCAATATGGTCCATTTTTTTAATTTCTTATTGTTTTCATTGGTCTTTTTATCAAAGTTTTTATAATTTTTAATTTTATTCTTCAAACCAAGTTCAGAGTTTTTATAATAATAATAATAATAATAATGGTGGTGGTGGTGCTTTGAATTACTATTTTTTTAAATCTTTTTGTATGATTGAAATTTTTTTAATTTTATATTTTAATATTTAATTTATTAAAAATTGGACTTTATTATTTTTCTAGATTGGGTACGTCGGGTCTAAAGACTCGGGTCATAGATTTACAAAGTTATCATATTAAAAAAAAGATTTCTAATTCTTTTTATATTTTTATCAGGTTATTTCAGTCATATAATGCGAGTTGTGGGTTTTGCGGGATATTTTATATTGGCTTAGCCCTAATTAGCATTATACATTTGTCATGACTAGTTATGTCATTTTTAATATTTTAATATTATTTTTTCATAAAAAAATAATTTGGCCTCATAGCAAAGTGTAGTAACCAGGCTAATTATAAATTAAATTCAAAGTAATGATATTTATTATTGTTGTAATCATTGCAAGTTGATTGTAATATAAATCAAGTGTATAACATGCTTTTCTGTATTTTGTTATATCTTGTTTTTCATTCGTCAAATATAGAGATATTTACCTTATCTTATACACCAATGTCAAATACAACTTCGTTAGTTTGTCACATGTTCTTTATCCTAACTATCTTCATTTTATTTTCTCAAAACATTAACAGAACATTACTTATTATCTATATCTATTATTAGATTTAGGTTGCAATGCACCTATTTCATTGTTCATGTAAATAGTGAAGCAAATGCTTTTCTATTTTTTCTCTTTATTTATTTTTTTTCCTTTTAATTTCATTCTTTATAGTCTCACTTTTATCCTTAAAATTTTTTTGATGATTGTTCATGATGCATTTAGACAGACCAAGTCAACTAAATAATATCGGACCAACTTCTTCATGGTTTAAAATTAAACTTGGGTTGGGCAAGGAGTCTAGTTGTGGTGTTTTTTGTTATATCAGTTTCATCCTTAAAAGTTTTTTACCAGTTAGCCAAGTTGTTTTTGGACCAGTTAAGTTGATTGAGTCATATCAAGAAAACTCTCATACTATTTAATTTTAAATTTGAGCTAGGTAAAGAGTTGAGTTGATAGATTGTTTTGTCAATTTTTTCCCTTTTCTCTCAATTTTATCATCATACATTTTTTACAAGTTGGCTGGTTTGTATTTGAATTGGTTAAGTCGATTAGGTCATATTAAGATAATTTTCAAATGATTTAATTTTAAATTAAAGGGAGGTAAGGAGTTTCGTCTAGAAATTTCAAAGTTGACCGGAGATACTATAATAATAATATTAAATAGTTTTCTATATTTTTTTATTATATTTTAAAAAATTATCTTAGCATACCACGGCTGATATATACTAAGATACAGATACCGTTTGGGGACGCGGTGCAAACCATGATCCCAAAATTTTTTTTTTTACTAAAAATTAATTTTTTTTATATATTTTGAATCGTTTTGATGTATTGATCTCAAAAATAATTTTAAAAAAATAAAAAAAATTATTTTAATACATTTCAGTACAAAAAACACTTTAAAAAGCAATCACAATCACTTCAAAACAGGCCTACATCCATCAAATTATCAATAAGTGATTATCTAAAATACTTATGTTATAATACTCCTTCACACTCGGGTTACCACGAGTGAATATCATATAAAATATAAGAATAAATAGTACAATGGGTGCATTCAATAATTTATTGTCATTAATCATAGCAACATTAATTAGTAATCATAACAATCAACCAGCCCTTTCTCTATGACAGCATTTTTGATCAGCTTAAGAGATTCTTCGATATCATCGCAGATTTGATGAGGATCAGGAACTACCCCTTCGTCAACTGATACGATGATTTTCATTTTGTTGACATAACTCACAACATGAATCATTAATGCCTGAAACCAAACATATATAACAATATTAAACTGAGGATATATATTCTTAAAAATTGTAACGATCAATTTACGAGACTCTTTCTGTTTCAAGTTAGAGGTGATTTGCATGTCATTTGTGTTTTTCAAATTTTATTAATGATTATAGAACTCTGTTAGGTAAATGAAGTTTTGCCTGAAAAATAATGAAAGGAGACATTCAAAAAAGTAGAAAACTTCTGTCTAGGGACCATCGTATTTGGCAATATAGAAATATAGTTTATTAATACTTAATAAAATAAAAACAAATCACCATTTTATTTTTGTTGTTTTGATGTATTTGGAATTGTGATATTAAAATATTTTTTGTTTAAAAATATATAAAATAATTTTTTTTTATTTTTTAAAAATTATTTTTAAAACCAACATATCAAAAATAATCTTAAAAAATAAAAAATAAATTTAAAATATGATGCTACTCACATTAGGTTGCCCATAGCATGTAGGAGCTACGTAGGCCACTTGATGGCCGAAACAAGTGACTTCTTCTTGAGGACCAGGCACGTTTGAGTACCACAATGTAGTTTGAGTTGGAAAGCTTGCCCACTGCGACAATTAATAGGATTTATTTATTTATTTTTAGCCCCAATAAGACTAGAAAAACATTTGAAGCCTTGCAAGGAAGAAATGGATAATCAGTATAGCTCTACTAATAAGAGTGTTCTAGCAGATTTATTGTACCTTAGCACTGAAGAATTTGATAAAGAATTTTGCCATTAAATATGTGTATAATGCTTCAAGAGAAGCTTTCTTCCTCTTTCCTGTTGCCTTGGCACTTCGAACATGATCTAATACATCCTCTCGTAATCCAATGGTGAAGGGGAAGATAACGTAGCCGATCAGGTTGCCCAGCTTCACTTTGCTGCTACTTTTTATCATTTCAGAAACATCCTATATATAAAGAAATTGAAAAAAATTATAATTAATCGATCCTTTGTTAGTAATAGATACACAAAAAATGAGACATCCTTAAATATTAATAATGCTTGAGATGGGACTGATTTTGTTTTTGATTTGAATCCTTAAATACTGTCTAACAATCCATTATTAGACAATAGTTTATTTATTTATTGTTTAGATTAGATGAAAGAAAAGAGAGAATAAGTAATTAAGTTCTTAATCTTTTTTATTGTGCATTAAATTATATCCATTCAATTTAAACACAGTATTTTAGATTTAACCAATATACTAAAACAAGATATAAAGGATTAATAAAGATTGCACTTTAAATAATTCTTTAAATAAAAAGAAGTTTCTTTTATGAACTTTTACTTTGGTTATAAATAGTGGATCATGTGATATAATAATTCATAAAGAATCCCTCAAGGCGAAACAGAGAACATGAAATCAATGGAGCAAAGCACTAGCTCCCGAGCAGAAAAAAGGCAAAGAAGTTGTTTTACTCACTTCATTTACTAGATATGGCCTTAAATTCACGAAATGAGTTGCTCTTAGACGAATGTTCTTAGGAAGATTGTTATGCCCTTCTGCCCCTCCTGCCTCCTCCTTAATTTTACCTGCCGAATAAAGAATTAGTTCACCAAGCGGAAGATAACTAGCAAATTAAGAGTTAATTAAGCTAATTTAACCTATCTGATTACTTAAGCGTGTAGTCTAGCTAAGAGCATATTTTAGAAAATTGTTTTAGATATAGCTATAAGCGTATTTATTGTTTTTGAAGAACATAAGCTAAAACTTTACACCGAAGTAAAGTTGGCATTAAATTTATTTTCAGAAATTTCTTACCGTATTTTCTATTTAGATTTCGAGTTAGAGCTGCTTCTGTGACTCCCACCATCACATCATTGACTGTCTGGAAAAAATAACAACAAAAAAAAGCAACGAGTTCTTGAGAGTAATGCAAATTTTTTCCGTGAATTTTCTTTCGAAACATAAATCAACACTTTTTTTTAATACTAAGAGAGAATAAGTAAAACTTCTACAGTGTGGACAGTTTGATATTTAGTAATTGGCTTACAACATTCATGGCATTCTTGACCAGCTTAACATCCTCCAAACTCACAGTTCGATGAACAATCCGCCGTGGAGTAGATGCAACGCCTAATGGACCTTTGAGGGGCGTTTTCGTATCATCCAAGTAGAAAGTTGTGATAAAAAACATTACAACATCAACAAAAGTATTCCAATATAACAACAACACAGAAAAAAGCTTGATGAAATATTGGAGAAACCCTCCACTAGAACTGCCATGTTTCTTTTTCATGTTCATTGGAAGCGACGGAAGTGCCTCAGGATCAGATACTTTGCGGGTACAAGACATGAAAAGTGTCATGAGAGACGTGCCATCACCAAGAGAGTGGTGGACTCGGAGAACGCCTACGGATTCAGCATCAGAAGTTTTGATATTGAGGAGATGGAGATCCCACATAGGTATTGACATGCTAATCCCTGTTTTGCTCAAATTAGAGACGTAATCTTCCACGAACATATCAGGAGAGTCCATGTTTGGGTCAAGTGTGGGGACTTTGACATGGTTGTCCAAGTCGACCACTGTTCTAACCCATTTGAGCTCGCCACCACGTTTCTCATCTGGAAGCTGTTCCATCAATTTTTTGTCATAAAAAATCAGAAGTTTTTATGGCGACAATTTTGCTTTAAAAAAGAAAGTGATTTTAAGTACCGATCCCGTCTTACAATAAGAAAATGTAAGAGAGATTATTAATTGTTAATTAGTATTAGTGTACAGATATACCATGAAGTTGAATTACAAAAAACACGTACGATTAGAGCTTGCTCCTTCTTCGTAACCACAGGGTACACTACGTAACTGCTTGGAATATTTTGAAGATGCTGGCGTATTGATAAAAAAGAAAGGAAGAAAGGAAACAGAACTTGCCTGTAAACTACAGAAACGAGGTTGCGAGAGCAAAGTGTGCCCCAAGTTTGCTTTGATAACTTCCGGATTGAGTTGGGTCTCGAAGCCGATGATGACAATGATGTACACGGTGGAGTCGGATTCATGAAACATTCGAGCCACTGGACTCAGAGGTTGCTCTTCTTCTGCACTGCTCGAAGTAATGTCAACATTTTTTGTTGTTTTAATTGGTTTAATGGCTTGGATCGTCATTGGTTGATCTTTGAGAATGGAGGCAAATAATGCAGGTGTGCAAGTGCAAGGCTATCCTGTTTTTTCTCATGCATATGCCCCCCTTCTTATAGAGTAGCAAACAAGTTTGTTTCCCATAGAAAAGTATTTTTGTTTTCATATCAAATTTACAAAAAGATCTCACCAATTCTTTGGGAAGGAAGAAAATCTTATTTTGTACAAATAAATAAATAAAATGTGAATGGTCTATCTTAAGACAAAGCAGATATTGATTGATTTGATTCCAACATTATCTTCTCATCCAATCAAATTTTTCCTATTTTCATGACTTATGCTTTTCGGGGGGGAGGGGGGGAGGGGGAGTAGATGTACAGATTATGGCTGCAGCTTGCAATAGAAAAAACAATGACATTAAAACTAGAGTTAATTACAAGTTAATCCTGTAATATCGCCCCCTTCCTTTCCAATAACTCTATATCTTAAAAAATAAAAAATAAAAAAGCTCAACTTTATGAAATCTCATGAATCTTTACCCTTAACTTTCCTTCTCTAGTGCACGAATTAACCTAGTTGTTTGACTTTTAACTCTACATGGACTTACTCCCCCAATGTAGCCAATCAGTCCAACATCCTACGCAGGGGCGGAGCCTTTTACAAGGCTAAGAAGAGCTGCCGCCGAGATAACAAAAAATATATATATATAATAATAATTCATTTTTCTTTTATCTTTTACGTAGCAAACCTAAACACTACCCACCTTTCCTTGCAACATTAATTAGCAGCCATTAGCCTGCTAGCCCACCTTTCCTTGCAACATTAATTAGCAGCCATTAGCCTCTAGCTTGATACCTAATAGTTGTTGTGGTTATTTTTTAAATAATTTTTTGTGTTAAAATATATGTTAATAATATTTTTTTATTTTTTTAAAATTATTTTTAACATCAGCATACCAAAATGATTTGAAAACACTAAAAACATATTAATTTGAAGTTAATAAAAAATAAAAAAAATTCAATTTTTTTCAAAAACGCTTTTGAAACACAGAAACAAATAGGTGCAACACTAATTAATTAGCAGCCATTAGCCGCACACTAATCAATATCTTCAACACATTGAACGAGAGCTTGTTTAAGATATTGATTCGGATTCGATCATAGATGAATTCTATTTTACAAAACATTGAAGGGTGCCTAATTTTGAAAACACTAAAAACATATTAATTTGAAGTTAATTAAAAAATAAAAAATTTTCAAATTTTTTTAAAAACGCTTTTGAAACGCAGAAACAAACAGGTGCAACACTAATTAATTAGCAGCCATTAGCCACACACTAATCAATATCTTCAACACATTGAACGAGAGCTTGTCTAAGATATTGATTCGGATTCGATCATAGATGAATTCTATTCTACAAAACATTGAAGGGTGCAACTTTGATAGTATAATTTATTTTAATTTTAATTTTAATTTTGCATTTTATGTACTTTAAATTTATATATATATATATATATATATATATATATATATATATATATATATATATTTTGTGTTATGTATTTGAATTAAAATTTTATTGTTAACTTGACAAATTTATATATTCAAGTGAATGATTGATCTTAAAAAATAATTTGTGTATTTATATCATAGCCAAGGACAAGAAAAGTTCTTGGCTCCGCCCCTGATCCTACGTGTTTACAGTTCCAAGTACTGCAGCCACATAAATTACATCCTTTACAGCCCTTTGTTCTTATCTTACAACATGTTTTATAGCCTTTATTGGTTCTGCATCATCAAAAATGATTCATAAGCTTTCCTTGATGTGCCTCTAATGAGGAACTTTGGCTTAAAGTGTTGTTGAACAAATTGTTATGGTTCAGACAAGTAAGAAAGTGTTCATCGAAGAAAATGCCATTATGGTGCACTTTATGTATCTTCTGGTTAAAAAACTAAGAACGTGCAAATTTGTATACCTTTAAAACTACAAAAAAAAAATTGTATCCACATGTTAAGACCATCATTTAACATGTTCTGTATGCTTCTCCCATACATTTCTTACATTTGTGTTATTTTGTTTTATGCTTTTCGTTTTCATTCAAGCAAGTGGGATGAGTTTCAAGGCTTTCTCCTTGGACAGTTTAAACTACATAATTATGAAATTTGAACTTCTATAATACGAATTATAATTTTATTAGGCTAATTATGTTGCTAGCTATTTAAAGATAAATCAGGTTAAGCGTTCGACAATTAAGCCAATGCACTCTACATAAGGGTATTTGTGTAGTATTGATGCTTAGAGAATTTTTTTGTTGACTAAACATTACATATCGCAGCCTCGTTAAATGCACAAAAATGCATAAAAAAAAAACAAAAGTATAGTCTTTTCTATGCAAGTCTAAACAATTGAATAGGTAAGATAAAGTCCTGCGATGAAGTGCGAGCAACGGATATACTACTGTCTATGTCTATGTTTTTTTCCATATAAGATGAAAGGTGATATTTTGGTGTATTGGGATTTTAGGTCTTGATAGTTGATTATTACTTTATGTAATCACTACTAACTATTGTAAGATCATTTCACAATTGGGTCGGTATTGGATTGCCAACCCACTGTAAAATATCACTTTACCAATCAACCCTCGATTTAAGTCACATAAATGCCAAGAAAAGCATTTTAAAACCTAGTTTTGGCTTCTTTCTTAAATGATCACCCATGCATCAATATTATCACCACACGTGGAAGCGTGGCGTTGCAGAATGTCAGGATTGAGAAGTCATCATCTGATTGTTAGATTTAGAATCATTAAGAGAATCGAGTATGCTAGTCTTATCTAAAATTCCAAGGGTAAATGACTTGTTATGATTAAAGAAGGTACTAGCACCCCTAGTGCACCTTACTTGAGGTAAGCGACATTATGTGGTCTAGATATGGTTTAAAAGTTTTGATGGGTTCATAATCGATGATCTTTCTTTGGCTCAGAATAAAGATTTTCTCCAATGAATAAATCTAGCATTTTGAATTTATTATAGGCTCATATGCTGAGATAAATTTTATGAGAATGATTCATATAGGTGCCCTGATAGGGTTCACCTATTTTGAAAGGTAAAAGGATTCTTCATAACTTGTATATTGTAGTAAAAAATACTTCCAATTAAAATTGGTAAATATCTAAAATAATCCTAAAAATTTTCTATCAACTCCTAGTATATAAATACTAGCCTACTTATAGGTCCAACATTTATACTAGGATGTTGACAATTAATTTTTATGAATTAAAATTTTAGAGTTACTGAAATATTGGTTAAATCCTTAAGAAATTTTACAAACTTGATGTATATTCCAAAAGATGCAAAGAAAAATCAACACAGGTATTTTTCTAAAACCATGCTAAAAAACATTTCTCTTTTTTTATAAATAAAAATATATTTTTATAAGAATTCAGCCACATACAACAAGCAAAAATTATTTTTTTTTTAATTTCTTTAAGGCCATGTTTGGCAAAAATATATTTTTGTTCAAAACAAAACTATTAAAACAGGCCTAAGAACGTGTTTGTCAAACACGACCTTAAGCCACAATTGCTTTTTATTGAAACAGTGGCAAACTAAACAAAACCTTAAGTATTTGACCTAGTTTTGACCTGATCGGATCGACCTGAGAACACTGGTTCAACCATGAACCGAACCAAGAAATAAAGTTTAACCCAAAACTAAACCAGAACTAAGATTTAAACGAAAACAAAATCAAAACAAAAAAAAACACAAAAAAAACATAAAAGTTTCTAACAAAAACATATGAAACACCAAGGAAAATGAAGAACACGAAGAACAATGAAGAATATTCAAACTCAAACCAAGCAACGTAAACATCAAACTAGACTAGATTTCAAGCAATAAAAGGCAAAGTTTTGCTCGCATAGATAAAATCAAGTATCTATATGTTTCGATTATTACTCAGACATCACGATTTATGTCAAAATGAATTTTAGTTCAAAACCAAAATTCTAAGATTAAAACCCACAAAACATGTTATTGATACATGAAAACCTTAGATTATTTACTATTGATGATATATAAACTTGCAAAAACAAAGTCAAATCAAAATAAAACCTAGAACTAGCACTTAAGACAATGTTCTTCAGATGAACATGAAGAACATGAACTCAGGTTGCCCAAAAAACCCAACATACATTGTCAAACCCAGAAAATACATTTTAAGCCTTCAAACCGAGCTCTTTTAGCCCCAACAAACCACATTATTATAAATAAACAAGTTTGAATAAAAAACACTAACAAATAAACTTGAATCATAAAAAAAAATCCATGTATAAGATTTCAACTTCTAAAACTGTAGCCCTATTATTAGCTAACAAAAACATCAAAAGTCAATCTAAAATTGATTTTTTAAACACTTTGAGACTCATAAACTCAGGAACCAAAAACATGTATTAGTAACCTAGAAAAAGCCATCAAACAACTATTGTTACATTTGACAGATTCAAAAACTGCAATACTTCGTCAAAACCAAGCACGCAAACCACCTTTTAAACATCCCAAACAAATTAACAACAACTTTAAAACATGATTAATCAATCAAAATGAAATTTTAATTCATCAATCCACATAAATAATAAAACATAAAATAATGCCAAAAAAATTCAAAAACATCATTAAACATTGAAAAAGCATGAATGGGCAGGCCATATGCACTCCACCCTTGGGTTTTCATATGGTTATACCTTTTTTAAACTTGTTTGCTATAGGTTGCTACTTCCCTTCTTTTTTTTATTCCTTCTTTCCCCTACACTTTCTATTCTTTCCAAAGCTTGTTAGACCTTCTATATTAAGTCTTTGAAACTTCACACTAGGGTCTCTTTATAAAGTATATCCTCATGTTTTTCTCTCTTATCCCTTCTTTTTTAAAAAAGGTATTTATAGGGGTTTCTAGGTTTTTTTGGTGGATTCCCTCAAAGATTGATCAAATCTCAATCCTATGATCAAAATAAAAGAGCTTTGAACAAATTTTAATTGTTGAAACCTTTGTCCTTCAATGGTTTTTAGGATGGTAGTTTTGCCTAAGTTGTTTTCTCTTTCTTAGAGACAAAGGCATGCATTTCTCACCTTCTGATATCGGATGAAATATTTATGGCCCTTAATAAGAATCCTCTTTGAGTTTCTAAGTGTGAACACATAAAAAGATTAGGTGGTTTTGAACAAATGGGTTTCTTAGTTAAGGCTGACAGAATTGGTCACTTTTGAGGCTTCGCTAGAGAAACTCCGATGTAAACGACATCGAAGACCACCTGAACTTGGTATGGAAGATGCACACCTTTCATTTAGATCCATCCTTGCTTCATTTGAAGGTCTGTAGCTCTATATTCATTCGCTTGATTGTGCCAACTTGATTAGCCTAGAATCTGAAAACACAGTGATGGTTTATCAGAGACAAGATGTTGGAGACTTCTATGGAAGAATTGGGATATAAACATCTAATTAATTTCATGGATATAGGGTTGTAAACAGGATGTTATTCCTCTATTTGCAAAAAAACATCATGTCATTTGGAGGTCTAGAACTCCACGACGAGCTCTTGGAAGGTGTCATTTTGATCATCCAAAACTGCCAAGAAATGAGATGAACAATGAGTGAACAACGCATCATTTAGGTTAAAACTTATAAATTAGGGTTTTTAATTTGAGATGTAATAGATTATAGTTTAGTCTCTATTCTTCTGATTACTTTTAATTACACCTGTAATTGCATTTCAAACTCTTAATCTTATGCAATTTCACCCCTGCCAAACTCAATCATCAATCCTAAAGTTTAGCGTCATTTTCATCTTGGTCTTTAAATTCTAATTTATGTATTTTGACCCTTAATTGACTATCAAACTTTTAATTTTTGTTAATTTGGCCCTTGATTTGGTTAATTTTAGCCCTTGAAGTCTCGTGTCTTTAACGATTTGGTCCTTAGTTTTGAATTTCTTCAATCAAACCCTAATTGGCTACCAAACTTTATTTTTTTCACAATTAAACCCCTGATTTGACTAATTAAACTTTTGAAAGTCTAATTCCAGTCTCCAAACTTTAATTTCTTCTACAAAAAGGTATTAATAATGCCAATAATTCGACCTAATTCAACATGTATTATTAAATTATCTTAATGTACTGGTCAAATCATTATCATTTAGAGGATGAGAAAGGGATATTATTAGTAAAATACACCAACCTTTATCAATGAAATATAATTATATCCTTATTGCCATGTATTACTTCACCAAATGGGTCAAAGTTAGTTCTTATCGATCAACCAATCAAGAAACAAAGATACAATTCATTAAGGAATAAATTATTTACAGGTTTGGACTTGTAGAAACTATTACTATAAACCAAGGATTAGTATTTATTAGGAAAGGTGAGAAGCAATTTGCATAGGAATATGGACCCAAAATATTCCACTTTACTCATCATGCCTAAGTCAATGTACGACATTATTGACCAATAAAACTTTAATCCTCAATATTTAAAAATTGGTTAAAAACAATTTTAAAGCTTAGTATGATGTTTTATTATAAGTAATATGGGTATATAAGACTTCATAGAAGATTACGTAGGAACCTCATCGTTTACTTTAATATATGGATATGATGTCATGTTACCTATGTAGCTTAAATTACAATCACTTAGAAGGGATGCATAATATAACATTGATAGTTCTGAATATTAATCACCCATGTTAACTAAGTTAGAGGACTTGGATCATTTACTTGCGCATAAAAGAAAGGTCGAAAGGGCATATAACAAAGCATGTTCGATTAAAATATTTCTCAGTAGGTAATCCAGTATGGAAAGCCATACTAAAAGAAAGGTCGAAAGGGCATATAACAAAGCATGTTCGATTAAAATATTTCTCAGTAGGTAATCCAGTATGGAAAGCCATACTTTCAATTAGTTATAAGAATCCAAAATATGGCTAGTAGTTCCCTAACTAGGAGGGTCCATTTGTTATTCCTAAAGTTATTAATTAAGGAGTATATCACATAGCAAGTCAAGGTGGGGAAATGCATTATCGATTAATTAATGGTCGATATATAAAGAAGTATTATCATTACATGAAGGAAATACTAGAAGATGGTACCCCTAAAAAATTAGAAGATCAATCTAAAGGTTATAATCATATAATTACTCCAAAGTTTATATTGATTGCACTTTGATCTTTTTAGTTAAGCTTTATTTCATGTTTTAGCTTAAGTTCAAGATTCTTCTTTTAGAACAAGAAATTAAGTTTGGTAAAATACAACTATTTATTTAAGTTAAATGAACCTTTATGTTCAAATATAACATGAAAGAAATTGAGAAAAAAGTTTTTTAAAAATAACACATGAATAATAAACTAGGCTAGATTTCAATAAAAGGATATGTTAAATACAAATTTCCCTTATAAATTATTACAAGTTAAAAAGGATATATTCTCCATCACATTAGTAAAAAAGCATATAAAATATTTATAATTCCAAATCTCTCTATTTATCTTCTTATCTCTATTTGGTTTACAAAGGCTATGATTCTCGTAATCCAAAATAGCCTCTTTTTATTCCATCGTTAGAGTGTAAGAATGATGAGACTATGGAAAACATGAAGTCCCAATTAAAAAAAATATTTTCACATAGGTGTTATTATTTGTCACTATGACATGGAAGTTGAGCAGTTCTTCTAGAGTGTTTGAATTTCTGTGAACCTTTTTGTATATTTTTTTAAAGAAAAACTGATAAATATCAACTTTCTACACATGGACACGAAACAAGGTGTTAATAGTCATAGTTTATCTAACTTAATAAGAATATTGGATATATGAATCTCATTAAAAATCTTCTAGAACTTCCATTCTTCACCAAATGGTTACTAAATATGGTATGCATTCATGATACAAGAACACATAAGTGGACTTTCCTTCTAAATATTCAAGTTCATGGACTTGTCTTAATGAAGCTTTATTTATTTACTACATCCTTTAGTAAATATAAGGTTCTCCAACCATGAACGATGGTGCATTGTTTGAGGTAAGGATGAGTTTGGTATGGCAGAGAAGGGAGATTGGTGAAGTCATTACTCTAATGAATTGAAAGGAAGGTTTAGGTTTGTGTCATGACATGTAATTTATGATTTCTACACTAAAAAAGTTAGAGATTTTATAAAGAAAGAGACTAGTTGGAAATTGATTATGGGGTTGAGGTAATTATTATATTTGAAATGCAAAAAAAAAAAAAAACCCGAAACATCAAACTTAAAAGCTAAAGTACTTTTAAAACTTGGTCGATGGTTTTAATTGAAGTGTCACTTTTCATTTCATATTTGGTTGATTAGATAAATCAATTAAGTATATATATATGTAAAAAAAAATCATTTATTTGGCAAATAAAAAAGTACTTATTACTTGTTAAATGTTAAATGAAGAACGATGACTATTTGCAAAAAAGAGAGGAAGAGAGCTGAAATTGATCAAGTGTAGTGAAATCAACCATATTGAAAGAGTCCTAATTGGCCAAGAGATTTGAGAAATCAATTAACAACTCAACCAAGTGACTAGAAGCCATGATCGCCTAATGAAAAATGATCAACCATAAGTATTTGAACATGCACGAAGAATCAGAAAACTTAATTTTATTTAGAGTGGAAGTCCTCAACATATAAACTACTTATAAGTCATAATATTAGCTCAAGATTTAGACAATATCAATAGAGAATGAGTTTAGTTTGTATTATGACTCAAAAAAGTCTTATTACTTTATACCAACATTTGTATATATATTTTGATAGAATTCAAATTATGTACCAATATATAAAAGATTACATAGTTATCAGCCTCATATATGCAATTTCAATTCTTCAATTTATCTTTTTTTTATTTACTAACTTTTTGCAATTTATTTACTTGTTTTCCTTTACTTTAATTCCTCTTATTCCTCTCTTTTCTTCCTAAAAAGACTTGTCTTTTTTTCCTTTTGTGGTGTTAACTTAAAGTAGATTATCTTTTCATAGGGTTCAAGGTCTTTGATCCACATATTCTACTTGATTTTATATGGTTTCTACTTGTTTTCTCTCAAGATTAAGTTCTTATTGAGTAGTTTCTCAATTTTAGAAGACAAAAACGATTAACTGACAAAATATTTATTAATCGATTATCTGAGTGATCAACAAGATGCCTATTGAATATTTTATATAAAATATATAAAATAATAATAATCAAGAAAACTAGTTACAATACTAAATCAAGCTACATTAATTAAGTTATTTTAAATTGTTTAAAAGTGTATGACAACATAGTATATGTAGTAGTTTTTCTTTAAGAAATAAAAAGTAATTAAAGATTTTAATTCAACATGCATCGAAATATTAAAATATATTAAATATTTTTTTAAGAAAATAAATATTATATTTTAACTCAACTTTAAGATATATCTTTTCAATTTAGTTTCACTCAATTAAAAAAAATATACACTGATTTATAACAAACTTTAGGTTGACATTTCTTCATAAATATGATATATGATACTATTTTTGTTTACATATAGTATAAATAAAATCTTAATAATATAATTCAATTATTAGATAATTGATTATAATATATAAATAATCAAACCATTAAAATTGTACCATCTCTACGTTTTCAGCTCCGTAACACAAAGGTATGGGATAATTGTTATTAATATCATACACAAACTTTTTAAAACATTATTGTCCTCGGGAAAATAATAGAGAATTGACCTCTCGTCGACCATCATTTTCTTTCTCTCGTCAGGACCGCTGAAATAAGATAAAGTTTTTTTAACTCCATATCTCGTGCTAAGAAGAATGAGAGAATTTTTTGAAAAGTGGGACGGAGGAGGAAGAAGAACTTGGGACAGCTGAGGTCAGGTCTTTTAACTCCATGCATCTAAAGTCTATCTCGTGCCTAATAAGAAGAAGCACATTTTTTGGAAAGAGACACGATTTTATGGCAAGTGGTCAATTCCTTGTCATTTTCACTAGGAAAATAATTGTTTTAAAAGATTGTATGATATTTATAACAAAAGTTTCTCTCTCATACATGATTTCTTTCTTTTGTCCTTCATGGGAAGAAAACAATTTCTTTAAAGAAAGTTTAACAAACTACTATTGAGAAAAATATTAAAAAATAATATAATTAGGTAAAAATCACATATGAAAACTCTAACTTTTTAAAACGTCAAAGGTAAGACTGTCATAGTTGAAATAAATAGTTAAAATAAGCTTATAAAAATTTTAAAGATAAGAAAGGAAAGAAAAAACAAGAACCAAAAAACTTAAACTTTGAATACATGAACCTTGAAAAGAATAGTCTTGTATTAATAAAAAAATAATCTCAATAAGTTGAATTCAAACATATTGAGATCACCAACAATAATGGAAATCAGCCACTTGCATAAGCCAAAGACAAGTCGGCCAAAAAGACTTGTCAATTGCTTTCATTTAGATTTTAAAAAAAAAAAATAGCACAGTAAATTAAAAGTTTTAATAAAATAACATTATTTGAAAAAATTTTAGTGAAATAGCATATTTTTACCTTGTCACGCTTTTAAAGCGCGACATTTACTAAATGTTGTTATTCTTAAGCGCGACAAGATAGTTATCGCGCTTCAGAATAGCGACATTTAAATAATTTGCGCTAAATATCGTGTTTTTGAAGCGCAACAACTTAACATGTAGCCTCATTACCAATCTTCTAGATCAATCGATCAGTTGGTTGATCCAGTTATATGAACCAGACAACCGTTTCACACAAAAATCATATTTTTTATGAACTTTTGCTTCCAAATATGTTTTGAGTTAGATTATACATATTTCTCTAACTTGTAAACTTAAAAACAAACTCCAATTTAAATTTTAAAAAGTTATTGTTCACATAGTAGTTGTTCTTTGTTTTTTAGTGTCAATGATGTAGTCGAGCTTGCAATAACAGGTGATTCTGAGTAGTCAAATGTGGGTTTGTCATAACTAGATGAAGATTTCCCCTAGACAGATTACGTGGATGGCCTAACTTATGTATTTATGAACCAGTGGGATAGGTCTAGGTCCAAGAAGAGGTCTGATCACACTAGACCAAAATAATTAATAAAAAGGGTTGTAATTTTTTATCCGACTGTCGAATCTTTAGATTTTAAAAATCTCGTTCTAATGCCCTGATTTTGGCAGTTTTGTGTTTTTCCTTATTATTTTTGGATTTCTTCCATTGTTTTGGATTCTATGGTTGTTTCCTTGTTATTTTTTGGATTTTTGTTTCCTACTTGAGGTAGGGTTTTTGATCTATTTAAGGTTTTGTAAACCTTCTAAAGAGACAAACTCCATTATTATTATTTTAGAGAGAATAAACCTATGAATTTGGGGTTTACATCTGCAACCCCTTTTGCTTATAAAAGTTTATGTTCTTTATTTGTTGTTGTCTTTAGCTTTCGCCTACATCAGTTAGCTAGTGGTCGATTTAACTAACCATTACGAATCGGTCGACCGGTTAATCCTGAATTTAATTGACGTTGTAATTGTGAGATATCAATTAAAGTTTAGTCATATAACCACGACATTTAATTAAATGTCATGATTCAAAACTGCGACATCTAAAAATATGTTATTTCACCAGAACTTTTGTTACTATGTTAATTCACTATTTTTTTTATTTAGTATGTTGATTGCCCGATTTCTCCTTTCATTTACCAGTTGCTCGTGTATGGTGAGATTTTAATGATCATAAAAGGACAAACTTAATTTTATATGATAAAATGACAGTGCAATTTACAATTTTAATATTTTCTATTTGGTAACCAAGAGATAATGAGAAAACAAATGAAAATTTCAAAAATCCAAATTAAACAAATGTCAATTCCTTTTGTTAATGTTAATTTTTTTAATAGTAAAATATTCTCTATATAGTATATGTATAAACTATGTCTTTATTTATTATGTCTGATATAGTTCATATATTAAAATATGGTAGTTCTGAACATATATTTTGTGTGCAAGTTTATTATAGTTTATCTGTTACTTGTAAACTTGAACTAAAAAATTAGAGAAGAGTTGGAAATTTGAAAAATAGAGATTGAAAGGACATGATTGTTATTATATGTTATTTTGTTTATCTGTTGTCAAACTTTATCCATCAAACTTATTGTTTATTTGTCAAATTTGTGTGCTTGAAATTGATCTACTATTTAATTATAATTAATTGCAGTGATTTATGGATTAATGCACTAATTGTTTGTTGTTAATTTATTTGCCAAACTTAGGAAAAAGAAACTAGAAGGTTATATCTAGGATTCGAACCTAATATCTCATAGTGTCAAGATTGGTAAAGAGGAAAACAATAAACTGCTCTTGTTGGGTTTCAAATTGAAAACATCCTTACAATCTAACACCCTTCTTACTACTAGGCAGGCTCCTGCATCTTCATATGTGTGTGTGTGTGTGTGTGTGTGTGTGATATTTATATTTATAAAGGTTATCATTTTACTGAGATAACATATGTTGAAATCAATGTTAATAACACTAACGTACTGATAATATTGGTAGCCCTTGTTGTCATAGTTGCTTCATTGTCAAACCTGATTCCTAAACATTCTCCACGTAAGGAAAAAATCAAAAGAATTAAAGTGGTGTGAAATTAAATAGGAAGCATAAAGAATCAAGTTCTTCCAAGAGTTTTAATGGTAGTAGTGGCAGTAAAAAAAAATTAAATGAACTTGCTTTGTTAGTAAAAAGCCAAGACACCACACTAAGGATTGCTCTCATTATAAAGTGAATAAAGCACAAATCAACGTGATTGAGAACGTTGACGAGGAAGCTATATAGCTTACAGAAGTTATGTCAAAAATAAACTTGGTGGACAACCTTATATAGTGGTGGGTTGGTACTAGAGTTACATGTCATGCATGTTTTTACAAGATTAGTTTTTTTAAGTATACAATAACTATTAATAGTGAATAATTGTTCATAAGTTACTCTTTAGTATGAAACATTTAGGCCATAAACAAGTGGGGCTAAGATGACATCTAGAAAAAATTGACTCTAAAGAATGTGGTTCGTGCTTCTAACATTCAAAAGAATATGGTTTTTAGCTCGTTGTTGAGCAAAGATGGATTTAGAAGGGTTTTCGAGCCAAATAAAGTTTGTCCCCACCAAGAGTGAGATGTCTATGGGTAAGAGATATTTATATGATAGGCTATTTAAGAACAACATGATAATTATTGTTAAAAAAAAGACAAGAAGATTAATAAAGCTTCTTCATTTGTTTAAATGGTTAAGTCTTCTAATTCATTTCATAAACAGAAGTAACGAGCCTCTAGATTTAATTCACTATAATATATGTGATTTAAAATTTATGCAAACTACAAGTGATAAAAGGTATTTTATTACTTTTATCAATGATTGCACAAGATATTGATATGTCTATTTTTTAAAAAAAAAAAACAAAGATGAGGCCTTAGAAATGTTCAAACATTTCAAAATAAGGCTGAAAATTAATTTAGCTAAAAGATCAAGATCATAAGAAGTGATAAAAATGGGGATTATGATTCACCTTTTGATGAAATTTATTTTAAGCATGTTATAATTCATCAGACCATGACTTGTTTTCACCGTAACAAAAATGATATTATTAAATGCAAGAATCAAACATTGAAACAAATTGATGATGTTATATTAATAAGTTCAAGATTGCCTTGAAATTTGTGGGGGAGACTAATTTATCATCAAATTATATTTTAGATAAAATACCTTACAAGAAATTAAACAAAAGATCATATGAGTGATGGAATGTTCAAGACCTTCCTATAAATAAATGAAAATATGGGAGTGTCCAACCAAAGTTATGGTTCCTCCACCAAAGCGTATAGCCAAGCTAATTAGATATCATGATGCTAAAGATTCAAATCCACAAACTGGTTTATCTTTACTATTAAAAGAGTTCTAAATTAAGTAAATACAATCCTATTTACAAAAACACTTAGACTCTAGAATATGCAATGATATCGAAAAACATAACACATTAAGCTTCATATACCCATAACATTCCAACTTCTTCTTCTAATAATATTCTTTAATACTTTTAATTGTTGTTTGAATATTATGAAAATTGAAATGATTATGTATTATTTTTAATATCTACAATCAAACATATAAAATTAATTTTAATATTATAAAAACCTATTAAGCACCCTAATAAATTATTCTCTACAATCTCTTACTCCACGAAAGTTTTTCAATAAACCTTCCATGATAAATTATGTTCTGGCTAGACTTAAGGGTGAGCAAAAAAACTAAAAAACCAATTAAACCGAAAAAACCAAAAAAACCAAACCATGAAAAAATCGATTAGACTAATTAGAATATTTAAAAAAAAAACTTCTAGTTCGGTTCAGTTTTGGTTTCATAAGGATAAAACCAGTAATCTCTAACCGAATCGAACTGGTTCAGATTAAAAAAAAGTACTATAAATAAATAAAATGCTTTCTAATAGAGTAATAGTATCGTTTCTTTTCTAACCTAGTAACCCTACCAGTCGCCCACCTCATTCCTCACAACGAGATAGCCTCTCACAAATAACGCTTACAAGTCCACAGACAATTCTTCATTCTTCAATCAGTATTGTGTAATCTTCATCATTCATCATCATATCTAGCAAACCAACAACCCTCACCCAAGCTCCCACACGTGACTCGCCACACCCAACCTTTCAATTTACATCTCCTGATCTAACATCCTAGTTAGTATCATTTATTTTCTATACATTGTGTATATCAGACTCGGTATAAATGATTTAACTTTTAATTCTATGTTGTACAGGTAGATTTTGCATCACCCCAAAGCCTCGACAACAGTCTATCTAGGCACCCTTCTTTGGTTCTTTGCAGTAAGATTTCTCTCTCTCTTAATTTTTTTTCTTTAACATATGTTTTTTATTTCTCAATTTTTTTTAATTTTGTTAAATCAACATGTACTTGTCATCAAAAACCAACATCAATTTTCCTTTGATTTTACAAACAATAGAGAATTGACTATCACATGGTTTGTGATGAGCCTAACTAATCTTCCCGTGTTGTTAATTCTAACCATGAGTATTTGATTTTAAAAAAAATGTTGATTGATCCCCCTCATATATCTTAAACTGAGAGATAGGATAACACGCACAATTGATCCCCCTTCTATAATACTATAACTTTTAATGACATTTTTTCATTCATCAGAGTTGAGAGGAAACTAAAAGTTTAATATTTAAGGGTTTAGAATACATATTTTATAATAGATAAATCTTGACTTTAAGGTTACAATTTTAAAAAAAAAAAACTTTAGGACTAGATTGTAAACCTTTTTAGAATTGGAAACTTTATACCACTGCAACAAACTTTAATAAATGATCTTTGCTAATTACTACTTAAATGCTCTTGGGTAGACTTTTGCATTGGTTGTATAAAGATAAAATAAGCTCTTTATATTTGTAGCAGAGAAAGCTTATTCTCGTTTTTATTTGATTACAAAGAAGGATGTGAACCATCCTTTAAGCTTTAAATTACTATAACCTATCACTGTCCAAAAGAGTTCATATATATACATAGCAAGTTCTTGTCAAGTTGTTCTTGTTACGATAGTTTTTGTTCGTGCAAAAAAAATTTCTTTTTTCCTTTAGCAACTGGTGTTTTTTTTATTAATTTGATGTTGGAGTGGTTAGAAGGCCCTTAACTTGTTAATGTCAAGGTGTTCAACTTTTTTTGAATGCTATGCAGATAAAACATGTTGGAAGGACATAAAACATAAAAAAAAAAAAAAACAAAGCCATAAAAATTATTGGAAACCTGGTGAAATGTAATATTAACTATTACAATAGTTTTTTTAGTGTAAATTTTTTTTTAATGTTAGTACCTTTAAGTCTCATATAAATTATGATTATTAACATGTTTTCATTTGGTAATTACAGATGGAAAAACTTCAAAATCAAAATGTTTAATCCACTGGCACTACCCCAACATCAACCAATACCCTAACTTCAAACACCAACCCAACATCAACTATTGCAGGATTTATCATGGATAATAAAGGTAAACAAACTTAAGTCCTTACATCAAGGAAAATAAATGTTGATGATAGAAAAGGTCACAAATGTAGGATCATTTTACAAAACTTGATGGTGATCTTAAAACTCCTAGAGTTGAATGTAATTATTGTGAAAAAGATTATGCATGTCATACTATTCTTAATGGAACAAGTAATATATGGAGTCATTTAAAAGTATGCAAAAAGTTTCTTTTTGTGCATGATAAGGAGCAAAAAATTTTGGTATTAGAACATAAGAAAGAAGAGGATGAATCGGGAGATCAAAATAAGGGCACTCTTAAGGCAATAGGTTATAATTATGATGAATGTAGACAAACACCAATAAAAGTAGTTATAATTGATGAGTTGCCATTTAATATGTAGAGGGTAAGGGAATTAGATTATTTTCTAGGACCATGCAACCTAGATTTGACATTCATTCTCGTTTCATTGCTATATGAGATTATTTGAAACTTTATGTTGAAGAGAATGAAAGATTAATGACAGCTCTTAGGGGTTAACGATTATGCTTAACAACAGATACATGAATATCAATCCAAAACGTTAATTATATGTCCTTAACGACTTGTTGGATTGATAATGAGTAGAATTTGCATAAAAAAATTATTAATTTTTATCAAGTTTCCAATCATATAGGTGAGACAATTGGTTAAGTTATTGAGAATTATTTGTTAAAGTGAGGGATTAGTACACTTTTGACTATTACAGTAGACAATGCAAGCCCTAATAATGTAACTATTTCATATTTGAAGAATATGATGAAAGATTGGCCAACTAATATATTGTTGAATGAACATTTGCATGTTAGATGTTGTGCACACATTGTAAACTTTATTGTGTGTGATGGCTTGAAAGATATTAATGTTTTAGTTGTTAAGATTCAAAATGCAATTAGGTTTGTAAGATCTTCACCTTCTAGGCAACTTGCATTTAAGAAATGTGTAGAAAAGTTGCATATAGAGTGTAAGAAATCATTGTGTTTAGATGTTGCAACTCGATGGAATTCAGCTTATCTTATGTTAGAAGCTGCTGAAAAATTTGAAAAGAAATTTATAAGGTTAGGTGAAAGCGAACCTAGGTATATGAGTTACTTTTTAGAGGTTGATTCAAAAGGAAATAAAAAAAACATAGGGCCACCTAGTTTGGAGGATTGGAAAAATGATAGAACTTTGGTGAAATTCTTAAAGATATTTTACACGGTTACATTGAGATTTTATGGCTCATTGCATGTCACATCAAATTCTTTTTTCCAATAAATTGATTTACATGCATACAAACTTGTTGCAATTGTGTAAAAGTAGAGATAATCTTTTAAGTGGAATGACGATGAACATGATGTTAAAGTTTGAGAAGTATTGGAGTTTTGAAGTTAATCAGAATTTTTTGTTGTATATGGTTATGTCTTAGATCCACATCTTAAGTTGAAATATGTGAAATTTTATTTTAGTGAGTTGTATGATTATGACAAAGCACAATTGCTAACAAAAAAGGTAAAAGATAATTTGGTGAGCTTGTTGTATTAGTTTTATTTGAAAGTTGATGAAGTGGTGGATGATAATAGGCATAAACATGATGTTAATGCTATTGATTATATGGAGGTAGATGTTAACACTTTGGCTTGATCCAAAAGGCATTTACATGAGGAAGATAGTTTGGAAAATATAAATGAGGTTGAGAGATATTTGGTTGATGGTTGTGAGGATCTTAATGATGATAAATTAGATATTTTAAGGTGATGGAAGAGTAATGCTTCAAAATATAAGATACTTTCAAAGGTTGCACAACATGTTCTAGCTATTCCTATATCCACAGTGGCTTCTGAATCAGCATTTAGCATAAGCGGTCGTATAATCGACCAATTTTAAAGTTCTCTATCTCTAGCAACAATTTAAGCATTTATTTGTTGTCAAAATTGGTTGCATCATAGACTAATTCCAACCGACGTTAGAACCTTGATAAATGATTTTGAAACCTATGAAAACCTTGAATCATGTAATTTTTCTTATAAAGTTACACTTTCTATTTTATGATTTAGTAATTGACGCAATTTCAATTTAACATGTCTAATTTTTTATTTTGTAGAATTTGGTGGAGAATTACTTCTAGCAATGAATGATAATTAGTTCAAAAATCAAGGCATTTATTGAAAATGTATGGTAAAAATACTACCTTTTATTTTTATATCTTCTAATTTAATTTATCATGTTATAATTCTAGATTTTGAATTTCAGGTTTTGAAGTCAATAGTATTAAGGAATCAAAGTGCAATGTTCTTGATATGCTTTTTGATTGGGATGATGATGATGATGTCCTAACCAAAACCAGACAGTTGGAACCGACTTTGGTTCGGTTTAAAATTTTTTGAATAAAAAATTTTAGTTTTGTAGTTTTTACAAGTAAAAACTAAATCGAACTGAAAATGATCACCTCTAGCTGAACTTGTCAATTGTGGCTACACTTGTCAATTGCTTTTGTGTGCGTTTGACTTGTAATGCATGATATTTTTTAAAAGTTCTTTTCAATTAAAAATATTTTAAAATAATATTTTTTAAATTTTATTTTTATTTTTATTTTTGAGATTAACACATCAAAACCATCTAAAAATACCTTAAAAACATTAATTTGATACCTAAATAATTTAAAAAACAATTTAAAACGCAAATAAGTTAATCAATAATTATAACAATTGAGTTATATTATTATTATTTTATTTGTGAATTCTCATTCATTATAATTATTTGTATTATGTTTGAATACTAATAGAGATCATAAATATAATTATTAAACCAGATTCTGTACAAATTTTATAGCATTTTACTACTTAGAATCAATGTATAAGTTTTTGTATTGATTAAATCTAAATTAAAAAAAAATCCATTTTAAAACTAGAATAAAAAAGTAATCAAATTTTAAAAATATATATAATATATTTTAAATTGTTGATTCATGTTGAGTTTCAATTCTTAATTACTTTTGATTTTTTTTGTAGAAAAACTATCGTATCACTTGATTTCATTATTTTATTTAAAAAATTGATTAAAAAACAAAATCCATATAATATATAATACATCTACTATGTTATAAACTTTTACATAATTTATAGGAATTCAATTTATGTTGATTGAGAATTGTAGATAGT
>Ga0307517_10002696_pt1 | contig 28335 bp, 15 predicted proteins | sample 23_EM_MG_FD_194515 | JGI IMG/M metagenome (GOLD analysis project Ga0307517, IMG submission 194515) | Populus trichocarpa ectomycorrhiza microbial communities from riparian zone in the Pacific Northwest, United States - 23_EM | ecosystem: Host-associated > Plants > Roots > Unclassified | place... | reverse complement strand
TATTAAAAAAAAAAACATTATATATTACTACAGTATTTCTCCCACATGGTTTTTCTTTCGGTACAATATTTCTCCACATGTTTTTTTTTTAAATTATCTTTGTTGAATTTATTTTTTTTAATATTGAGTTGGTTGAGAATTTAGCTTTAGCTTTCCCCACATGTTTTTTATTTTATTTTGTTTTTGTTTTTGCTTTTTTGTTTTTTTCCCAAAATTATCTTTTTTTTTGTTTTTTTGTGTTTTTTTAGAATTATTTTTGTCAATTTTATTTTTTAAATATTGAGCTGGTTGAGAATTTAGTTCTCTAGTTTTTTCTTTAAAACACTGTTAATTGCTACAGTGTTTTCCCATATGGTTTTTTTTCTTTTTTCTTTGTTTTTTTTTTCCAGAACTGTCTTTGTCAATTTTAGTTTTTTTTTCATATTGAGCTGGTTGATAATTTAGCTTTGTAGTTTTTTTCTTGAACAAAAAACATTGTGGATTGCTACAGTGTTTCCCCACATGATTTTTTCTTGCTACAGTGTTTCCCCACACGTCTTTTTATCAATTGTTTTTTCAAAATTATCTTTTTTGAATTTATTTTTTTCATACTGAGCTGATTGAAAATTTAGCTTTGTAGTTTTTTTCTTTAAAACAACGTTGATTGCTAAAGTGTTTCCCCACATGATTTTTTTTGTTATAATTTTTTTCAAAATTGTCTTTATCGATTTTATTATTTTTAATATTGAGCTGGTTGAAAATTACAACTGTAGATTTTCTCAAGAAATACTATAGATTGCTAAAGTGTTTTCCTGCATAGTTTTTTTTCCCTTTCGTTTTTTTTATGATTTTTTCCAAAATTATCTTTATTGATTTTAATTTTTTAATATTGAGTTGGTTGAGAATTATAATTATATATTTCCTCACAAAACACTATAGATTGCTGCAGTGTTTCCCTACATGATTTTTTTTCCTTTTGTTTTTTTATGATTTTTTTTTCAAAATTATCTTTGTCTATTTTATTTTTTTAATATTTAGCTGGTTGAGAATTTAATTTTGTAATTTAATTTTTCTTGAAAACATTGTGGATTGCAATAGTGTTTCTCCATATAATGTTTTTTTAAAAAAACAATTATGATTTTTTTTACAAATCCATGACAACGCACAAGCATGTCATAAGCTGGCAGCAACATGCGGGCATAGCAACTAGTATATATATAGAATAGGAACTAACCAAAAACTAGTTTAACAATTCGTTTTAGTTTGGTTTAATTTGGTTTTTAAAAAGAAAAACTGGCAAAACTTATCGGTTTTTTAATGGGTTTTTAAAATTCAATTTCGATTGATTTTTATAGAATAAGAGGCAAAACCAAAGTAAAATCATAAAATGGATTGGATAATTTTAAATACTCAATAATATATATAAATATAATCATAAAAAAAAAAGATATGAGTTTATTCAAATAAGTTTGTTGCATTTAAAATTTATCCAAAAACACTAAACATGTTCTCTTTTATATATTAGAAATAATATCAACTTCATGTTTTAAGAAAAGAACGCAAATCTTAAGGTTGGGCTATGGTGGAACTGTGAAGGAGATCGAGAGAGAAGGGTGGAGAGGGGGAAGGGGACGTGCGACTGTAAATGTGAATTCTAGGGTTTAAGTCTTTCGAAGAGAGTTATCTATCAATACCCTTATGTCTTTTTTTATAAACAGTATGATTTATCGAATAAAAACTAATGCTATTTAAAATAAATATTCATAAAATTCTAATGACTTGAATTCAAGAGGAAAAAATCATAGTTTTAAAATTCGATCCGGTGGTTGATCCGGTCTAATAATCGGGTCATGAGCTCGGGTCAACCAAAAAAAAAAACCAAACTTATTCTTTTTATCTGCCATTTATTGAACCAGAGGTCTACAGAAGGCATTCTCACCCTCCACGAAACCTCACATAGTATGTCAGTATTAAGTCAAAGCATTAAATGCTAGTATTTATTCAAGCGCCTCCTTTCTTTGAATTCTCCTCCCCAGCTCCATCCGCATACCACTTTAATTAAATTAAATTAAAACAATTAATGAAAGGAGCATTGGGAAATTTAAAATTCACACAATAATAATCAACACTAACTACTTTTCTACATTTTCATAATGTGGCATATATCTATCCCTTCATTTATATTCCAACTCCCCTCTCATATACACAGATCACCCACTCTCCCTTTGTCTCTCTAGCTGTTGCTGCTGCTGTTGTGAAGAAGAAGAAAATGAGCTTTTTTTTGTGAATATGGCAGCTGAGGTGAGCTCTCTAGTTGAGTGGATACACGGATGATAGGAACGTTGTGAGCGAACCTGGAGGGGCAATATCTTCTTAGATATTCCAAGAAAATGATTTTTTCATAAGAAACAGCGTTTTTGATGCTCAAAAAGAGATTTTATATGTTTTTCATGCCTGTTTAAAATTATGATGTTTTCTTCTTTTCGTTTTCTTTAAATTGAAATTTAAGGGCTTTACAATTTCTTTCTCTTGCTGCGAAAGATATCTTTTTATTAAATGATTGGTACTTAAATGTTTCATGATTTACTTTGAAATCCTCTGCTCTGTTTGATATCCTCAGTTTGGTTTCTGAGAAAATGTAGAAATAGAAAATGAGAGTCAAAAACTACATTGTTTCGCATCCATGTATATATATAAAAAAAAGAGCCCGGGTCTCAGCCGGGTTTACCCGGGTTCCTGGTTGACCCGCCGGGTTTCGCCGGGCCAACTTCCCCGCGGGTTTTTACTTAGACCCGGACCGGTCCCAGGACCGGGTAAGCCGGGTCGACCCGCCGGGCCAGTCCGGGTTTTAAAACTATGGAAAAAACCCATTTCTTTAATCAAAATTTCATTTCTTTATTCATGTATTTTTTAAAAAAAATATTAGAAGTGTTGTTTTTATATTAAAATATGATTATGATCATGAAAATAAGTTTTAATAAAAAAAAAAGTATGATTTGTTTATTTTTTATTTTGATCCTTATTTTTTTAGTATAAAATTTAATTTTGCAAAATCAATCTTTAATCTAAAGCCAAAATATTCATTTTTCCTTTGCACATGAAAGAACATACAATGCGAAGAAAATCCCAGCATATAAAATCATAATCATGCTAATATAACTTAAAGGATGCACTTGAAAAAAAAAGTAAAGCTAGATGACCAAATTTTGTAGAATCTTCAATGTCGTTCACCGTGGTAATGTGAATGAGGGAAGAATACATTACAGTAAATTGTGGTTGTGTTTTTATTTCCAAATATACTAAAATATTTGGAAAAAGGAGCAGTGTGCACAACATTGTTCCACTTAATCTTGATGCTCTCCTTACTATGTCAACAATGTTGTTTTTTGTTTTGATCGTTAAAATTATTTTATCTATAATTTTATCCTTTCAAGTTAAATTAGCATGGTTTTAAATGTTGAGATCTCTTTCAATTTGCATTTTCTCACATATACAAAATGACAAGGAATATTATGATGATGGATTAAAAATTAATTTTGCAAATTAAAACTTTTTTTACTTAAAAGCAAAATAAAACTTTTTTTTTACTTGAACAAAGAGATTAAAAAAAGAATGACCAAACTTAACAATATAAAAAAAAGACCTCATTTGGATATGAGCACGAAAAACTTCAATTCGCTATCTCATATTGCTATAAAAATAGATTAAGTTTCAATTGTTTTTCATTTGAGTTTTTGTTTTTGGATTTTTAACTGATTAAATGTTGGTTCAAGGCTAGAAATGAATTGTTTTTAGGTCTATAAGGTGTTTTTTGAGGTGTTTTGAGGTAAGAAAATGATTGAAAATAGGTTTTATAAGTCAAATTAATTGGAGCCTGATATTCCATCATCTCTAATGGCCAAAATTTGCACATGCAAGTTACACATTATTTACCACTACAGGTGATACATTGTTTGCCTTTTAAAAAAAACATAGGAGGGACGTCATGTCTTTCATTTTAATACCACCTCTTCTTTTGTCATAATATCTCATCAGAATACATGAAATCCTGATTGTAATACTCCTTTTGTATTTTTTTTTATATATATATAAGAACCTAAAACAAAAGCTAATGACAGTAAAGAAAGTAAGAAGAAACTGAAGACTGAAAACTGACCTAAAATTACATAGACTTTCAATTGACGAACGTAACAAACCCCTTTAGACCAAAAAAAGAACCCTAAACAAAACGACTTTCAAATGGTATGAAATTTGATATTTAGAGCGAATTCATGCCAAAAAACCAGAATTTCAAATTTGATTTAATTCCAAATTGATTTGATATATAGACGCGAAACTGACGTGAATCAACCCCTTTAAAAAAACTGACGTGAATCAACCCCTTTAAAACCTGAATTTGGAACCTAAACAAAACAATGTTCAAATGAGTTGAAAATTGATATATTGTGCGATTTCACCCTAAATAACCAAAATATCAATTTTGACACAATTATCATACGGTTTGATAAGTGGATGCAAACAGAAGCGAAACAAACCCTTTTGTCATAAATAATGTTTTCTGATTATTTTTTTTTACTCTAAAAAGAAATTCTAGAAAGAAAGAATAATATGACACTTTTTTTTAATCCCAAAAGACTCAATTCAATGCAACTAATCAAAAATAATGTAGGAAGAAGATAATCTGACCGAAACTGATTTGAAACAAGATCAAACCCAAAACAAAGACAACACGAAGAAAAATTAACACGGAAGGTAAAAAAAATACAAGAAATAAAAGGATATAACCTGATTAATGGATCCAAGCTCTGATATCAAATGATGCGAACCTCGTGATCACGTGGTCACGCAACCCACAATCAAGATTGAGATATGATATCGGAAAGCTGAAAAAATATCTGATAGGAGTGTAACACAATGGAAACCTTTCTTAAGGCACCAATATTATTAGAATGAAGTAGAATGATGCCACGAAGCCAATTAATCTTCGATAAGTCAAATTCAGTTCGTTCAAGAATTGAAAAATGCAAGAATCACTCTTACACGTTAAAAATGAAAAAATTCAGAAGTAATATTCATCAATGGCTGCCGAAATTTTGGTTACATGAGTTTAAATAGTTCTTAAAAATTAACCCTAATGAATCTACCCTTGTGGGATGAACTGACCCACATACAAAACTGACCCAAAAACCCTAAACTAAAAAGCCTACCTAATCCAAACAAGCCTTGGATCCTAGCTCAAAACAAAGTTTTAATTAAGCCCAAACATGAAAGAAAATAATAAAAATAAATAATCTATCATTAAATAGCACCAGTCTTTCTTTCCTTGTGTAACTAGGATAAATAAGGAATCGTTGTAAGAAAAGGATTATTGAACATTAATGAATCATTGCCACTCTTGAAAATTATATTTCAGCTCATTAAAGATTCTTATGGAACTAGAAAACTCCTAAAAGGATTCTTGCCAAATAGGAAGTCCACAGGTCAAAAGAAAATAAATAACAAAATTCATACAGCTCATTCTGACCTATATCGCAAGTCCTTTCCAAACTCTGATTCACCTGAAAATTTACCCCAACATAGAAAATTACCTTTGAAATCTTCTGGTAAAGTTTTAGCTCAATAGAGTAAAAGTGAACGGTAGAAAATTTACACCAAAATCCGAATCTGACCTTGTTTGGGTCATATCACAAGGCTGAACCATATCAAAAGGTTATTCCTAAATTTCTAGCTCTTTTTGAGAAATGACTCGAACAGATTCTCCTAGAAAAAAAGGTATTTTGCAAAGAAAATATTGGATTCCAAAACAAGAGTTTTGACTTTTCTAAAAAAGAAGGCACCTTACATTTTGTTGTGTTGATTTTTCTCATTTAACGGTAAAAACCCAATGTTATAAAGAATGATATATAGTATATAAACAAATCATGATTTCTTTTAAGAAATTTTTTTCTTCTTTTTTAAAAGGCTGAAACTTATTAATATAAACAATTTTTTTTATCAGATATGGATTTTAAAAGCATGTAACATAGATTAAGATTCAAGTCTATGAAATAATTGGGTATATATGATGCTTAAATGATGTTTAAAGGTGAAATGACATAGAATCACTTATCCAGTACATAGATGTTCTAGGATTGTCGCCTTGATTTTGATATTTTAGTAACTAATTGCACCTCAATCCTAATTCTCTAAGTTTTATCATGTTTTTTGTTATTGAAATTTTATCTTCATTTCTGGACTTTGCAACATCATTAAGGACATTTTGGAGAGCCTTTCATTTCATTTTATTTTATTTTTTCTCTATTTTATAACACTTTTATTCTATTCTCTTCTAAAAGGCTGGAACTTATCAACGTAAACAAATTGTTTTTTTTAATCAAAAATAGCTTTTAAAAACACGTAACAGAGATTAAGGTTCAGGTTTATGAAAAAATTAGGCATATATAATGCTTGAATGGTGTTTAAGGGTGAAAAGACATAGAATCACTTATTTAGTACATAAATATATAGGATCGCCACCTTGATTTTGATATTTTAGTAATTGATTACTCCTCAATCTTAATTCTCCAAGTTTTATCTCTTTTTTTGTCGTTGAGATTTTATTTTCAATTCTGGACTTTGCAATATCATTAGGAAAATTTGGAGAGCCTTTCATTTTATTTTATTTTTCATTTTGCTCTCTTTTATAATACTTTTATCCTTTTCATACTCTTCATGTTTTAGTGTAAGTGGAGAATTTCATCAATCATTAAATATTAAAACATGCCCCCAATATAAGGAATTATCCTAGTCTTGGTTATTATCCAAGAAATATTTAAGGCTTAATAGGGGATGATAATGGATATATTTTAATTTGTGAAGGATACAACGAATATAGTGTTTCTTCATCTTAAATCCATACATGCTCATATTGATAAATGTTAGTCTTATTCAAATATCATTATTAATTAAGAAACCATGAGGTAAACCTCATAGAAGAAATGGTTGGATTATGACCCGTATGTGCACTGTTTATTATTATTTAATTCATAAAATTATTTGATTCTATTTTGAGCATAACTATGTCATTTTAAGCAAGCTTTTTTTTAAGGGTTTATTAGTTGTGAAAAGGTAACTTTATGATTAAAAAAAAAGGATCGTCAAGACTTTATATTTTAAGATATATCGAGGATGGAATGGAAATTTTAATATTCAAAAGGAGAGATAAGTTGGACTCTACCTTTTAAGGTTCATCAAGATCAGAAAATGAGATTTTGGAATTCAAATAAAGATTGCCCTTAACATCTGTATGATATGTTTTGGATTTTGATCGATGAATTTGTTAAATGTTACTTTCACATAAACATATCTTAATTCTCAAAACAGTAATTGAATATAAAGAAAATAGCACAATTAAAAAGATATATGATGTAGTTCTAAAATAACAAAGTTTTAAACATGCAGGATGATTATAGTTTCAAAGTTTAGGCACCTATTTCACGATAACCATGATATATTTGTTCACTAAATCAAAATTCAATTTGAACTTCTCTATTTTATAGAGTCAACTACTTGATCCACTAATCATCAAGATAACATAATACCTTGGTTGCCTGCTTCAACTATCCCAAAACCTCTATCGACTATGTTGTATTCACTGCTTTTCTCTTCAAATGATAATTACCCATGCTTAATTAAATTGTTTATATACTTCTTAAACCTTTTAAGATGATTTATGGAGTAGCCCACAACTCCTACATGATACTCATATTTAGCATTTTTGTTTATACCATTTAGGAAAAGATGGTTGGATGGGTTCGAGTGGTAGATGTACTATTTGATAGGCATTCATAAGGTGTTTATAAATATTAAAAAGAGAAACTGGGAGTGGAGAATGTTCATAGCGTTTTCTTTAATGACTTAGACTTTGTGTATTTTTAAAAGCATGATGATGAGGTTAAAATAAGGACGGTTAAGGTATTTGGTTTTTATGGTAGAGTTTATCATTTTACACGGTTGAAAGAGGTCCATTACCGGTTAAAATTTTAGGTGCTTGATGGTGAGAAAAATATAGACTATGTGACCAAGTTCTTAGGTGATTAACTCGTAGATTTGTTCCAGCGGCATCTCTTTAACAATTTCTTATAGTGCCACCGCATCATCTTTCCTTCTCTTAGAACTCGTTCAACTCTTTCAGACACAACCATAATATCTGAGAATTGCTTTAAAGTATTGCAGATCATACATTCAAAATATAAAGCCTTGAAAGTTTTTATAAAGATGGAGATTATTTTATTTTCAAACAGAAGAGGAGTGACTTGAACAACAATTCATTGCCATCTTTGAGCATATTCTTTGACAATTTCATCTGCTCTTTTCTTTGTATTTGCGAGGTAATTCTATCATGGGCCAATTCTAGATTTAGTTGGTAATGTTTTTTAAAAGCTTTAGCCAAATGACTCCATTTCTTAATTTTAATTCTGTCAAAACCCATGTACCGATTAAGAGCAAGATCATCCAAGCTTTCATGAAAGTGATGCATCAATAATTTTTCTTCATGGATTACCTTGACAATTATGGTATGATAAAGCCTTAGATAAGTTATAGGACATTGAGATCCAATAAACTTGTTGAATTGTGACACCTTAAAGCCTTTAAGAATAACAACTTCGAGTACCAGACACATCTTAATATCTTTAAAGGACCATACCAATTTATCTTTTCAATGGCTTTCGGTCACTCTTTAATTAATGGCTTTCAATCACTCTTCAATTGAATGATACTAATTTACATTTACTTTTTCAATATTCATCTAAAAAAGACAATTTGATCTTGGAAAGGGTTCAAAGTTGCTACATATTATTTTTTAACAATAGTGTTTGATCCAGTTTGGTAGATTCAATAAGAGCTAAAAATTTATTTTTGGCAAGCCGACACATTTTGAGTGAAAGAATAAGGTACTTCTCATATGATCCCGGTTTATGAAAGATCATGAGAAGACATCCCCATAGTGAGTTATATCGAAGGAACTGGAAGTCTTGTCCTAAGGTTCATGGATTGTAAAGTCGGTTCAAGTAAACCAGCTAATTGATTCATTTCACCTCTTAGAGAGTTGGTTTATTTGGTATGTGCTCTCTCTCTCTCTCTCTCTCTCTCTCTCTCTTCATCTCTCATAACTGTAGGCTTTCAAAGAAAATTAAACTTTCAAAATGTGAATTGTATTTATTTCTGTTTTCTGTGTGAAAACTAGAAAATAACTTACGCAAAGATAAATATTCACATAAAAGAAAAATGATTGATTGTATATGATAATATAAGAAGACACCATAGGAAAGGTTCTAACCATTATGTGTGAGTAGATTGGCTAACCTATTGATCTCAAAAAAGGTCCCTCATCGCTCAGGTAAACAAACCTTAAAATTCTTACTCAAGGCCTCCAAGGCGTAAAGAGTACCAAGAAAATTCCATTAACTACTAATCATAATCTTGTAAGCTTTTGACAAGAGTCTTAAGTTTAATAAGTGCTAGCCCAAGATGAAATCATATCAGGACACTACCAATTCCTTTTGCTAACCGAAGACAATTTGTATGCCAAATAAGGTGTCGTGTCATGGTGTATGGGCACAATTATGTCAATTTATAAAAACAAAAACAATGGATGAGATGCATGTAAATGAGATATGTAAAACATAAGCAATGATAGACATATTGATTAATTTATTCAAATACTCATGGTATGAACATTAAAAGAAAGTCTCGTAACATAAAAAAAAAACATATTATCAGATAATCAAATAGACAAAAGCTTAGCCCTAAGGTCCCTAATGGAGTCATCATTTTGTCATATGGGACATCCCTACGAACTAATTATGTAAAGGGGGGTTAAAAAAAAGTCGTCATTTAATTTTAAAGTAACTAGAAACTTTAACTGGTCTTTCAAATATTTTTAGGTAAAAGGTTGATTGTGCTAAAAAGAAGATGAAAACCACCCTAAATTATCCTACCTAAGGTAAGTTGTTTCGTGTTTGTTTTTAATGATAAAAATGACTATTGTACTTCCATTCTAAGAGTTTGAATAAATTAACACATATGTATGTGTTTTTAAAGGTAAAATTAGACCTAATCCTTACTTTTTAGAATACATGTAGAAGATCCAAAAAAAAAAATGGTAAATGATAAATTAGGTTTTAGCTTGTTTCCTTTGGTTATACAATTTGTATTTTTATTTTTTATGAAATCTGATTTCATGAGGACAAAACTCTTTTAAGGATTTTACTATATTCAAGTCAATTCTTTGATGAAAACAAAACCTTGTATTTTTTATTTTTTATGAAATCTGATTTCATGAGGACAAAACTCTTTTAAGGATTTTACTATACTCGGGTCAATTCTTTGATAAAAACAAAACCTTATATTTTCCTTTTGAAAACCACAAAGTTTCAACTTCTCGGGAATAAAGTCTTTTTTAAGGATTATGTCACTCATAGGTTGACTCTTTGATTAAAATAAAAATGAAACTTTTATCTGCATATTTTTTTTAGAAAACAAGGTTATGTTTATTACTTTTTTTATAAAAAAAAAACCTCAACTTCTCGAGGACATAACCCTTTTAAGAAATATTATCCACGAGTTGGTTCTTTGATTAAAAAGACATTTTTTTGCAAAAACAAAATCACACTTTTAGATAAAAAAAAAACTAATTCCTCAATAACATAATTCTTTTAAGGATTATACCATCCTTATGTCCACGATGACCAATTGACATACGTAACGAAATCCATGTAATTGTCATCAAGACACAAGTCTCAATATAATCCAATAAAATTCCATACATGAGCAAAAATTGTCCATGTATTACAAATAATTCGACACAATCCAATTAATATAGACAAGTATAATCTAATATAAAAATCATAACATGTTGCAAATCAATCAAAACAACATAAATAACGATATACAACTAAACACATATTCACGAATAAAAAGCCAACATATACATACAAATTATTTAAATAAATAAGTAAATCACACATTGGGGTTCAAAATTGACCTTCGCGAGTTATTGGAGTCAGTTGGAACTAGACTGAAATAGCTGGAGCGAAGGATGCAATGTCGGCATGTGGGCTATATACGTGGAGGGATCGGTGGGATTCTAGGGCATCGTTTTGCATACTGACATCGTGGGGCAACTTGTGGACTTATGGATCAGTTGCTCCTCTTTTCCTTCTTGTTATCTACTTCGGCAGTGTAAACCACCACCACTTGCTCAAAGAGATCAGGGTGGAGAAAGATGGTTGTTGCTGCTGTTGAGACTAGTTTGTTGTTGTTTGATGAAGACTAGTTCGACCAGGGACATTAGGGTTATCGTTGTCGTGGTTAGTGATCAACAAAGAAGGAGAATGATACATCGAGTCTTATGGTGTTGGCTAGGAGTGGCTAGTTAACCTTTTTAAGATAGCATTTGGTTATTATCCTTAGAAAAAACAAAAAAAAAAAGATAGAGGAGACAAGATAGAAAATGAGATTAAGACAGAATTATATTTGGTAGTGATGTATAAGAGAAATTGACTGTGTTTGTATCTTGTTTAGTTATGGTGGACAAGACATAATAAAATATAAAAAATCTATTTTACTCTTAATATGTATTGTTATCAAACTTACATATTTACAAAAATATATCAAATATTTTTTTTTAATTTAGTTTATATCAAGTGTTGAAATTAATAATATTATAATAATCATAGTTATAAAAACTGGATTGACTTAATGGATTGATCTGGGGCCTAAATTGGTTTGAGTTTAAGAAAAATAGAGGAAGGATTGACTCAACCTGATCTAGTCAAAAACCTAGGTCAACTTGGGATAAAAGATGGGTAAAAAACTCGTTGACATTTTTGAAAAAAAAATTAAAAATTTTAGGTCAGCCGAGGTGACCCTCCCGACCCATGACATGAACTTTATCTCAAGTCAACACCCAAGTTGGGCTTTAAAACTATGATAATAATCATTTGTATCCATATATTGACTCGGGTCAACTTTTGTTGACTCTCCCAACTTGTAACCTGAGTCTTGCCCTGGTTGACTCCCGAGACGAGTTTTAAAACTACTATAATAATAATAATTTTTATCCTTATATTGACCCTTGAATCAAGTTTTAAAACTATAATAATAATCATTTTTGTTCTTATGTTGACCCGAGTCAATGGTCAACTCTACTCGTAACTCAGGTCTTGCCCTTGATTGATCCCCGAATTGGGTTTTAAAATTATGATAATAATAATTTTTATTCTTACATTGACTTAGTTTAATGCAACTTATGACCCGTGTCTCGACCAATGACTAAAAATATTTATTTTTATATCTATATTTCTATCTTATATTTTTATCTTTTTAACTAAATATATATTTTTTTTACTGTTTATATCTTTTATATCCTGGAACAGTATCTAGAAAATATTTACGGCTGCTAGGTATCGTTTGCATGGACTAATGACTGTTTGGGTGAATAGCTGTCCTTTGCTTTCTTCTCTTCCTTGCTCGGTGGTTTCTTTGTATGAGTTTTTTTTTTTTTTTTGGTTAATGTCTGTATTTATATCGTGCGCTTCTCTGTGTGGAAAAAGATAAAAATAATAAACTGAAAAAATAATGAATCTTTATATTATTTCAATCTGATTTTCCAATTTTACTTAATTTTTCTATTTTCTTTTCTTTTCCCTCCTTTGCATAATTTTGCTTTATAATTTTTTCCCTAATCACCTAGTTCCTTTTTTTCTTTCTTTCCTCCTAGTTCATCCCCTTTATTTTTTATATCTTTTTTATTACACAAAATAAAATAAATAAAAACAAAAAAAAAGAGTTATGACATAATATGTGAGACCGAGGACACATTCGGCGACTCTGACTTGAGGACTTCAGTCCAAACAAAACAGTGCCTTCCTCTTAGAATCCACCTGCATGTGGAAAATAAATTAGCGACATTTTGTAACGATCCTTTTTTTTTTCCTCACCAAATCCTTTCGCACACTACAATTCACAATGCGAGCATATTCCAGAAATATACATGGTTCGAAAATCCAAATAAAGCTGCACTATATATATATATATACATATATACATATATATATATATATACACACACACACTAGCTTTTCTGTCTCAACATCGACTAAATTACCCATGGCAACTCTGTGGACATGTCGAAAAGGCAAATCTCCTATTTAGAGTGAGAAAGAGAAGAAAATGAGGAGAATGCATGTCGATAATTGATACTTATTGTATCAATGTTTTAGTTTGTCGGTGATCTTCCATTCATGGCATCTTGAGCATTTCCATGGGAAGCTGCCCCTGAGAACATTTCCATCATTGACCTGAAAGCTCCTCTTAGTTCATCCGGCATAGTTTCTGTCATATTCACACCTAGGTGGGGTTCATCCGGCATAGTTTCTGTCATATTCACACCTATGTTCCCACCTATTATTATTTCAGGTTCATCAGATCCATTAGCGCTCCCATCTTGTCCTTGCCTGTCCTGAGATTGCTCTCCCATGTGAGCAGTCATGTTCCGCAACATGCTTGAAAAGTCAACAGAAATGCCGTTAATGTCAAATTGCATTGGCATACTATGGCTCCTAGACCCTCCGGTGGATTGATTGCTAGATTCATAATTATCACGATTGGATGAACTAGAATTCTGCACAGAGAAGGATTAGAACATATGAATCCTGGTGATGAGTAAAGCAAACAAAATGAAGAATAAAGTGATGATTATTGGTGTATTCAAGACAAATTTTCAACTTCCAATGAGTGGCACAACGATATTTGGAACGTAACACAACAATCAAACTGAAGGTGAAAAGGAGGAAGAACACGCTTTTACTGTGTAAAAATTGCATCCATAAACATAGGTTGTATTTGCTAATGATAGTGAAAAACACTGGGAAGCTTGAAGACAAACGAGTTCAATAATGAAAAGACAACTTCCAAATATATGCATCCCAGGATACACTGAAGGTACATGCAGTAAATGGGGAAAAGCAAACAATAAAGATTTCTATAAAATGTTCAAGCTTCATATCGCCTACTTGAATCCTTGAAAACAAAATAATTTATGAATAGTAGCAATACTATTGCAGCAACAGCTGATTTCTTTTGATAACAAGAAGCCAGAACCATTACAGTAGTATTATAATATCAAGTTGAATAACTAAAAGATTGTTTATCATCACATACCAAATTTTTTTAAAAAAAACAAAAATCTATACCACACTGGTCCAGCAATTCAATTCTCAAATGGTGGAGAAAAATAGAAAAGTAAAATACCTGGCCTTGTTCTGTTCGTTTCTGCTGTTCTATCAATTTCTGCTCAGCTACCTACGTTCATAAGGACAATAAGCAATAACCATAAAAGAACATGAGGACAAGAGAACTAAAGAAGGCACAAACCCGAATATTTTCTTTGACCGTTTCATTACTGGGGTCCAGTTGCAAGGCTGAAGAGGGAAAAAAAATCAAAATTTGAAGTTAGATTATTTACCATAATAACGAGTCTTTAAATTCCACATGCCAAAGTTCAACATTATTGCTTCCTCGATGTAATCATTAAATTAATCATGATATTGCCAACCATGTTCTAATGGTTTAAAGCACATCTCAATGACACTAATAATGACTTAAACAATCTATTTCATAAATTCTGATATTAACCACACACAAAAAAAATATGCTGTGTGTTCGTATATTCTCTTTGCTTTGACTTTCATAGAAGGCAAAAACATTTATTAGTGAGGAGAAATGAACACCACAAAAAAATAACTAATAGATTAAAATTCTTGGCGGAAAAACTATTACCAGCACTAAGGATTGGAAATTTGACTGCTGGATGGCCTCCAGCAAATTAGGTTCGTCTCTCAAATGCAATTAGCATGGCGCAAGTAAAGCAGATGCTGATAATTTTATATAACTATATCATATGAACTTGGACAAGGGGCAGTGGTTGCAACAAGGAAACTCAGTAGACAATTATTAACCGGTTTTTAGTGCTACGACAATAATCATTAAACACCCCAAATTCACATGCAAACAACTCATGTAATAAGTGTGCTGAAATGGAAATGTGGAGACGAGGAATAATACACAGTGAACATAGAGCATTTATCTGTCAGCCAGAGAGTATTTAGAATTGTTACTGACACCAGATTTCTCCACAGAGCATCAGTGCCATCTAACAGCACCAGCTATAATACAGAATCAGGTTAAATATCCCTTTGGAAATTGAGAACTAGGCTGCGTGTACACCCACACTACCATCCAGCAGCATTTTATGCTTGATTATTAGGGTTTTTGGGAGGTCTACTAACATCAATGGATTGCCAACTTTTCTCTTCTGATGCAAATTGATGATGGACTTGCATTTGCGAAAATATTGAAAGCTAGCTAGAATGCTACACAAACTCATCTAACTACAATCCAATATTCATATTTCTGAAACAAAACAATTGTACAGCTAAACATAAGACACAACACATCCTTATCAATTATCAAGCAAGAATGCCTATTCAAGAACATGAAATTATTAGGGCAACACCAAGATGGTAAAAAACTAAACATGTATAAGGATACGAAAAACATAAACATAGAATTCAAGCATAGCTAAAGGATTTTACTAAACATGTATAAGGATACGAAAAACATAAACATAGAATTCAAGCATAGCTAAAGGATTTTACTAGTAGATTGTGTGACAATTAGCATCTCTTAATATCCAAGAATTAGTGTTACACCCACCTTTCTTAAATCCTTTATCAATAGCATCCCTGTAGTTCCCTTGTGCATAATAGGCTAATCCAAGGCGACTGTAAGCTTTACTGTAACCTGGGTCAATTTCGACAGATTTAAGACAATCTCTGATTGCTTCGGTATATTTGTGGATCTGAGTGTAGGCAGCTGCCCTGATGTGCATGAATTATGTTAATCAATTGAAACCTTGAATGTTTGTGAAACTACATATACAGCTATAAAGGGCCCCAGTCATAGCCCTAAACAAATTGGCACAACGCACACTCTCTTAATCCTCAAACATAGGTGCAAGCAGAAGACAAATTTCCATGTGAGAGATTCATATATTGTGAGTATGCATAATACAAAGGATCAGTAGTGCACCTGTTACAGTAGTAAACAGCATTGTTTTCACAAAGTGAAATGGCGCAAGAATACAACTCTATTGCATCAGAGTAAAGTTTACACTGCACAGCCCTGTTACCTAAAAAGCAAACAAAGATTACATAAAACAATCAGCCTAAAAGCAACAACAAACTAATATATGCAACAGCTTGAACACAGTACTGATGTGAACAAGACAGCTGAGTGAATCAAGGAAATGATGAAATATGGCAACTGATAGATTGTGAAATATAGAAGCAAATATGATTTTTAAGGCTGTATATTCGGTACCAAAACCGCAAAGTTTGTCTTAGATTGATTTGCACCAAAGTTATTACCAAAAGTATGATTAAAAGAAAAAAAGAAAAAGGAGGCATTACTAGATATTTCCCAGAATCAGTACCAAACAAAGTGATGTAATCTGCATGCGATTTATAAATTAGAAGAAACCCACATCATAAAGGGACAAAACTCGTGTACCTTGTGACTTTAATGCCTCAGCTAGACTGTTGCGGCCATAGGTATGGCATCCATTTTTTTCCATTTCCTGATATGACACAGTGCTTCTCATCAGTCAAACTTTGAAGTGGAATACCATATAGTATCGTATTAGCACATACAAAAACAAAAATCAAAGCACGATAAATAAATCTACATTGAAAAGCCGCTTAGAATTAGAGTATAAAACTTACATTTAAAGCATCATGAAACAACCGTGTCGCTCTATCAAGTTGAGCAGGATCATCATTCCCATCAGGAGTTGTTCTAAAGAAGTGCATTTTCTCAAGCGCAGCAAAGAATTGCCCAAAAAGCTCATCTCTAGATAACCCTGTCATGCCAACAACAACATTTAAAATCAATCAAAACGCCTTCCAGTCAAACCCTAGAAGAGCAGAAGCAATAAACAAGAGTATAACACACACACCATCATTATTAGTATTATTATTAGAAGAAGTAGGAGCATCCACAGGAGCCGTGCCGCTGCTAGGATCCGATTTATTCTTTTGCAGCCCATTTGCTTCCAGTGAGCGAAATAAATCAATCAACAAACCATGTTCTAAGCGATCATCATCAATATTTGGTGAATCAAGCTTGAAAGCATCACTCACACATTCTTTAGCAACTTCCAGACCTTCTAGGTCAACACCGGGAGCAGCTTCCACTGAAAAAACATGGAATTAAATAGCCACAATTCGATTACAAGGCATCGAGAGAGTGTGAAATTAGCATAGTCAGTGAAAAACAGCATAATATGAATTATGAAATGCAATCTATGGTAAAGAAGATTCTAGAGGGAGGGGTTACCGGAGTTGAGGAAATCGATGAAAGCACGAGCGATACGACGGGAGAGAGCAGAATCAGTTTTTAGTTGAGCCATTGAAGGAGATAAAGTGCTCAGTGGTGTGGGCTTGATAAGAAGAAGCGAAAATGAAGATTTAAGCGGTTTTTATTTTTCACGGAAGGGACGAGAGAGAGAGAGGGTTGGTGAGTTATTAGGGAAGGTATAGAGGAGACTTGCTGGAAGGGGTTTTGAAGACCGTGTGTTTGGCTGCAATGGTAATCGTATCCTAGGCCATGGGATGTGGAACATGTTAGTTGTTACCTACAACTCAGCCTTAACCTAAACCAAGTTTTTCTTTGTTTATTTTCTTTGGAAAGGTTGCTTTTGTTCCTGAGATGTCAGCAATGGTGGAAAACAACAAGATGAAGGTTCAAGAGGACCATGGTAGGAAAGTTGATGAACAAATTCAACACCTCTGAAAGACTACAAATGAGCATGGAAAGAAGCTTAATCACGTCAACTCATACTTAGAATAATTATTTTTTGAAGGCTAACTCTGGAAGTCAATAAGTTAGATGATGGTTATTTTTATTTCAAAATATATTAAATTAATATTTTTTAAAAAAAATTTATTTTTAACATCAGAACATAAAAACAATCCAAAAACACTAAAAAATTTAATTTGAAGAAAAAAATTTAAATTTAAAAAAAAAACAGGTTAGAACTCATTCTCAAACGGTGCCTAAAAAAGTTAAAAGAGTTAACATCACAATAAGAGGTATTATTCGAAGGGTGAATCCGTGAAGAGATGAACTTATGAATCAAGGAGTGGATTGTTCTTGCAACCAAGAAGTAGCACGAGTGAGGCATCATATAGCAATGCCAAAGATTGATCTTCCAAATTTCTAATGAGAGAATCCTAGAAGCTGGATATGAAAGTACAAGAAATTATTCAAGTTAAACTATGTACCAGTGCAATAGTGGGTTAAGCTTGCATCATTGTACTTGGATGGTAAGGTAGAAATTTTATACAAGGGATTCTTGTATGAAGGAGAAAATTTAGCTAAGTAAGAGGAATTCATAAAATATTTGGCAATAAAAAAAATATGGTGGAAGAATTCAATAAGTTAGCACAAGACAAAGTGTGGATGAGTATGTGGAAAGATTTGAAGAACTCGAACCTTTAATAAATGCTTCTTCTCTATGAGAATCATTTTACATTTCAAGTTTTATAAGTGGGTTAAAGGATGATATCAGATCAATGTTAAAGATCTTCAAGCCTACAATATTGTTACAAGTCTTTGAACAAGTTAAATAACAAGATGAGTCCATTAATATAGTGGCCAAGAGAAGCATATTCTTGTAGGAGAGTAATCTAGTTTACAACTTTGGAATGACAATATGTAACTCTTATACTAAGCTTTTATTCAGTCAAAGAATAGTCAATACTAAACAATAAAAAAAACATTGTATGAACAAATAGGAAGATTAGGTCTGTGTTTTAAGTGTGGAGAAAAATCTATGACTGGACACCATTGCAGTGTCGAAATTTGACACATGATGGAAGGTTTGGATGAAGAGAAAAAGAAGTTCTTATAAATAACAGAAGGTGATAATAATGGAATGATAATTGAAGGTAAGAAAGTAAATGAATATGGCATGTCTCTGAATATCTTAGTTGAGAGTTATGCTAATAACACCATAAGAATTTTGGGATGTAGTATGGGAAGGAGTCTTATAATCTTGATTGATAGTGAAAGTACTCATTATTTTATTGATGAGTTAGTGGTGAATAAGATTAAAGCAGTGATTAGGAAAACTATTATCTTGGCAGTAACTATGGTAAATAAAAGTATAATGAGGTGTAATCTCCATAATCCATTATTTACCTGGTTCATATAAGGGTATAAATTCAAAGAAAACTTGAGAGTTTTGAAGCTAGTGAAATGTGACAGAGTGCTTGGTGTGGAATGATTGAAGCTTTATTTGCCTATATTGTTTAATTTTGTTAAAATGAAGTTGTCTTTTAAAACAAGAGGAAAAATGATTGAACTTAAGGGTATTGTGAAAAAATACATATTACGAATGATATCAACTGCTAAAATCTATAAGAATTTGAAAGAAACTTTATATGGTTTTATGGGGAAGTTATTTTCAATAAAAGCTACCAGCATGAAGGATAAAAAGGAACTTAAACCAAAATTCAAAGAGCTCTTGGATGAATTCCGGTCTATTTTAAAAAAACTAAAGGACTTATTATCAGTAAGAAACTTAGATCACATGATATCATTACTTCCAAGAGTGGAGCCTGTGAATATGAGACTACATAAAAGTTATTTCATGCATAAAAAAAAATTGAAAGGCTGGTTAAAGAGATATTATAGTGTGGAATCATACAACACAATTGCAGCCCTTTTGTTTCTCTAGTATTATTGGTTAAAAAGAAAAACAACACATGGAGATTTTATGTTGACTATAGACATTTAAACAATATTATTGTCAAGAACAAGTTTTTAATTCCACTTATTGATGACTTAATGGATGAGCTATATAGTTCACAATTCTTTTCTAAGTTGGATCTACGATCATGTTATCATTAAGTAAGGATATTTGAGGAGGATGTAGAGAAAACAATATTTAAAACTAATCAAGGACATTACAAATTCAAGGTGATGCCTTTTAGATTAAAAAATGCTCATGCCACATTTAAAGCTTTGATGAATAATATGTTGAAGCCTTTCTTGAAAAAAAATTATGTTAGTATTATTTGATGATATACTAATATATAGTTTTACATTATAACTACGTATTAGTCATCTTAGAATAGTTTTTAAGACTTTGAAGATCAATTAATTATATGCAAAACGGTCCAAATATATATAATATGAACAACAAGTGGAGTATTTGGGCATATCATATCCAATATAGAAGTGTCTATAGATCTTAAAAAGATAGATGCATTAAAAAATGGCCAATTCCTCTGACAGCGAAAAAACTAAAGTGATTCTTGGGTCTAGCAAGATATTACAAGAAGTTTACTTAAAGACTTGTCATAATCAGTAAGCTATTAACATAATTATTGAAGAAGAATGGCTTTAATTGGACAACTGTAGCTCAAGAAGCTTTTGATAAACATAAAACAACCTTATGTATAACTCTTATATTAGCATTACCAAATTTTAATAAGTTATTTGTTCTATAAATAGATGCATGTGTAAATGGTTTGGGGGAGGTATTATATAAAAGGGTAGACTATTAGCTTTCTTTAGTGAAGCTTTAAATGTCAAACACTTTGGGTTATCCATATATGAAAAGGAGTACATGGTCATATTGATGGCAGTTGATAAGTGAAGACAATATCTAGAGCATAATCAGTTTATAATTAAAACTAATCATAAGAGTTTAGAGCACTTATTAGAGTAGAAAATCCATACTCTAGTTTAAGGGAAGGGATTGACTAAACTAATGAGGCATAGATATCAGATCTTATATAGAAAAGGAAAATAGAATATGATAGTTAATGCCTTGTCAATACAGATAAAAGAAGAGTTGAGAGCAATTACAGTAATAGTTTCAACTTAACATGAGGAAATCAATGATAGTTATAAAAAAGATTCATCCATTCGTAATATTGTCACTGAAAAGATGATCAATTCATATAACTGACCAAATTATTCATATATAGAGGGAGTTATAAGGTTTAAAAATAAGGTGGTGATTGGTGTTAAAGACCAATTAAGGAAGAAGATTACGAAGGTTGCTCTTAACTTATATATTAGAGGACATGCTAGTATCCAAAACTCTTATAAAAGGTTAAAGAACATGTTCTACTAGCCTATTATAAAAAAATTGAGGAATTTGTTAGCAAATGTAACATTTGTAAACAAGCTAAATTGGTGAGGGTGGATTATCCAAGTCTACTTCAACCTTTTCCAATTATAAAAGGGACATGGAAAGATATCATTATGAATTTCATAGAAGGATTGCCTAAGTTAGAAGGCAAAGACATTATATTGGTGATGGCTGACAAGTTTATAAAGTATTGACATCTCATTGTACTCTCACATTTATTCACGGCTCAAGATGTGGTTAAGATGTTCATGGACCATTTATATAGGTTTCATAGGTTACCAACTACCATTATGACTAACCAAGATAAATGTTTACTAGTTTTTTTTCTGAAAGGAATTATTCAATGTCAAAGGTCAAATTGCTTATGAGCTCTACATATAATCCATAAACAAATAGGCAGACTAAAAGATTGAATCAATGCTTGGAAACTTATCTAAGATGTGTGATAATACATCAATCTCATAAATGAAATTAATGGTTATCCAAATCTTAAATCCAGTTTAAAAAATATAGTAGCTCCAACCAATTCTTCTAGTAATTCATATGTCAAATGAATAAGGAATTAGATATTTTGAGTTAAGACTATATAGAATTTTAAGTTCAAAAAATAAAAGAAGTTGTTAAAGTGTAGGAGACATTCTAACCTTGTTATGCTTTTTTTCTAAAGTATATGCTTAAATATCATCACAAGGGATAAATAACTAGTAGTGTTATTGTTTCTTGATGCAAATCTAATGCATATTAAGTTGTATTATATTACATTGTTATTGTGTTTGTAGATTAGCCTCTGAAATATGTCACAAGACATATAAAATCATATACAATATTTCCTTTTAAGTTATAGCTAAATGTTCAAAATTCAAGTGCCATAGGCCATGAAGATTTAGATGAATTTCTTTATAGGGAGTGCGGTTAATGGAAACTGTACTATGAATAGGAACAATTATGTGTAAACAAAGTAAACTTAGTTGTATGAAAAGAAAATTAATAAAAAGAAATAAAGAAATTTGATAGTTTTATTGCAAACAAAGAATTACAGTGAATAAAAACAAGTAGCCTCACATCACTCAAAGGAATTGCTTCTATATTGGAATCACCAAATAACAAATAGGTTTTCATTATGTGTCCTGTTGAAACTACTAATCTTCCATATATAGTTTCACAATTGACAATTACTAAATATTTAGACTCATAATTGTTAATAACTAACAGATAAAGACAATAGCAGTTATTACTGCCACTTGAATGATAATCCAATAAGATTAACATTAATTATTGGATATCAATTGTCTTTTATTTCCAACATAAATAGCTGGAACTTTAGCTTGCACAAAGTACTTCAATCCACTAGAATTTGATTTAGCAAAATCCTTAGTTTTATCACCCTTTTTCACGTTGTTAGATTCAATTAGTTATTTCTGCTTAGTTCTGCTTTGGATGCTCCTGTCTTGATCACTAGAATTTGCATCAACTTCCCCACTCCCCAAGCAATTTGCCTCAAGTAATGTTGAACATAATTTTGAAGCAATTTAGGATTAAAACGATGAACTTCACCTTTATGTAACCACATTGCCTCTAAATAGGATTTGGATACCCATTGTACCAAGAACTTATTATAACCCCTTTTCTAATATGTACTAATATGTCAATATAGAATCCATAATTTTAGGAGTGGGTGAAATCTGAAGAATAGTTGAAGGAGGATCCTCTAGTTCATAAATAGAGGTAGAACCATGATAAGTTGTAAGATCTTTCATAATGAAAATTAGACTAAATTGAGATTCTGTTGGTAAATCAACCAAAATAGCGTTAGCTTTTAATTTCTTAAGAATCTTGAATGGACCACCCCTCCTAGCATATAACTTTTTATATATTACATGGGAAAACCTTTTAGGTCTTAATCTTATTAACACTAGATCACTTTCTTCAAATTGCATAATTTTCTTGTGACGGTTTGTCTGAGCACTATACTTAACAACTTTTTCTGTAATCGTTACCTAACATTCTTATGTAAAGAAGATATAAATGCTGCAAAATCTAGTCATGTCTCACTAACCTTCCGAGACTGAGGTAAGGAAGTAACATTTATGGGTACTTTGGGATGCAAACCATACACAAGTTCAAATGTTATACATCATGTTGTTTTCTTGACAGTGTTATTGAGTTTGGGGTAGAATTAAATCCCAAATATCACTATGATTATTAGTTAAACAATTGAGCAGATTGTCAAGACTTTTGTTAGTGACTTTGGTTTGATCATCGGTCTATGGTGGAAGGAAATAGAAAAAAGAAGTTTGGTGATAAATTTGACATCTCTATAAAAAATAATAGAAAGTGGAAGGCCATGTAGTCACACAATTTCTTTTATAAGTATAGAAGCAATATGAAAAGCATCAAAAGTCTTTTTACATGGAATACAATAAGCCATTTTGGAAAATCGATCCACCACCACCATGATAGAATCATTACCCCGAACTGTTCTTGGAAGTCCTATACAAAATCTATACTCAATTCAAGCCACAACCTCTATGAAATAAGTAAGGAAGTATAAAGACCAATATTGTGTTTGTTCCCCTTATTCAGTTGATAAATTCTACATCAGCTCACAATGGTGTTGACATCTTTTCTCATATTTGGCCAATAGAAACGATCAGCAACCAAAGAAAATGTTTTGCCTTGTCCAAAATGACTTGTTATTCCTCCTCCATGTAATTTCTAAATAATAAACTCCCATAATGAACCCCTAGGAATACAAATACACCCACCTTTAATTAAGTACACCCACCTTTAATTAAGTAACCATCTATGATGGCATAATCTATTATTGGAAAAGAAGGAATGTTATGTAAGGAACTCCATGTCTTCTGAAAATCTAGATTTGTACTATAACAATCTTTTATTGAAGCAAAACCTAACGGGTTTGTTGAGAGAATGATTAATGGATAGGGTCTGCGACTAAATACATTTGTCACTTTATTCTCATGGATAATTTTGTGCTTGAAGACAAAACTAAATTATTACAGATAATTGATCCATCAAGCAAGCTTGTTACTTGACTTGTTTTGAGAATTCAAATACTTTAAGAAGTCGTGATCTATAAACAGAATGAATTCTCGATGGATAAAATAAGGCCTCCAATGCTTCAAGGTTTAAACAAGAGCATAAAATTCTAAATCATATGTTGAATATTGCTTCCTGGTATCATTCAACTTTTCACTGTAATATGCAATGAGATGTCCAATTTGACTCAATACACCTTCAATATTACATAGAATGCATCACAAGAAATTTCAAAAACCTGAGAAAAATCTAGGAGTTTAAGAATAAGAGTTTCTGCCATCTTTTGTTTAATAATCTGAAAAGCCTTTACTGTCGTAGGAGACCACTTAAAATTTTCTTTTTTTCAAACACTTTGTGATTGGAGCCATAATGGTGTTAAAAGCTTGAATAAATCAATGATAAAAGGTGGTTAAACCATGAAAACTTCTGACCTAAAAAACGATTGTGGTTCTAGCCACTCTAAAATTATAAGAACCTTCTTTGAATCAGTTTCCACTCCTTGTTGAGATATAATAAATCCCATAAATTCACCTTGGATTGGAAGAAAAGACACTTGTTAAGATTTGTAAAAAAAATTCTCTTACCGCAGAACTTGCAAAATCTACTCTAACTGTTCTAGATGTTCTTCCATATTTTAATTGAAAATATTTCATCAAAATACATGACAACAAAGTTGCCTGGAAAAGGCTTCAAGGTTTGAATCATTACTCTCATGACATGTTTGGTGTGTTTGTTAGGCCTAAAGGCATTACCAGCCACTCATACAATTCATCTTTCATATTCAGATCTTATACAAATTTGATGATAACCACTCCTTAGATATAGTTTAGAGCAAATTTTAACACCTCTTAATTGATCAAGCATGTCATCCAACTATGGAATTGGAGAACAATACTTGATTATGATCTTATTCATTGCCCTGCTATCAATGTATATCCTCCAACTCCTATCTTTTTTGGCATGAAAAGGGCTGGTATAGCACAAAAACTTAAACTTTTTTTTATGAACCCTTTATTTTCAAACTCTTGTACTAGTCGTTTTAATTCTTTATGTTCTATAGGGCTCATTCAACAATGTAAAAGATTTGGTAATGAAAAACCTGGAACCAAATCAATTGATTATTAAATATCATGTAGGGGTGGTAATTAAGAACAGAGTTCTTTTGGGAAAATGTCTTCAAACTGTTATAGTAGATGTTGAAGAGCTGCTGGCAAAACTTCAATTGTTGGTTAACTTTTCTTGTCTACAGCCTTATAAATCAGTATAAACACAACTGGATTCTCATATAGTGTTTTTTGAAACCCTTAAAGTGATAGTATTATGGTTGAATTTTGTTGAAACTCTCTAATAAGTGTCGCACCCGATATCGCGACGACCTTTAATAATTATATTTACGAAAGAACAGATTTCTAGCATCTTGTTCTTAGGTGGGAAAGGTCTTAATTAAAGAGTCGTCACCTATTATTATGGTCAACATAGATTCTATGATACGGGACCGGTTATGCAAAAGAGAATATATTATCACCCCTTAAGCGTCATATCTGAGATTGGCTGCTGGTTTTGTATTAAATTACTAAGACTTCGTTGGATTGTACTCCTAATGATCTGCTTGTAATATTTCTAATTCTAGCGCCAGTAAATATTCAGATACGAATACTTCCAACTCTGGTGTTGGTAAATATTATGTAACATAAAAAAAAAGCATGGTATTCCTGACTCTAGCGCCAGTGAATAAATCAATAAAACTTGAATTTGAAAGCAAAGCATACATTTTTTTTGTAATTTTTTATATAAAAAAAGGATAGGAATGTATCACATACCATATTTGCATTTTACAGTAAAAATCCACAAATCAAATATACAGTGAAATCATCAAAAAAAATACGAGGGACCCACAAATAAATTCAAAAAGGATTCATTAATTTTTTTAGAATTTTTTGATATCACAAAAAGGCTCGTTTGGCCAAATATCAAAACAAAAGAGAATAAAATAAAGAGAATTGACAGAAAGGTGTGTTTTGCCAAACATACCCTTGACCCAAAACAAATTAGGCCAGCTAGGCCTGAGGCCCGGGCCCAGCCCGGTCTCAACTGTTTCTGGTTTTTTTTATGGCTGGATCAAGCTCAGTTGTACGGGCTGGGCTAGACTTCAGCTGGGCTAGACCCCAGCTGGGCTGGCCTGGTCACTGGCACAAGCCGGTGGGCAGCAGGCACTCATGCGTGAATTATTCACACATGCTCTGCACAGGGTGAAGGTAATGATAACTACCTTCGCACATGTAAAATGAATCAAAAGCGGGGAAGAGATGAAAGGCTAACCTGTTGCTGGAGATGGCGAAGACAATGGTCACTCTTTCCTTCTCTTTCTGTTTGTTTATTTCTGGTCGTTCTTTCTCTGGCTTTCTCTGTGTGTTTGTCTAGTTTTTCAACATCTTCGTTTTCTTTTGTTCTCTGTTCCCTCTCTGTCCTCTGGTCTCTCGGTCCTCTCTTGCTTCCATCTATGTGTGTTGTTTATCTTGTGGCCTTTCGTTTGTGTTCCTCCCCCTGTATTTTTTGTTCTGTTCGTTCCTCTGTTCTTTGTATCTCGCCCCCTTGTTCTCTGGTTTTTTTCCTCTTCATCCCCCCTATTATGGCCTTTCTTAGAGAATGACATGCCTTCATGCCTTGGTGACGGCATGCATCGTGGGGCAGCTAGCAGGCATCCGTTGATTTGCTACCGTTTCTCCTTCCGATTGAACCAATGTGAGTGAAGAAGATGGTGAATAGTTCTCTTTGAAACGGCGTCGTTTTCACCTGAAATGGATATTTCTAATCTGCCCCCTGAATTGTTGACATTTAGCAGTTGGGTCCTTATGTAAATCTTTTTTTTTAATTTTACCCTTGGATTAATTGCAATTAAACCCCTGGATTTCGGTGTCATTTATAAAACAGTCCTTGGTTTCCAATTTAATCAATTTGGTCCCTAATTGGCTCTAAACTTTGGTATTTCTTCAATTAAGCCCTTGATTTCATTAATTAAACTAATTTGAAGTTCAATTAAGTCCTCAAACATATCAATTCTTCAATTAAGCTGCTGATTTCTTTAATTAAACTAATCCAAAGTTTAATTAGGTCCCTAAACTTATCAAATTCTTTCAATTTCTACCAAAATTGACTTTCAAATTTATAATTTCATCTCTATTAGTCCTCAAACTTCTAATTTATAATTTCAATTTATTTTTCATTCATTCATTTTTTATTTTATTTTATTTATTTATTTAAAAAAAACAAAAATTAGGTTCTGATAATAGAAAGAGGCTCTAAAATCAACTTTTTCTTCTTGCACATCAAGGAATCAGTATTTTCATACCCATTATAATTCACCTTAATGTCAAATAGCTATGGTCGACCTAAAAGTAAATGACATATTGTCATAGAGAGTACATTACACCAGACTTCATCTTCAAAATGGTTGCCTAAAGAAAATTATATCAAACATTGAAGTTGGACCATAATAAGATGTTTGTCAGTGATCCAAATAACATTGTATAGGGCAAGATGCTTCTTTTTTTATAATTTTAATTTCTCCACTACTTCAGTAGATATGACCAGTGTTTTAAAACCCGGACCGGCCCGGCGGGTCGACCCGGGCCTGGGACCGGTCCGGGTGGAGGCAAAAACCCGCTCGGGAGTTGGTCTGGTGAAACCCGGTCGACCCGGGACCCAGGCCACCCGGTAAAACCCGGATGAGACCCGGTCTATTTTTTTTTTAGACTGATTGATGTTAAACGACGTCGTTTTGGCCTTTGTTTTAAAGGCCAAAACGACGAAGAACAATGAAGCAGAATTGAGCATTTTGATTACAGAGCAAACCTAATTAACAAACAAATCAATTTCAATCGATGAGCTGAGGAGCAGAGGAGAGCAGAAGACCGAAGACGTCTTGATCATTGTTGTTTCACTGCGAAAAAGGTTAGTTTCTTGTTTCTGTTCACAAATCTTCTTCTTTCACTCTCTCTTTTCTTTATTCTTGGCCGTGTTTTGAACTT
>Ga0307517_10002695_pt1 | contig 28347 bp, 19 predicted proteins | sample 23_EM_MG_FD_194515 | JGI IMG/M metagenome (GOLD analysis project Ga0307517, IMG submission 194515) | Populus trichocarpa ectomycorrhiza microbial communities from riparian zone in the Pacific Northwest, United States - 23_EM | ecosystem: Host-associated > Plants > Roots > Unclassified | place... | reverse complement strand
GGAGTCCCTAGAATCTCATTAGATAAATCTATAATTGTTTAAGGATTTATTACCTAAAGATATGATCTTCTTTGGCTTGAATAATTCTTTAAAGGTTGGGTTGTCGCAAACCACAAGTTGTTTAATTGTCTGACTTCCAAGGGTAATCCACAAAAACTATCGTTGAGAAATCTCCTAAATTCCTATTTAGGAGAAATGGATTACTATGCCTAGAATGTTAGTTTTTTATTCAGTGACTTAAATAGTTTTTCTATCTAACAAATAATCACTAAAAAAATAAAATGCATAACTTACTATTTATAAGAAAATTTAAAAAATCTTATAAATTAGCAAAATATCAATTTTTTCATTGGATAATATCCACATATCAATTAAGAACAATTTTTTCGTTGGATAATATCCATACTTAAAGTAAAAGCTTTATTAAGCTTTTTTACCTTTATATTGCAAAGTATTCCTTACAATTACTCCTTCAATGTACTTTCTTGCCACAATGATAACAAGTGTCTTTGTCTTTCTTGATGCTTCTAATAGGTTTGTTTGCTTTAGAGACAATACCCTTATTTTTTTAATCCTTCTTTTTAGACATTCTAAAAGACTTAAGTATAAGAACTTGATCTTTTTCCTTTTTAAGAGCCCCTCCAGTAGTCTTAAACATATTAAAAAATTATATTAATGTATTATTCAACTTGTTCATGTGATAGTTCATGATGAATTGCGAAAAGTTTTGGGGTAATGATTATAAGACTAAGTTAACACTTAACTCATCATCCTTGATAAAACTCAAATGACCCTAATATAATAGTATTTAAGAGAGCATCGACCAGAAATATTTTAGTAATAATATTTTGATGCAATAAGAATATCATAGCTATAACAACTATAAAATTTTCTTTGTAAATCATTTTTGTTTCATAGATTTTATCTTTACTCTAGATTCATAATAAAATATTAGATTCATTAATCTAATATTATTTGAATATTAAAGATAAATTAAGTTTTTATTAATAATAAATATATATTTATATAAAAATAATAATATCATATATAACTAATTGATTGGTTATAAGGGATATTAAACTATCACATGAAGCATTACATCTTTCATATTAAAAAATTATAGGTTCGAAGTATGATAATATTGTTTTTTTATAACATCAGTAGCAGAAAAAAGGTGGGGAAAAGCATGCAAATACCAGTAAAGACACTATTTAATTACATGGTCCAAAACTTTATTGGTGCAATGTTTATTTTGATTGAAAATATTATTTCCATCGTGTAAGATGTTAATATTCCATGGACTTCAAGTTCATGAGAATATAATTGAAATTTACAAGTTGGTGTCGTGGTTACATAATTGTTGATGAATATTGTAAATAATAGAAAACAATAAAGACCACAAGATTTAACCTAAGTCGATAATATATCTAATTATATAAGAGCAAAATTTTTTTAATTTTATATATATAAGAATAAATTATATAGCGCGCGCGCCCACACACATATATATATATATATATATATAAAAGGGCAGAGGCATGTCAAAGATTTCAGTGGGCTCTAGCCTAGGTCAAGATTTTATCAATATTTTTTAACTAGTTTTATATAAACAAAATTTATAATTCTCGATTAAGGTATTAAAAAATTATGAAAATTTACGGGGAGCCTTCTAATATGATGCTTTAGCTTGGTTTAAAATTTCAGAATTTTTGGAGAAATTTAGAAATTTGATAAAAAATCACAATTTAGCCAGTTTTATATTATTGAGTTTAATTTTCAATCCGACCATCAGATTGAACTGAAATTTTACTAGGAATCTTAAAATATATTGAATAAAATCTGGTTAAAATTTTAGGATAAACAGAGTTTGGTAGTGCTAAAAAAACCGTCAAATAAAAGCAAATCGACTCATTAAGGGTAAAATTATTATTTGCTATTAAAAAATAAAGCAAATCAATTCTTCCTTCTTTTTATATGTTGCCGATAATATATCTAATTATATAAGAGCGAAATATATATATATATATATATTGCTTATATACGAATGTGACCCCAACCTCTCTTTCATCCCAAGCAACCCAAGCAATAAAACAAGTATGAAGAATCTAAATTATTCAAAGAATATACCCACCAAACTTTAACTCTTTAGTAATTTTCAATAATACTCCCCGTGACCCCAACCTCTCTCATTCATCCCAAGCAATAAAACAAGCAGATGTCATCATTTGGCTTCACTCTAGCCTCTATTTATAAGGCGTAAACTACAAGAATAGTCTTCTTTTTAAGCTGAAAGGAGGAGTCTGCTCAGTTGGTGGGTGCATGAACAACGGCATGCATGACGTGTCCATGCCTAACTTTTACCAAAATCCCGGTAGCCAATTAGCCATCACCACACTTTTCAAGCAGCCATAAGATTTTCTTCGACAACAGTTCCTGGAAGCAGTAGAAAAGATTGTATAACTGTTTAAAGCGGATTTCTTTGCCTGAAAAGGTTAGTAATTGTTTGATATGACGTTCCTTTTTTAATCCAGATTCATGTCATTGGCCTTAATTTTACCCAATTTAGTTGTGATGATGTTAACATGTGATAAAGTAAGTTAATTAAAAATGAAGAAGTCCAACATTTCAAGTTTGAGATGTAAGTCCCACCATCACAAATCCTCCTGTCATTAGTCTTAAAATTCCATTCAAAACACGATTAGATTATGGTTGATATACATGACATTAGGAGTATCTCAGGTCCTTTTTTTTTCTATTAATAGTAAAAAATCGTTATATCTACTGTGATGTAGTGAAACTAACACCCTATTTGTTTTACATAAAATGATTTTTTGGAAATCACATTCTAAACTTTCTTGTGCTTGCTTATCATTCAAAAAGTTGATCAACGAAAAATATTTTCTAGTCGAAGAAAAATTTGGCTTGATTTTCAGAAAAGTGTTTTCCTTTTATTTTAGTGGAAAACACTTTCCATAAGTTATGAAAAAATTAGAAATATCACGTTATTTATTAATGATATCAAATTTGGTCCTCAAACTTTTGATTGTTGTATATTTTGTTTTGATTTTTTTTTCAATTTCATCCCTTAGAATTTGATTAATTTGATTTTTATATCAACTTTGGTCCTTATTTTTATTTTTATGATTGTTATTTACTTTTTCTCTTATCATTTTCTTAATTGAAACTTTTTATCTATCAGATTTGGTCATTATTTTTTTATTGTTATTTATTTTATTTGAAATAATTTATGAAATTGTATTTTTTTTAATTTCATCATCTTTCAATTTTTTTATCTGTTAGATTTGATCTCTATTATTTTGATTGTTATTTATTTTATTTGAGATAATTTATGAAATTAGATTTTTTTTTAATTTTATTCTTATTCAACTTTTTAATTTGTAAGATTTGTTCCTTATTATTTTAATAAACTTGAAAAACAATATTAACAATTTATTTTCCAGCTTATTTTCTATGACATAGCCAAATACTAGAAAGTAATTTATAACTTATTTTTAATGATAATACCAAATATCAGAAAATAATTTACTTTTCAAGAATTTATTTTCTCACAAAAAATTACTTTTAAAAATAAATAAATTGTGCCTAAATCATTCTTTGTTTTAGCCGGAATATATCTCGTGCTTTGTGCCTTTCGTGCTTGGGCTATGCCCATTACGTCGCATTTTTGGGTCCATGCTGTGATTATATCTATTCAAAGCAGCTCAAGACACTTCGTTCTAACATCAGGAGGTGCTGGAAAAGGTTTCAAAAAAATCATGCCATCCTTTCCGTTTGTCTTCGCTGATATTATCTTTGGTTTTGTCAAAATACAAAGTTAACAATGTTTGCGATGAAGAGAACAAAAGCTATGAGCTTGATATATCCTCCTGATTGATGGAAAGGAGATCGATAGGGTTAGCTAATCAAGTTCTTATCTTGGTTTTGCAGGTGAAGAAACTCCGAGAGTAAGGGCTTCCTTGAGAGTACTACCTCCATCCATCTATCACTTCAATTCGTTCTTAGAACTCCAGCTGCACACAAGTTTTCTTCCCTTTTCCATTATTGGTAAACAATAATTAAAGAACACAAGAAGAATTTACATGCCTTAAAATATCCATCTATAAATATAGTAAAATTTCAATAAAAAAAATGATAATTACAACCACTATCTAATAATTAATTTATATCTAAACAATTACCACTCACTTTACTAATATAAGTATACACATCTCAAACTTTATCACTAATCACCTCACAAAATATATCACTCAGTGCTGGTAGAATAACTCCATTTTTCATTTACATCAAAGGGTTGGGGATGAAGCCTATTTATGCGTTTGTCTACGCGGCAGCATTCGCGTTTCCAAGAAACACACTGATATAACCGTTTGGTTACAGATTGCCATAAAAATCAAAAGCATGAGTCCCACCATTTATATGCGGCAGGATCTCGGTTATCAGAAAGCAGTAAAATACTGCTTTTTTTGCAAGTTCAACATGTGGTTGAACTTTTTAGAGATGAGTTATGTGGAAATTTACCAAAAAGCATCATGTTCTCTTCTCGTTTGGTAAATTGTTTTGTTACCAACCTTGACAACAACAGACAAGTGCCCTCTTTAAACTCAACCTAACCTTAAAATATTCTTGCCTTCACTACTTTTAGTGTTGATTAAAGAATTCGACTGACAAATTATTTGTCATGTAATTTCGATAAAAGAATATATGGTAAGGAAAAAAATATTAATATTATGCATAGTGAGGCCATATCAACATAAAAATAAGAAACAATAAGTGAAAAGATATATATATTTTTGCCTTGATATGGAAATTTTTTTTTTCCCGAATGAATTACATACGTGATAGGATTACTGCAAGTTTAATGACACAATTATAAAATATTGTTCTAATATCTTAAGGTCTATTTGCAAAAATTTATTGGTTGTAATGTTACTTTTATTTAACTGTTCATTAATATTATGAATGAAGTCCTTTTAGGTAATTATACTATAACATGAAATTGAACCATAATTTTTAACCAAACACATTAAACAACTTTTTATTCAACCTCAATTTCAATCACAATTTTAACCAAACATATATTTTTCCAAACCAACATCAACTAAGCACTTTTTATAAAATTACTTTTTTCAAACCACAACCACAACAACCACCGCAATACCAAACACATTCATCCCACCAAACATATATTTTTCCAAACCAACATCAACTAAGCACTTTTTATAAAATTATTTTTTTCAAACCACAACCACAACAACCACCGCAATACCAAACACATTCATCCCAGCTTTCTTTATTTGTTTTTTTTTTCAAAGTTAGCCACTATTTCGATGTCTAACTTTTCCTTGGTAAAAAACAACAGTTACCAATTTAGTGTTATTGACTTTCCGTGTATATAAATAGTAAAGTACGAGATGTCATGCTCGCGCGCTGCCGCGAGCTTATAAAACAAATATATTTAATAGTGTTATAATTGTGAACCAGCGCTAGATAAGTAATAGAAACTAAAAGTATGATGGAGCCAATATTTCATGATGGAAAAAAAAGTTGTGTTGGTGATCAAAACTTAGACAAAATGATTTGTAGCAATCCATAGTGTTTTGGGAGGAAATATACAGTGCTTTCGCCAAATGATTTAGCTTTTCTGTTAATAAAAAGCAAAAAAAAATTACAAAGCTAAATTCTCTACCAACTTAATATTAAAAAAAAAACCAACAAAGATAATTTTGGAAGAAAAAAACCCATGAGGAAAAACGTTGTAGCAATTGACAATGTTTTGTGAGGAAAACTACAGTGCTTTCCCCAATAAAATAAAATAAAAAACCATTTAGAGAAATATTGTAGCAATCCATAGTGTTTTGTGAGAAAAACTACAACGCCTTCCCCATATGATTTAGTTTTATTGTAATTATAATTCTTAACCAACTCAATATTAAAAAAAAATGGACAAAGATAATTTTGGAAAAAATCATAAAAAAATCATATGGAAAAACACTGCAACAATTCACAGTGTTTTAAAGAAAAACAATTACAAAGTTAAATTCTTAATAAGCTCAATATTAAAAAACTCAAATCGACATAGACAATTTTAGAAAAAAAATAACAAAAAAAACACCAAAAAAAAGGGGAAAAATCATGTTGGAAACACTGTTGCAATTCACAGTGTTTGGTGATGAAAGCTGCAGTGCTTCCCCACATGATTTAGCCTTATTTGTAATGACTTGTAATTGTAATTCTCAACAATGTTTTGTGAGAAAAGCTACAGTGCTTTCCCCACATAATTAAGATTTAGTATAAAGTTAAATTTTAACCAACTAAATATTTTAAAAAATAAAATCGACGAAGATAATTTTAGAAAAAAATATTACAAAAAAAAACACAAAAGAAACGGGAAAAAAACCGTGCGAGGAAAAACTGTATCAATCCATAGTGTTTTGTGAGGAAAAACTTGTATTTACTTGTAATTGCAATTCTTAACCAGATTAATATTTAAAAAATAAAATTGACAAAGATAATTTTAGGGAAAAACATAACAAAACAGAAAAAAAACCATATGGGAAAAAACACTGTAGCAATCCACAGTAATTTGCGAGGAAAGTTACAGTATTTTCCTCACATATTATAACTATAATTTTTAACCAGCTCAATATAAAAAAATTAAATAAAAAAATATAATTTCAAAGAAAATTATAAAAAAAACAAAAACAAAAACAAAACCGTGCGGAGAAACACTATAGCAATCAACAATGTTTTAAAGAAAAAAATTACAAAACTATATTCTCAATCTGCTCAATATAAAAAAAATTCGACAAATATCATTTTAAAAAATAAAAAAATAAAATAGAAAAACTATGTGGGAAAACACCGTAGCAATTCACAGTATTTTAAAGGAAAAAAAATTACAAAGCAAAATTTTTAACCAACTCAATATTTAAAAAGTAAAATCAACAAAGATAATTTTGGAAAAAAAAGAAAAAATAAATGAAAAAAAAGGAAAAAAGGAAAGTTGGAAAAAAAAGGAAAGTAATTTTGGAAAAAGAAAAAAAAAAGAAAGTTGGAAAAAAAATAAAAAATTGCAAAAAAGAAAGAAAAAAAATCGACAAATATAATTTTGAAAAATAAAAAAATAAAATAGAAAAACTATGTAGGAAAACACCGTAGCAATCCACAGTATTTTAAAGGAAAAAAATTATAAAGCAAAATTTTTAACCAGCTCAATATTTAAAAAGTAAAATCAATAAAGATAATTTTTTTAAAAAAAATAAAATAAAAATAAAAAAAGAGGAAAAGTTGGAAAAAAATAAAAAATTCTCAAAAAAAAAAGAGAGGAATGCACGGATCCACGGTGCATTTGAGCGTAGAAAATAGTGATTTTCTTTAGTCTTTTAATTTTATGTATGATATGTTAATAATATTACACGTGAAGAAGTTTTTTTTTAACAAAATGCTTTGATACAACTGTTAGAATTATAACATGCAAAAGCGATAATATATTATATGATAACATAAAAAATTGAGGCACACAAAAATTCATGTAGTTTACTCGATCTAGACTACATCTACGGGCAAATATAAAAAAAACATTACATGGAAATTAATTACAATCATTTTCTAAAAGAACAGTTATTATTCTCTCTCGTACTACAAGTAAATACCTCACAAACTCTAGTTATGAGTAAACACCTCAATTTCTCTTTTTTTGTCTTTTTTTTTTTAGTTTAATATGGGTGTTCGGGTCAGCTTGCACGCACCTCGACTAATCCCACAGGCTCTGAAGTTAACGACCATGTAAACCTTTAGTGGCCATCATATGAGCAACCACATGGCTCAAATCTAAAACTACAGAAGGAACAAACCTCTTGATTCCAAGCTTTTATCATTAGACAACCACCTAGATAATTTTTTTTTTCTTTTTCATTAATGGCTTGGGGATGCAATCTATCTATAGGCTGGGCGTATCCTAGCCGTTTTTTTTTTAAAAAAAGTTGGGCAACAATTATGGTGCCTAACTTTTCTTTAATAAAAAAAATGTTAGGCACCAATTCGTTTTCTTTTATAAAAAATGTGCAGCTCCATATAAGTATTGGTCAGTTCTCTTGTATTGAATCAAACACTGGCAACTAATTTACGGTTTTCTCTCACAAGAAAGTAGAAAATGAAAGTTCAGATCATTTCTAAAGAAATCTTGAAACCTTCTTCTTCCACTCCGCAACACCTAAGAACCTATAAGCTTTCTGTCCTTGATCAGTTAGCTTCGCCAATGTGTGTACCTCCATGGTTTTCTTTTACTCGCCGGCCAGTGAAGATCTCTGCAAGAACTCTGATCATCTGAAAGATTCTTTCTCAAAAACATTAACTCACTTCTACCCTTTTGCTGGACGAATAAAGGATGACTTTTCAGTTGACTGCAATGATGATGGCGCTGAGTTCATTGAAGCTCGAGTAGCTGGTGACATATCCATGGTACTTGAGCAAGCAGACATAAATCAGCAGCAACAGCTACTACCATGTAGCCCATATGTAAAGTCATCTAAGCTAAGCACTGATCAGGTAACGCTGGCAGTTCAAGTCAATTACTTCAATTGTGGTGGGGTGGCAATTAGTATCTGCATTTGGCATGCAGTTGCCGATGCGTCAACTCTAGCAACCTTTGTTAATTGCTGGGCTGCAATTTCTCGTGATCCCAATAACGTTATCGACGAGGTGGTTTTCGACTGCACGACACTCTTTCCTCCACAAGATTTATCAGGCTTCTCTTTGCACAGCTTCGTAAAAGAGGATGTGTTAAGTGAAATCGTGATGAAAAGGTTCTTGTTTGATGGTTCCAAGGTAGCTGCTCTAAGAGATGAAGTAGGCAATGGACCATCTTTGGATCGTCCGACTCGTTTCATAGCTGTTTCAGCTCTTATTTTGGGGGCCATGATGGCCGTAACCAGAGAAAATAATGCTATGCAGATAAATGCTGCATTCATTGTTGTCGATCTGCGGAGGAGACTGAAACCACCAGTGCCAAAACAATCAATTGGAAACACTTCCCAATTGACAATAGCAAATTGGCCAGAGAGTGAAAGTAATGTGTTGAGCTATAATGGTTTAGCAGGAAAACTTCATGAGTCAATAAGGATGATGAATGATGACTATATCAGGAAGTTTCATGCTGGTGGTGGGTACTTTAACTTGCTCAAAAGAGCTGGGGAAGAAGCTAGAAAGGGTTCGAATTTGACGTTGTTCGGTTTCAGTAGTTGGTGCAACTTTCCATTTTATGAAACTGATTTTGGGTGGGGCAAACCTCTTTGGGTAAGTCCTGCCTTGAAGTTTAACAGGGTTGCCGTTTTCTTAGATACAAAAGACGGCGAGGGAATAGAAGCATGGATTGGCCTGTCCAAGGAAGACATGGTAAAGTTCGAACAAGACCCTGGAATCCTTACCTATGCTTCTTTCAGTGCAAGCATATAAGCTTGATCATGTCTTCCGGTAGAGATTTTCTATTTTTATTTGTCAAGAGGCTCATTTGTTCTTGAGCTATACAATAAAAGTAGCTCGCTAGCTAATTGCGACTGATCATGTCAGGTCACACCAATCCTTGCTTTATGGCATCGAATATAACACTTTGGAGTTACCTTTCGAAGAATATAAGACTTGTGTTCAAGATGTGAATCCTAATGTATTAAGTCGCGTAGTAGGATGGATGTTTCAATTTATGTTCATTAAGTCATTTCACTGGATTCACCAGAAATAAGAAGTCTCACTTTGCTTGTACTTTTATAGCAAAAATTCTCATTGTGAAAAGAAATGCTTATTTTTAGTACATCCTTTCCTCTCTCCATTCATTGCATCTTCGACAGTTTAAGGAAGCCAAGAATTTTTACTGTCCTTCTAGTCCTGTTCTTGAAACTCATTTGTAATGGTGTTGTTCTACATCTCTAGTAGCTCATAGTTTGGTTAAGGGTATCTTCCGGGGGTAATTGGCCAAAATTTTGTAGGCATTGTTCATTAATGTAACAAGGAATCCAAGCATGAGTATATATAGCAGGAACCCAACAACATGTAGTTATCTGTGTTTTTAGATAGAGAAAGAGAGAGAGATGCCTTATGTGTAACAAAAGAATTATTAGTTATTGGGTTAAGCCTCATTTTCTATAAAGGAAAAGTCTGATCCAAATGTTTAGAGAAATTACTAGAAGAAATAACCATATTTTCTACTTATATATATAGGGACATAACTCATTATTAAAAGATATAATTTTTCATTATTAAAAAAATATAGTTTTTTCTTTTTGTTCTCCTAACAAGAACTCTCTCCATTAACTTAACAAGATTTAAAAAGATGTTTGTACCGTAAAATATTTCATTCTAACAATCGAAATGGCATTGAAACATTTGAATTAGGGATAAGAAAATGAATTCTTACATTACAAGTAAATTTCTTTTAATTTTACAATAGTAGTAGAGCATGGTTTTAAGAAATGTATTCTGTTAGATTTTATGCATTATATTCTATTGGTTCTTAACCTGCCTTTTAAGGTTTATGTAATTGATAATTGTGTGCAATGACTTGGAATCTTTCTTTTGATGTCACCTCATTTGTAATCCACCATTGAACAATGAGAGGGTCGTTAAGTAACCCAAATCTACAAAAATATAGCCTAGGAAGCGAGGGAGCTTTGTGTATCAAATCTGTCTGTGCCTTGTGTAGAGGTCTGAGATGTGTGGGAAGCCTAGATCTGATGTCGAAGTAACTTGGCCGAATGTCTACAGTTATTCACTCGGTTCACAGTAGTTTGTGGACCAATAGAACGAGGCTTATGACTCATGGTGTCCATTTAATTACCTAAATCTAAGTTGCTTTTCATGGCTGGCCCTTAGAGATTGGTTTATAAATTTTATTGTTCCTATCATAGTTTTTAAACCCAACCCGGGGATTGACCCGGTCAAGAGACCGGGTCCCGGGTTTCATAGGTCAACACGGGTCAACCCGAAAAAATTAAAAAAAATATTTAATATTTTATATGAAATATGAAATATTTTTTTTAAAAAATCATGTAAATATAGACTATATATATTGTAAATAATAAAATTAAAAAAAATAATTTAATTTTTTTTTATCAAATTCTTATATTTTACTCGTATTAATTTATAAATATGAAGGTGAAATAATCAACATCAACCTTTCCCAACAATAATACATTTCAGAAGTTTGTTGGCAAAACAAGACGGAGGGCAAGATAGAAAATTCACCAACGCATAGCCAACATGTATATAAACAACCCTTTCAAAATCAAAGCCCTAATTTATCAAGCAGCAACACTTTAAGGAAAGTGAAAGCTTTTGCCTTAGCAGCGCATGACAACTCCTCAACAGCAAGAAGAAGACTCTGAAGATGACTTAGACCTCATCAAGATCCTTCTACTAGACAACGAAAATGGATTCTCTAAACTACAACATGACACACCAACACAGGAAGCAGTACTTGACAACCACAACTCTGACCAGTAGCTACAACTCTCTTCACTCTCTTTGACAACCACAGCACCAGCCCTCTACCACCAATTCTTGATACAACATCCAACGGGTCTCGTCCAGGTTTGCCCGGGTCATGGGTCGACCTGCCGGGTCGACCAGGTTTCACCGAGCCAACTCCCAAGTGGGTTTTTACCTCCACCCAGACTGGTCCCGGTCCCAGGTCGGCCGGGTCCCGGGTCGACCCGCCGGGCCGGTCCGGGTTTTAAAACTGTGGTTCCTATACATGAGTAGTGGTCTTCAAAATGCATGTGGAACTGCCATTTGGCTTTTGTATAACTGTCATTTTGCAGTTAAAAAAACAAAACATGGGAGAGACAATTAAATATTGATTAATTGTTAATATAAACACTTGCAAATATATTATATTGATTAATTGTGGTGCGGATTAAGTTTTTTTTAACAAAAAAATGATACATGCATAAATTAAATATTAATTATTATATTTATATGCTTTTGGAATATTTTGTTGTAGTTGATAAATAACAACAAATCAATCATTTATTTGGTTATACCATTAATCATGTTCATAAAATTCAAGATCACATTAATTATATGTATCATTGGATGAGTAGACTGGCTATACGTGGTATTTATGAGTTCTACATAGAACATCAAATGTTAATTGTTCTCAATTCTCTACTTGAGAAATGGATGTCGATGCGACTATCGTTGAAATATAGGCTGAAATTCTTAGATTTCAATAATCTTGCTGATGAAATGCATCTTGAGAGGGAACGTCAGTATACCAAAAAGGGTATACAATGTACTAGAAGAAGCGCAGGTCATTTGGATGTTGTTGCTAAATTTATTCCATGGTTCGAGCATAATGAACTTGAAGGAGATGACTTTGATGAAGTAGATGGCATAATTGGATATCCTAATTATGTACCTGTAATATAAAATAATTTTGAAATTTATTATTCTTAATTTTGTATTTTTTTATTTCAGTATTTTTTTTATTAAGATAATTGGTTGTTTATTCTGAACTGTATAATTTATGTAATTTAAGTTTTAATTACATTATATGCAAGTATATGAAAATATCTGCAATTTGATCAGTAGGAAATGTTAGTTAAAACTAATAACTATAATTTTTACAATCATTTAAATTTTCAATAATAATTAGACCATATAGATAAAAATTGATTCATTGTTTAACATTATTTTCATTTATATTGTATGTGATAGATTATTATTTGTTCAATTTAAAATGTAATGACAATAAATATCATTTAAATTGTACTAGATATTAATATTTGTAATTAGTGTCAATTTAATATGACGACATCTAAAAGTATTATTTCTGATTTAAACCATAGAGACAAACTAAGTGAAAAGAATTACAATGTTTGACATCATAAAATATGACTGAACCTGAGTAAGGAAACACTACTCAACACAAGCTTGATATGGTTGCATATCAAACCCATAAGCATAAGAATCGTGTAACTCATATTATGATGTTGAGTAGTATGAGAAATGATATAATGTTGCGTTTTAAAAGGCATCATTCAACCTAATCAGTTTGGGACACGATAAAGATTCAGTATAAGGAACCTCCACTACTAGATTTCGTCAGTTAACCCTTAATTTTGATGGTTACAATAAGCGTCAAAATCAGACGATGAGGCAGCATCTTATAGTCATGTCTAACATGATCAGTGAATTAAGAGGTGTTAGGCACAAGATAATTGATGAACAACAAGTCCAAGTTGTTATTCGTTATTTGCCAAGCAATTGGAAACACATGCGTGTTAACCTTACCCATAATGACAACATTAAAACATTTGATGATGTTGCTTGTCATGTCAAGCTTGAAGAAGATTGACTTTACGCTGAGAAGCATGTAAACGAGGCTTTTATATATGAGACTAAAATACAAAGATCATATGGCTCTAAATATAAAAAGGGCAAGGGCAATGGTCCTAAATATGACAAAAGAGAAATAGAAGCAGGTAGTAGTGGACATAAACCCAATCATGAGAAACACGATGGTAAGAAAGACAAGAATATGAATTGTTTCAATTGTGGTAAAACATAGTCACTTTGCTCATGATTGCACTAAGCCAAAGGTAATGTTTAACCACAATCATCCCTCTAACTTATATGTTAGTAGTTGTTTAATGCTTGTTGAATATGTTCTTTTTTTAACTGTAGACTAAGGAGCAACCGACTACATAGTAAGGGATCGAACAACCTTTGTCGAATTTCATCGAATTCCAAAGAAAAGTAGATACATATACATAGAGAATAATGCTTTCGCTTCTTTGCTTGGGATCGATACCTGCAAACTAGATTTGCATGCCGATCACACACTTTATCTTTACGATGTGCTTTACACTCTAGAAGTTCAACGGAATCTTGTGTCTATTCTTGCTTTACTACAATTGAGCTTTTATATTGTGTTTCTTGGTTGTTGTGTAAAAATATACCTGGATAATATTTTTTATGATTCTAGTTTTGTATTAAATGGTTTTATGGTGTTAGACACCGTTAATGTATCTATTAATGATGATGTTTCTATTTATGGTGTTCAAAATTTCAGCACTACTAATAATAGTGACATCATAACTTGGTATGCTAGATTATGACACATTGGGAAGACTGATTATATAGATTGACAAGAGCTGGTCTTTTAGGTTCACTTACCAAAAATGAATTGTTTGTTTGTGAGTGTTGCCTTGCTGGAAAAACAACTAGATTACTATTTGGCAAAGCTAAAAGAGTCAGTAGTCCATTACAACTTATTCATTCAGACATTTGTGGCCCAATGAATGTGAGGGCAAGACATGATGTGAATTATTTCATCATATTTATAGATGATTTCACACGATTTGGTCATGTTTATTTGATCTTACACAAGTCTGAAGCATTGGATTACTTCATTTGATACACCAATCTGGTGGAGAATAAACTAAGCATAAAAAACAAAGCTTTAAGAACTGATTGAGGACTTGAATATCTATCTGAAAATTTTAAAAAAAATTATGATGAAAAGATATAGCTAGACATCTAACTATTCCTTATACTCCATAATAAAATGGTGTAGTAGAAAGGAGAAATATAACCTTATTTGACATGGTTATGTCAATGATGATGCATGCTAACTTATCAATTTCCTATTGGGGAGATGCATTGTTAACTGTTGCCTACATACTTATTCGTGTGCCCTCTAAATCCGTCTCATCCACCCCGTATGAACTATGGAATAATGAAAACCTTAATCTAGGTTATTTGCATCCATGAGGGTGTGCAGCTTATATTCACAATAATTCTCATGAATATGAGAAACTTGGTCCTAGAGGGAAGAGGTGTATTTGATAAGATATTTTGAACATTCCAAAATATTTGTATTTATTGGTGAAAAAGCTGATGAAAGAGTGACAAAGATTAAATCGCATGATGTTGTATTTTTAGAAAAGGATTTTCCAACGACATAAGAAGTTAATAAAGATTTTTAATTATATGAAATGAAAAATCTAAACTATGACACAACAAGCCATTCAGTAAAGGACTTAGAAGAAACTTTTAATCCTCATGGAGATAGTAGGAGTGACATTTTGTCTATTCCTACTTTTATGGAGAAAAATCATATGCAATCTCAACCTTGTAGAAGCATTCGTGAACCAATTCCTCGTTGTCGATTTGAGATTAAAGGGGAAGCGTTCATGATTGCTCCACAAGATAATGAAGAGCCTAAAACATTCAGTCATGCTTTGTCCGGTCCTAAAGCAAGATAACAGATTAAAGCTATGAAAGAAGAAATGGAGACGATGAAAACTAATCAAGTCTGAGACTTGGTCGATTTACTGTCAGGACAAAGATCCATTGGAAATAAAAGGGTTCTTAAAATTAAATGTAAGACAAATGGGTCAATAAAACATTAGAAGACTCGACTAGTAGCGAAAAGCTATACTTAAAAGTATGGAATTGATTATGAAGATATATTCTCGCTAGTTGTGAAGATTATTTCAGTTTGCCTTATTTTAGCTATAGTCGCACATATGGACCTAGAGTTATACCACATGGATGTTAAAACTACATTTCTCAATGGAGAACTAAATAAAGAGATCTATATGGATTAGCTTTTAGGATTCGAGACTAAAGAATAAGAGTGCAAAGTTTGCAAGCTTAAAAGATCCATATATGGTCTTAAGCAAGCTTCTAGACAATGGAACATCAAGTTTCATCAAGCTATCCTTAAGGATGGTTTTACAATGATGGAAGAGGACCATTGCGTGTATTTAAAATGTTCTAACAATTGTTTTATAATATTGTCCTTATATGTTGATGACATCTTAATAGCTGAAAATAACAAAGAGATGATTAAAACTATTAAAAGGTGGTTATCATTAAACTTTGAAATGAAAGACATGGGTGAGTCTAGCTATTCTCTTGGTGTGAAAATCATAAGAGATCGTGCTAAAAGGCTTTTGGGTTTAACTCAAGAGACTTACATTAAAAAGATGTTAAAATGTTATCACATGCAGGATAATAAACCAATAGACACCCCTGTTGATAAAAGCTTAAGCCTAAGCTATGATATGTGTCCCAAGACTTTAGAAGAAAAAAAAAATGTCCAGAATACCTCATACCAGTATTATCAGTAGTTTGATGTATGTAATGTGTGCACACGTCCTTATATATGTTATGTCATTGGATTGGTTAGCCAATATTAATCAAACCCTAGTTATAAACACTAGATGACAATCAAAAGGATCATATGAAGGCTTACAATGATTGGATAATGAATAAATGCCATTAGTATATCATGTTATTCATTATTTGTTTTATGGAATATATTGTGAGTATCGTATAATACAATTTGTTAAAGTATGTCAATAGACTTAGATTGGCTCACTCATATGAGCAATCACCTCCAGCACTTGTAAGGTGAGTAGAGATGAGAATATTTGAGTTTTAATGCTCAATAAGCTACTTGGACGCAGTGAGAGAAATCTTAACACAAAGTAATTATTAAAATGTCACATTGGTTGAGACTAAGATAAGGTTCTTAAATAAAAGAATCGACATGAATGAATTCCCACCATTCATGTGTCTATCATGATTGAAGTCGAGTATGAAATTATTCATCTACCACTAATTATAATGAGCAAATAAGAATTTCTTATTTGAAGTCTAATTTTTTTTTATGACAAGACTAAACCTTGTATAGTGTATTTCCTATAACAAGGAGAGCAACGACATACACTCTTTATCTTCTGAAAAGAAAAGAGTAAGCTCCACTATAACATGTATTTCATACTATATGTACTAACGACCATTATAGGAATAAAGAATGGATTGCTACTTCTTTATTATGTGAGTCCTAGAGATCATGTCTAATATTTTAAAATCTTACCCTTTATTCTTTTGACTGTACCATGAGATGATGTGTAAATGATCACTACTTTAGGAGTATATCCTATGGTTATGGAATGATTCGACTTAAAGGAATACTCCTAGAAAAATGAGTTAATTCAGATCTGATTGATATGAGAGCGAAAGAAAAAGTAATTTTAGTTCTACACCTGTTACTTATATTCACCGGTCGGGATCATATCACTTGAATAAATTTGATATGATTTAGAATACTTGTAATTGTAAGGATGGATTGAATATGAAATTCTCGAGGGATTGAATTATATTTAGTCATGTGCAATTAAAAATGCTTGGGGTATATTAGTACACTTTAAGGAATAACTAATTATGAGATTGATGTCTTCTATATGACCTGTATTAGGTTTATATATTGGAGCTCCTTTCATTGTGTGCTTCAGGTTGCACAATTCGTTCATCAAGTATGAAATTCTTGTGCAAGTTTGAAATATATTATACTAGATAGATACAATTCTTCATGGGCGAGTGAGAAATGTTGTTTATTGGGTTATGGCTGGTCCGTTCATGAGGGATGAGTCTGATCCAAATGTTTAGAGAAGTTAATAGAAGAAGTAACTGCTTCCTCTACATATATACATAGGGACATAACCCATTAGAAGATACAAGTTTTCATTGTTGAAAGAATATAGTTCTCTTTTTCTCTTCTTCCAATTAGGACTCTCTGCATTAACTTGACAAGATTTACAAAATATTCGTACTGTGAAATATCCTTTTGATTCTAGTAATTAAAGTGGCACTAAAGCATTTGATCTAGTGACAAGAAAACAAATTCTCACCACAAGTAAGTTTCTTTTAATTCTACGAGAACAATACCTTGAATTGCTCCCCAGAGCTTCTAAATCGTAGTGTTTGACATTGTGTCTCGGAAGCACTTTTGAAAAAAAATGAAAATTTTTTATTTTTTTCTTTGCTTCAAATTAATGTTTTTTTTTAATGTTTTTAGATCATTTTGATGTGCTGATGTCAAAAATAATTTTTAAAAAATAAAAAAAATATTATTTTGATGTGTTTTGGAATGAAAAGCACTTTAAAAATCAACCACTATTACACTCCCAAACACGTACTAAATAGCAATTATGACTGCTTTTTATCATTAGCTTGAGATAAATAACACAACTTTTTACATTTTTTTTTATTTGATAGCGGACATGGGTGCACAAGTAGGCTAACCATGTATTTAGCATCAAACATTGCATTTTTCACATTTGCTAACTCATATACTTATACTTATTTACTAAAAAATTATATGAGGTTTTAAGATATAATTTGTATTAGTTTAATTTTTTTTGAATAGTCATATATTTATAGGTGAGATATAATGTGAGTTTTGTGTGCATAGATCTTATCAATAATGCAAAATAATGACATTTGGAAAAACATTATTTTATGTATGATATGATTTGGTTATTTTTATTTGTTATTTTTTAATTTTTAAAAATAATTTAATCTTAGTTAAAACTCAATTTAGTCTGGATAATATTTTTTTTTATTATTAAATAAAAAATTTATAATATTAATAGTGGCTTTTCAAAATCCAATAACATATTTATTGATTTTTTTTAAAAAATGTTTTTTGAAAAAAAAATCAGTTTTAATTGATGTGTAAACGAAAATGTCCTTTATCATAAATAAAAAAAATTATAATAATTTATTTAAAGGTTAGTTTATCAAACTCTCAATAGATTTTCGGAAGCTTTTCTGAAAGTACCATATATCATCGAATATATATAAGGGATAGTTTATTAATTTTTCTTTTCTAGACAAGTGAAAATAAAGCTATCCTTAAAATTAATGACCACTGTTAATATAGGAATCAGGCAAGAGTAGATGTGGGACTCAAAAGGTAAGAAACGACAGGTCGTTTTTCCTGAAGTCAGCTTAACAACGCTCTCTCTCAGTAGTCTTGACACCGGAAATATTTGGGTTTCTTCTCAAGATCACTGAATCAAAGGTTAGTTGTTTTCTCGAAAACCCTTTTGTTGTTTATCTTGAAATGTTATTTTTATTGATTAAATGTTTTATTTTTAGATGTTTTAGAGCTTGAGATTTGATTATATCTGCATAAACTGAGCTTGTCTTTTGTTTTCAACGTGTTATAACAGTGAAGGAAGAAAATATAATGAAAAACAAGAGGGAAGAAGATGATATGGGGAGTGAAGTAAGTGGTAGTGTTTTAAAGAGGCAGAGAGTGGATGAACAGTCTTCAGCTTCTGGTATTGGAAACCCACTTGTGCCTTACAATGATGTGGATGATGAAGACGAGGACTTTGAAAGGGGGAAAACAAATAATGGTGGTGGGGTGGAGGAGAGTAATACACAAGTTGTTGCGGCGGAGAATGGTGAGGATGAGGAGGAGGAAGAGGATGTGTATGGACAAGGGGATAGTTTGGAAAGGAGGAAGAGTCAATTTGAGCCTCGTGAAGATTGCCCGTATTTGGATACTGTTAATCGACAGGTAAAGATTGCATCTTTTGTGAATAATTTATGTGGTTTTCGGGTTTATATGTAGTTAATTGTGTTATCTTGGAGATAACATGTATTTTTGTTTACATGAGGTTACATGTATGTTGTTGTGCATAAATGTGTTAAATATGTGTTTTCTTGGATGATATATGTGGGTTTTTTTTTGTGGTTTTGTTAGTTTATGTGTGTGTTTGTGTATTTAAACGTGTGGAAGGATGCATTTTGTTGGATAATATGTGTAGTTATTTGTATGTTTGTAGGCAAGAGTGTGTTATCTGATTCATTTTTCTGGATGATATACTTGGCTTTTCGTTTGTGTAATTGTGTGTCCGTGTGTGTACCTGGATGTGCTTAGGATGCATTTTTTGGGTTGATATATTTGGGATCTTGTTTGTGTAGTTCTGTGTCTTTGTCTACATAAACGTATTAAAAAGGTGCTTTTTTTCCCCATAAAACATACACGGCTTCTTTTTTGTGCAGTCATGTTCATGTTTGTTTAAATAAATATTTGAAGGAGACATTTATTTGGATGATATATATGGGTTTTGGTTTATCTATGGTTATGTGTTTGCATGCTTAAAATAATGTTTTGATGAATCTTTTTTTTGGGTTTTGCAGGTGTTGGATTTTGATTTTGAGAAATTTTGCTCTGTTTCTCTGTCGAATTTGAATGTGTATGCATGCTTAGTTTGTGGGAAGTATTACCAAGGAAGAGGGAAGAAATCCCATGCTTATACTCATAGTCTTGAAGCAGGACACCATGTGTACATCAATCTTAGGACAGAGAAGGTTTATTGTCTTCCTGATGGATATGAGATTATTGACCCATCACTTGATGACATACGACATGTTCTCAATCCAAGGTCTCTCTCTCACGCTCTCAGTGTGTGTGTGGTGCATTATACTTTTTCTGTGGCCTCAGGGTTTAAGTTATTATTTGATGTTGGAGCTTTTTTGGGAAAATAGATATTTCCTTGGTTAATTTTATTTTTTCCTAGTTTATATTTGAAGGGAATAGCCTTTTGGCAGACATGGATGAATAAAAGTTGAATATTTGAGTCTCCTCATAGTTATAGTGTTCTTGATCTTTGATGGTTTTGACTTGTTACAAACCCCATTACCCATCTCTCCCGTCTGTCTCCAGTGTTATTGATTTCATTTCCTTTCAATTCTCTTGCATAAATTTACTAACTTTCAGGAACTTTGCATCATCCATGCAGATTTACCAGGGATCAAGTTGGACAGATTGACAAAAACAGGCAATGGTCCAGGGCACTTGATGGGTCTGATTACCTTCCTGGAATGGTAACCATCTCCCCTCCACTGTGATTGCCAATTCAGCATTCTGATTGCTGAATTGCAGCTTAGGATACAACTTAGTTTTGCAATAAGATGCAGATTTTGGGACCTTTTACATTGTTAACTATGTTGCTTGATTTTAACCTTCAGGTTGGCCTGAATAACATCAAGGAAACTGATTTTGTGAATGTAACAATTCAGTCTCTAATGAGAGTTACACCCTTAAGGAATTTCTTCCTTATCCCTGAAAACTATCAGCATTGTAAGTCTCCTCTTGTTCAACGCTTTGGAGAACTCATGCGTAAAATATGGCATGCTCGGAACTTTAAAGGACAGGTTTGATCCTTTGGTTATTTCTATGAAGTTATGGTTTTCCAATGTTCAACTTGTGTTTCCTCATTTAATTTTCTTATCCATTTTCTTGGGAATTTTCAGGTGAGTCCACATGAATTTCTCCAGGCAGTTATGAAAGTTAGTAAGAAACGTTTTCGAATAGGACAACAGTCTGATCCTGTGGAGTTCATGGCATGGCTTCTTAATACCCTGCATGCAAATCTTAGAACTTCAAAGAAAAATAACAGTATCATTTATGAGTGCTTTCAGGTGCTAGCTACTGTTCCAATACTTTCTAATTTATGATACAGTTTGCTTGTTAATATTATTTATCTCAGTGGTGCTTATCAAAACTTGACTTGGTAGGGTGAGTTGGAGGTTATTAAAGAGAGTCCTAACAAAGCTATCACTGAGAAGAAACAAAATGCTGATGATCAAAGTTCTGATCAAAGAATTACTGATGGTGGAACTAAACATGATATTTTCACGGAAACTTCTAGAATGCAATTCTTAATGCTTGGACTGGATTTGCCACCACCTCCTCTGTTTAAAGATGTAATGGAGAAGAATATAATACCTCAGGTAATTATGCATTATGTGTTAGCTAGCCTGAAAATATTAATAACTTGATCTATATCTTTTTATAGAGGTGATGCCAAAACACTCTCTAGCTGAGCTAGTGAGCTAGTTGGCATTATCCTGCAATATCTTTGGTGTTATTGAGATTCTGCCTTAAGCACTGCATCATGTTTAATGCTTTTTCCCAATGAAATGATTCAAAAAAGCAGATGCTTGGTTAGATCCATAGAAGTGAATTTAGACACTGCTGCTTTGGGTAGAGAACATTTGGTTGATTCTTTTTGCCAGATCTATAAATAAGTGAAAGTCCTAGCTCATGCCTCCATTATCCCTGGCAATCAAGGGTTTGCTATTGACCATGGAAGATAGAACATAATTAAGTTTTCTATTCTTCAGTTTCTTTTGTTTTATTCATCTATTGAGAGGAAGTGCTAATTTCTATTTTTGCTTCAACTCCTAGTTTAGTGCTTTTGTTGGTTACCATGCAAGTCTATATTTTGCTCAAATGGTTAAATTAAAACCTTATTGAATTGGGCTTTAGATGAAAGCTGAATTAACTGCCGTATTCAAGTTTGGACTTACAGTTTGTATTTGTGTGTATGTGATGATCACATGTGACCCAGAAATGCGGGCTGTGTGTCTTTGGGCTTATTTATACTAGACTTTTTTTTTCCTTTGTGTAAATTCCACTTGTGATTTTCCACTTCTTGGTGAAGACATTTTTTACTTGTGCTATTGTTTCAGGTTCCTCTGTTCAATATACTGAAGAAATTTGATGGTGATACTGTGACTGAAGTTGTTCGTCCTCGTGTTGCCCGGATGAAATATCGTGTCACCAGATTGCCACGATATTTAATACTACATATGCAGCGATTTAAAAAGAACAACTTTTTCATCGAGAAGAATCCCACCTTAGGTAATCCTGGACACTAACAACCTAGAACTTCGTATGGTTTTGCACTATCCTTTGCTAACTGTTGCTATCGTTACAGTCAACTTTCCTGTGAAGAACTTGGAATTAAAAGATTTTATTCCTTTGCCAATGCCTAAAGAAAATGAGAGATTGCGCTCGAAGTATGATTTGATTGCGAACATTGTCCATGATGGAAAGCCTAATGAGGGGTTCTACAGGGTTTTTGTGCAGCGGAAGTCAGAAGAGCTATGGTAATTCAATTTCTAATCCACTGGTATGGTTGTGAATGGAAGTAGTAATTACATAACATATCTGACAATCAATGTTTTGCAGGTATGAGATGCAGGATCTGCATGTTTCTGAAACCCTTCCTCAGATGGTTGCGCTCTCTGAGGCATATGTGCAGATATATGAGCAGCAGCAGTAGCATTGGAGGTTAGAAGTCCTGTTGTTGACCCATCTTCATACTGCTTTTAGGTGCAAGTAACAAGAGTTTTCCCTTCTGTAAATGGTTGTCGGAAGATCAGATGAGATGGCATTGTTGTTTGATTGGCACCTGTCTGATTTACAAAGCTTAGCAAAATACGAAGTTTCATAGAAAACAAGGCTGTAGTTTTGCTGTTTCATATCGTTGAAAGAATGAACAGTTTTGTTACTAAAAACTATCCATCTATTGCACCAGGAAACTTAAATACTCAATACTTTACTCGAGTTGTAGATTGCTTACAAATGCTGAAGTAAAACAGTTTAAGCATCACTCCTTGCCTTGTTGGTGCGGGAAATCACTCTGTTATGATTTACTTGGGTGATTCAGATAGTGACTTTGGTTTGGTTGTCCTGCGTTGTGTTCGTCTTTGCTCTGTAGGGCTCAAAACTGATTACGTGGATATGCAGGCGCTCTGGTTTGTTGATTGTTGCCCAGTTCGTCTGGTAGTAATGTCATGAAAAGCAATATTCTTAGGCTTCTCTTGCTCACAACTTCTCTCTGGAGGTATAGAATTGGTATTGGAGTCTTATCATAGTTTTACTAAAAAAACCAATCAGTCTCTATGGTTATCTAGGTATTGTTGTATTTATTCAATCAATATAATATTTATATCATTAAAATTTATTGTTTATATTTTTTAAGGAACATGGGAGGATACAAAAAAAAAAAAAATGTTTGGTTGAAAAGAAAAGAAAAATCATTTCAAAGTTTTAGGATGAATTTCTGCAAGCTCAAGGAAGCATGTCTTCTTTGTTTTTCACCATCGTCGTCTCGAAATAACAAGACATTTTATTTTTATATCAATTTATCCACCAGCTGAATCAATAAATAGTTTATTAGGATTCTAGAATTTATTTATCCACTACCAATAAACCGCTACCATACTTCTGTGTTTTTCTTTGAATTATTGGCCCTCTTTTATTCCTCTCTCCAAAGATAAAGGGGGACCAAACAATTATCACCTCCACATTGATAGGCAAGATTTTCTTTCTGAAATATCATGAAGCATTCCCACTTCCGACCAAACCTTAGTCACCACATACCACAAATGTAACTATCAACTAATCAATCCTTATCGTACCTCTCTTGGCATCTTAGCTTCAGATTTTGAACACATTTTTATGTTTCTAAATTGGATTCGTTTTTCTTATATACTTTACAAGTACTGTAATATATATATTTCATAATTTTAGCTGCTTAGATATCTTCCTCGAATTCGTTTCCACCGTCATATGACCCTCATCTGATGGTGGGAAAAATTCGAAGCAGCAATTCGAGATAAGGTTTTTCGGAGTTTTGTTTTTTTATAAGATAAAATAATATATTGTCATTATGTACTACTAGCACTGTGGCACGTGATGGTTTGTGGCTTTGATAATGAGCCATTATAAGGCAAGCGTGGATCACTCCAGCAAATCAATAAGTTGGCATCACAAAATCACCACAAAACCTCCAAAATGAAGAAAGCACAGCTAGTGTTCATCCCTTCACCTGGAGTTGGCCACCTTGTATCAGCTGCTCAGTTTGCAAAGCTGGTTCTTGATAGAAATGACAATTTCTTGATAACCATGCTTGTCATCAACAATCCATATGCTGAGAGCATAAGCAAGTACATCGAATCACTTGCCTCAGCTCATACACAAATCAAGTTCATCGCACTTCCTGAGACCATAGCTCCACCTTCTGCAGAAGCTTTAGCTGTGAGCGCTGAACATGCTTTTAGTTGTTACATCAATGATCACAAAACCATTGTAAGAGATGCTATCGTTAACCAAGTGATGGCCAATAACCCTGCTCCCATTGCTAGTGTTGTTTTTGATTTGTTTTGCACTGCCTTTATTGATGTTGCAAGAGAACTTGGGGTCCCTTCTCATGTTTTTTTCACTTCTGGTGCTGCCTTTCTTGGCTTGATGTTTTACCTTTCAGACAGGGAAGAGTATGGCCAGCCTAAGTTTAGACCTACAGACCCTGACTATATCATCCCTTTCTATGCAAATCCTGTGCCTTATCGTGTTTTGCCGTTACTGCACAACGATGAGGGATATGAAACATTTGCATACCATGGAAGGAAGTTCAAAGATGCCAATGGCATCATTATTAACACATTTTCAGAGGTTGAGTCTCATGTAGTTCATGCTCTTTTGGCTAGAGATGATATAACACCAATTTTCAATGTCGGGCCATTGATTGATCACAGGGGAAAGAGTTTGTCAGGATCAGATGCTGTTAAGCGTGACGAGATCATCAAATGGCTTGATGATCAACCTGAAAAATCTGTGGTGTTTTTGTGCTTTGGAAGTGGAGGAGGCTTTGATGAAGCTCAGTTGAAAGAGATTGCAATCGGGCTCGAGAAGAGTGGACACCGATTCCTATGGTCCATTCGATTGAAACCCTCCAAGGGGCAGCTGCATGCTAGTTATTTTGACAACTATGGAGAAATCTTGCCGGAGGGATTCTTGGAAAGGACTGAAAATACTGGCATGCTATGTGGATGGGCACCTCAAGTAGAAATCTTGGCACATAGAGCAGTAGGTGCTTTTGTATCACACTGTGGATGGAACTCAACTTTGGAGACCTTATGGTATGGTGTGCCTATCATAACCTGGCCATTATATGGTGAGCAACATATCAATGCATTTCAGCTGGTGAAGGACTTGGGATTAGCAGTGGAATTGACTTTGGATTTTAGGAGAGATTGTCCCACAGATTTTGTCAAGGCAGAGGACATAACAAAAGCTGTGAAAACCATGATGGAGCAAGGAGGTGAACTTAGAAACAAGGCCAAAGCAACCAGTGAAATGGCCCAGAAAGCTGTGGTAGAGGGTGGATCTTCATATGTTGCTTTAGGAAACTTGATTGATCAATGGTTAGAAAACAAGCCTTGAAGAGCTTAATTTTCATCAATGATCATCACTTCCTATTATGGCTTAATCTCATTTTCATAATAAGTTACAGTATTGTGTTCTGATTTTGTATGCATTAGTCTCTTAATTAAGCGGAGGCCTTGTAGAAAGGCCATCCCTTTTCTGTTTTGTTTCTTTGGTAGCATGGATAATTTGTAGGGGTAACTCTTTGGGATTGGTTTCAAATCAGGAAATATGATCCTGCTGTAACCCTGTGTCTTCTTTATGAACAAACAAACAAAAAGTGCTAAAGGGACTCAGTGCTAGCATTGATCACCCCAACCAATGAGTACGTTCAGATAAAATGTTTGCTAAATGCCAAAGAGCACTGCATGTGAGGTGACCTACTGTTCTCAAAAAACTTATCACAGTAGAAAAGAAAAATAACACTTCAGAAAGTATTTAAATAAATACTACAGAGTTGCATGTATTGCATACAACTCGCCAAGAAAATGTGAGTTGGGCTCTATAACCAACCTCTCAATTTTCTATCATTAAAAACCAACCTAATAATTCATAATATATTCATCTTAATAAATATTATTTAACTACAACTAAAAATCACTTCAACTAAATCACTTCAACTTGTGAATGGACAAGTCTGAAGCGTTCCACAAGAACCCATGGTGAGAGGAGAGAGAAACCATCACGAGTGGGTGAAGAGAGAGAGAAACCATCATCACCTGTAATTTAGACTTGGCCTCTTCAGTAGTAATAACTCCATTGTTGTGGCCAACTCATTTTCCTTTTCTCTCAAGAAAGATCAACTTGTCCTTCCTTTCCACTATTGTTCACAATGTTGTTCCCTACAAAATTAATCTGACTTGTGTGTGTGTGTGTGTGTTTGTAAACAAATGTGCATCAACACATAAAAGAACTTAATTTACAAACTTATTGATAGAATGTGAACTTGAAGATGTATGTTGAGGAAAATCAATCATTGGGTTTAAAATAAGTCATTTACTACCTTCTAGTTTGATTATAATATTATTTTTAGATCTATTTATAAATAGCAAATCAAATTTATAAATGTAACTCTTTCAAAAAAAAAACAAAAAATTATATAAGAAGGAACATTATATTCTATAAGAGGAAAATAAAGAAAAATGTTTTTTTTTTATTAACGTGGATGTCCGGACCAGTTTGTACGCACCTCGACTAATCTCATGGGCCCTAAAATTAACGACCATGTAAGCTTTCAGTGACCCTGAAGTTTGTGAGACTTAAACTAGTGATTTTTAAGGAACAAATCTAAGATCTGACTAGTTAAGCTACACACCTCAACGTTACGAAAAATGGTTTTAGAAAGCCAAGAGTTCGTCAAATATCTTATTGGAATTGTGTTTTTGTAAATAGATATTCCAATTTAACGTTTTTTTTATTTAAGAATAAATTGTCTTTCATTTTAATAAACACAACTCTGTTTTAAATTTATCATTCAGTGTAACACACACTTAACCATTGTCTTTGCCTACAGTTACTGAAATGAAGAAAGCACAGCTAGTGTTCATCCTGTAGCAGGAATTGGCCACCTTGTGTCAGCTATTGAGTTCTGCAAACTGCTATCGAAATCACAGTTTCTCCATAACAATGCCCGTTATTTCTTCCATCTCCTTTCGCTAAAAATATTCACATTCAATTCATTAACCTTCCAGAGATAATAATCCCACCTCCTTAGAACTTGTTGCTGAATGCCTTGGATCGACACTATCTCTTCCTTTGTTCATAGATGATTATGCATCTCAGGGGCGGAGCAAGAAGAAAAAAGTAAGAGGGGCCAAATTAAAAAAAATATTTTAAAAAGAGTAAAATTTTAATTATTTTACAAAGAGAGAGGTTGAGAAAAATTTCCTTGCAGGAGCCCGGGCCCCTACCAGCCTCCCCCTGGCTCCGCCACTGATGCACCTCATGAGGGTAGAGATCTTCGATGTTATTTAACACTATCTCAATCCCCGATGTTTTATGAGTGGATGAATATTGTTTTCCCAATCTCTTTTAAGTTTCTTTTAATTGTGTAAAAAATGTTATTTAACGATAATTTTTACATAAAAAAGAGTTTCTTATCTATCCAATATAGAGAGTAAGATCTTCAAATAGAATAAATAGAAATATAATTATTAAATTTGATCTAAATTGATGTGTTAATCTACAATAATTGTTCTTTAAAATTTCATTTGAGCTGAGTTTTAATTTAACAAAAAAAAAAAATATTAATCTAACAAAATCCGATTAACTTTGTAAATTGATATGTAATTTGATTCTCTCGATCAAATCTAATTATATAAATACCAATAAAAATAATTTTAAAAAATAAAAAATATTATTTTTATTATAAAAAATAATTGATCAAGTAAATGATCTACAAATTCATTCGATAACTCAATAATCTCTAAGTTATTTTTCAGGTCTAAACTTGAGTAAACTAAATA
>Ga0307517_10002694_pt1 | contig 28351 bp, 15 predicted proteins | sample 23_EM_MG_FD_194515 | JGI IMG/M metagenome (GOLD analysis project Ga0307517, IMG submission 194515) | Populus trichocarpa ectomycorrhiza microbial communities from riparian zone in the Pacific Northwest, United States - 23_EM | ecosystem: Host-associated > Plants > Roots > Unclassified | place... | reverse complement strand
GCTCCAGAACAGAACCCGTAGATGACCGCGATGACAATAAGGGACCCTTTTGTCGTAGCGAAAGGCCAAGCGTACGTCATGATCGCACACACGAGGGTTAATGGAGCGGATACATTTAGCGCCCCAAGTTTGTCACCGAGAATTCCGGATGCAACGCGTCCAAAACCCGACGAGGCGTTGGTGATGGAGATCAAGTAGAAGGAGAATTCGGGAGAGATTCCAACCGCGATCGCGCTCAGCTCAATGTAGGTTAGAACTTTCAAAGAGGTCGCGTCAGTCGCGAAATGATAGCAGGGAAAGGACAGTAGCACCTACGTGTGTAAAGACCCAGGAAGGTAATGACACCAGAAGTGATGAATACATTAAATGCAGGTCTTCGAAAATCGTGCCAAGCGAAGAAAGGGCCGATATGTTTGGGAGGATCAAGCCTCCGCCTTAGAGTCTGGGAGAATGCTCGTGAGTAAATACGAACTGAACCTGACATGTGACACGAGAATTTTACCAAGTTCGCGATCGCGAGCATAACAAATAGGAACAGGGCAATGACTCGCATTGTCCATTTGAACCTGGGGAAGCCCGTTAGTTACACTCATTGCACGCACGATGCCCTCACATACCCGATAAGTTTAATCAAGCGGCTGGTAGCAATCGGAATGATTGATCCGCCTAATGAAGATCCAGTGGCACAGATACCAAACGCCAACGATCTCCGTTTCTTGAACCAATGTGAAATGATGGTAGGGATTGGACCAAAGATCATCCCACAGGACAATCCGGTGAGGAAACCCTGACAAAGGAGTAATTGCCAATACTCCTTGCATTCGGCTGTAGCGGCGGTTGCTACGACTAGGGTCAAACTAATTTCGGTTTTGTGGTCAAGACAGTCATTATTTATAAGAAAAAAAACCATGTCACCGACCTCGAAATAAACAAGGTCCGCTTGAAATAACCAATATCACAAAGCCGGCCCGCGAGAAGCCCCGGAAGGAAGACCAAGGCGTACTGTATACGTGTCAATTAATTTCACGAGGGAAGGGGATCTTCGTACCTGAACGGACCCGATCCATGCACTAGTGCAGGTATTAGACCAGGGACCAAAAAGCCGAGATGGAAATAGAAGGTTTTGCGCTCACATCGTCGACGTTGAAGTCTCTGGCATGAGGTCCAGTTCGTAGTAAGATTGGAACACCTATCTCAGTGGTTAGCCACGACATCCACGTGCAAGTGGGCCTGGAACAGACGCACCCCCCAGGCATTGGGAAGGCCGAATCTGTGAGTATCATCAGAATCGGCAATTCAGTACACGGCTTGTAAAGTGCAACATACGCTGCGAATATGGCACACGTGGCCTGCATGTCCAGATCTCGTCAATAAACTCCGAGCGACGAGGAAATACCCAATACACTCACACCAAACACAACAGACCAAGCAGCGAAGCCGCCATCGGGGTATTCATCCACCAGGGATGTGACGACAGCGACGACCGGACCGTCCTTGGTCTCTGCGTCCTTCTTTGCTTCCAATGGCCAGTCTACAGTGGTGTCCAGAATCAGGGATATAGGAGCCAGCGTGCGTCCCCTAGGTTTCATGTCCATTTCGAAAGTTTTGAACGTCGACATCGAGTTTTACTTGGATGGCGATACCTGGCCTAGCCGGCGTAGAGTGGGGGATAAGGAAAGGCTGGGCGAGCTCCGTCAATATATAGGCAACAGCTCCAGGAGTCCATGAGTCAAGTGGGTTCAGGTTCAACGATTCTAGCTGCCAGCAGGGCAACCGACGGTATTTCGTTCCGGGGATACGGTCTCCCGACCATTGAGCCCATAGCAAGAACATGCCACGAAGGATCCACATGCAACCATGCCGACAAGTAACCACGAGTGCAAACAATTCTTCCGAGTTCTTGCAGTGGATCTTCAGACCAGCCCAGTCGCCCTGTTTTGGTTGTGATCGTCGCTGATCCTGAACGGGGCCGTGGAGCAAAAGTCTACGTACTACCCTTCGTCCGCACACAGAGGTCGAAGATTATTATTCCAATGACGATGAGCAGCAGAGCCAGCCGTCATGGAGGCTGTAGTGTCGGAATCCCGGGGGTCCGGTGCATGCGGTGTGGAATCGTCCGACCCTTCGGCATTTGATGCCGACTCGGTTCTCTTCTTCTCCCACATAACGTGATGCCGGGGTGGTGTTAGGAGAAATCCTTACCCTTCGTTTTCCAAAATGTCTCGTAAGTGTAAGTTAATCTGCTTACTTGGCAAACTGCTCGACCTCTGGAGATCAGCGAGGTGAATGAGTGACTGCGGGGGAATTGGTCACGATGGCGATCCACGTTAGTCCTAGAGAGGTTCAACGATCTTTATAGTCTCGGCACTCGCCACAAACTCGGAAGTAGCGGGTTCAATTGTACGAGCCCAGTCGGTGATTCACCAAGAGAAATAAACATATTCTCCGCCGAGTATTGCTTCGGGCACCAAGTGATAAGGGTTTGATAGGCACAGCGTATCTTACCAGATAATCATAGACCCGGTTTGATGGGAGGTCTCATTCACATCCGCATCACGGATCGTACTCGAGGTAAAGAGAACGCCTCCCAGCACCGGAGGCAAGAAAGCAACGTGAAACGTTTATACATATGTGGGCTGTGTTATCACCGGGGGTAACGGAGCTTATTTTTTTCGCGAAAGAAATGTCGATTTCATGCTGAAGTTTGAATCAGTACCCGGAGCGCAAAGTAAGTCGAGAAATGTAAAGTATGATCGTGCGCTAGCGAATGAGAGCAGCTCCTGCCTATTTCATCATCTTAATTTCAAGGGTTTCCCACTCGCCTTTCCCGTGAAAGAACTGATTCGAACTTCAGCATAAAGAGCATTTATGCTCCGGAAAAATACCTCGTCGTCCCCGGTGCATGAACCGGTCAATAAGAGCATAAATTTCAACGCCTTTTTCTTGAAAGAATTGATTCAAACTTCAGTATATATTCGCCGCCGCCTGGACGGAAAAATCCTTCATCACCCGCGGTAAGAAGAGTCTTAACACGCGGTCGGAGGAGTGGCCGCAGTCTTCGTGGCGGGTTTCGCTGCCGTTTCGGAGTTTCCATCAACACAGGCGCGGCTCTATGGCGGTCGGAGAAGAGAAACAGTGGCACCCATGACCCTGGGATGGGGATAAAACTATTTGGATGGCGGCAATGTGACCTTCTGGCCCCGAGGAAGGCGGACAGCGTGCGCGGATGTTTAGCGCACTCGGCATTCGGAACATCCAACGTTGCAACGTTGCAGCCTCGGCTCGCATCACACGATATTTTTGCGACGATCTCTATTGAAAAGGAAAAAAGAATAAAACACGGTAATAGTTACAACTCTATTGTATGATACCCCAATTGATCCGTAGTATTTTACAGTGTTCGTGTTCGTGATGTGTGGTTGGCGGTGCATGTGTTATGATGATTGATTCTCTACGGGTAGTTGACGGATTGCGTATGACTTGCGAAAAAAAAAAAAGTAAAAACTTCAACCCTTTGACAAACGAGGCGGCTCATTTACTCCAGTGACTATGAGAACACTGTGAGCACGAGAATTTTTTTCCAGCAAGAATGGGAACGTACCTCCGGGGTGGGGAACTCAACGAAGATCTCCTTCAGAACCTGAGAGAGGCCCTTGATATGGGCAGGGGTGAACATCGTATCGTGACGACCAGGAGAAATCTTCATCGTCAGGTTCGACATCCTGTGTTCCCAACCGTTCAAGTCGTCGGCGCCAGTGTCGAAGTCACTGGCATGACCGCTTCGGTACCACACCCGGTCCTTGGGGACAACGAGGGTAGTAGGTCCATCGTAATAAGGTGGGTCCAACTCCCACATAGCGTCCAAGTTCTTCCTGATCTCAATCGACAGTTTAGCCTTCCACTTCTCGCCGATCTCGGGGAAGTTCTGTGAGATACGGTCGATTGCGCGAGCCGTCCAGTCAGAAGACTTGAGGCTTTGACGTTCGCTGGTGGGGATGAAGATGGTGTCGAAGATGATGAGGTGCGTGATGACCTCGCCGGCCTTCTTCAGCTTGTCGGCGATCACGAGAGCTACGAGGCCACCCATGGAGTAACCAGCGATAAGGTATGGACCCTGAGGCTGGACACCTCGGATGAGGGTGATGTAGTGGTCGGCCATCTCCTCAATGGTAGTGAAGCCGTCGACGGAACCGAAGTACTTGTCACCGATGGCCCACATCTCGTTGGGCATGTACGCACCGAGGCGCATGAAAGGAGTGGCCATACCGGTAATGTCGTGGACAATGAACATGCGAGGATGGATACCCTTCTTTTTCATAGGGAGGAACTCAATCAAGTAGTCGTTGTCCGAGTCCTCAGCAGCCATGATCTGCCTCTGGTCTTGACCCATAGCATCAATGATTACGTTGCTCAACTCGCGGATGGTCGGCCTGTACACGATTGTAAGCAAGAGTGGTGGAGAAAAAAAGGAGGGAAAAGCAAACCTGAGGTAGATATTGTTCAAACCGATGTTGAGCTTGAACGAATCTCCGACGGAAACTGCAGCCTGAACAGCGAGTAGAGAGTTCAAACCAACGGAGAAGAGGTCGTGAGTAACACCGAGTTGGCTGGGGTCGGTCTTCAAGATGTCCGAAAATATCTTGTGGAGAGCGACCTCAACATCGGATTGAGGAAGGCCGATATCGGGATTAGTGTCATGGAATGGTGTCAAATCCAACTCCATGAGTGCACGACGGTTGATCTTTCCGCTGGTCGACGTGGGCAAGGTCGGGAGGTGGGCAATGAGCGACGGGTACATGAACCTGGGCAAGCGTTCCGAGACATAGAGCTTGAGAGTCTCCTTCTCGTCGACCAGTTGATCCTCAGCGATAGAAGAATTGAACTCGATGAAAGCAACGACGGCGGGAGCATCGTAGAGGGTTCGAATGAGGACGGCGGCACGTTGGACAGATTGGTATTTGTTGATGACATCCTCGATCTCGCCAAGCTCGATACGTTGGCCACGAAGCTTGATTTGGCGATCCTTTCGACCACAGTAAACGATATTTCCATCGGTGCGGAACATGGCAACGTCTCCAGTACGGTAGACACGTTCTCCAGGAATGAAGGGATTGGGGATGAACGCCTTCTCGGTCTGCTCAGGCTGGTTGAGGTATCCGCGGGCGAGTTGAATACCACCGATGAACAACTCTCCTTCGACACCGATGGGAGTGGGACGCAAGTTTTCATCAAGGATGTAGAGGCGGTTGTTGGGGAGAGGACGACCGATGACACCAGTCAAAGAAACATCCGTCACGTGGGTATGGACACAGTCAACGGAAGCCTCGGTAGGACCATACATGTTCATGAACTTGACGCGCTTAGACCAATCCTCGATCAATTTCTTGCCGAGAGCTTCACCGGCAACGACAACAGTCTCCAAGGTTGGGTAGTGCTCGAGAGGAACGACTGCAAGGATACTGGGAGTGCAGTGGACGACATTGATGCGGAGGTTCTTGATAGCTCCTCCGATGTCACCGAGCACAAGCTCCTTGCGCCCAGTAACGAGAGTAGCACCGTAGGACAAGGTACCGAATACGTCGACGACGAATGGATCGAAAGTGTAGGCCAGGGATGAGAGAACCCGTGCACCGCGGCGGTATCCGTATGGCCGAGAGTTTCGCACCAAGTTGGAAATCGAACGATGTTCAATCATGACACCCTTCGGCTTCCCGGTGCTCCCGCTCGTGAACCTGTTTGTAGAATTTAGGGAACATTCGAAAAAGTTGTGAAGGAAGAACTAACATGACGTAGGCAAGGTTGGCGGGAGTGTGCCCAGGGACCTCGAAGTTGCTGTCGTCAAGCTTGAGTAGTCTTTTCTCGAAAGTTGCGTCATCGATGTATGCGACCTGCGAAAGCTGGTTATCCACCGAAGAATACTGTTTGGATGCACCACTCACGATAACCTTCGACGCGAGTGCCTTATCGAAGTCACGACGCTGCGAGTAGGTGGTGAGCAGGATCTTCGCGTTCGTGTTTACAATAAGCATCTCCTTTCGGAGGGTCGGGTCGTCGGGGTCAAGTGGCAGGAATGCACCGCCGGCCTTGAGGATGGCGAGGATGGCGAGGATCTGGGGGATACCACGCTCGAAGCAGATCGCAACGATGCTGTCTGGACCAACACCCTGTTGACTCAGCAAACGCGCGAGGCGGTTAGCCTTGGCATTGAGCTGGGCGTAGGTAAGGTACTGATCCTCGAACTCGATAGCGATAGCAGTAGGCGTCTGCTTAGCCTGTGCTTCGAAAAATTCATACAACTTGCACTCGACGGGGTTGACAGGCCCAGAGGTGGACAATTCCTTCACAAGACGAGAGTGTTCGTCGTCGCTGACAGCAGAAACATCGCCAATCTTGACGTGAGGGTTCCTTCCGAGAGTATCGATCAAACCGCAGTACGCGTCCAAGAATTGACGAGCGGTCTCTTCGGTGTACAAGTAATTGTCAAAGCGCAGGATGACCTCACCAGTCTTGTAGTGGACAGTAAGCAAGAATTCGTATTTCTCCTCACCGTTGGGGAGCGAAACGACGGCAGTGGTGGTGATGTCAGAGGCGTCGAGCCGATTGATGATGCGCATGTTGAGACCACCAGGAGCGAAGAGGTGCTTGAAGTAGGAACGGTCTTGAGAAGAGGTCTTGGTGTGAGAAACGATTTCTTCGAGAGTAACATCGTCGTTGGAGAGATCAGTGACCAATTCGTAGCGGAACATATCCAAGTATTCGGCGAAGGTCATCTCGTCCTTAATCGTGGTGCGGATCGGGAGCATATTGGCGAAGAAACCGATGACCTCCTGGAGTTGAGCCATGGAACGCTGAGTAACGGCAGTACCGACGACGAAGGAGTTCTGAGCCGAGTACTTGTAGAGGAGCAAGTTGTACGCGGCGAAGAAGGCAGCGAACGAGGTGGCGGAAGTCGTGGCAACGTAATCGTTGTACCTCCCGAGAGCGGAAGAACCGATACGGCCCTCGACCTGGGTGACGGGGCTCTGCTCGACCTCGGAAGGTTTAGCAAGGGTCAGGACGAGTGGTCGGACACCGGCCAATTTCGTGCCCCAGTACTTGAGTTGCTCGTCACGGAGATCGGCACGACGATCGGCGGTGCGGATCAGCCAGTCGCTAAAATCGGAATAGTGAAGCTGGACTGGTGGAAGACTGTCGATTCCATGGATGTAGAGCTGGAAGAGTTCGTAGAAGAAGACACCCAAGGAGGTTTCATCAGTCATGATATGGTGGACAGTGATATTGAACGCGTATGTGCCATCCCCGAGTTTGAAGATGACGGAGGAAATGAGCGGGAGCTTGTCAAGGCTGAACTTGGGGTTCATATTGTTCGCCAAAGACATGTCGTAGGCCTTCTTGTAAGCGTTAGGTTCCTCGCTGAGATCGACGATGGAAGCATTGTAGACGTTGAGCGAGGGGTGGATCGTTTGGAAAAGCTTCCCCTTCTCCTCGTCCCAGTGGAACGTTGTCCTGAAGGAACCGTGACGGTTGACAGTCTCCTCGAAGGCCTTGGTCATCCTTTCGAGGTCAATAGGGATCTTGGAGTCAAGAGTGATGAAGTAGCCTTCATGGGTATCCCACTGGGTAGCACCGAAGCGCTTCATCGCCTGGTCGACGGCGGCGATGTTCCTTGTCTTGGAGTTCTCGTACTCGCGCTGAAGGAGGTGAGCAAGGTAATCTGGTGTGAAATACATAATAGCTTACCTGGGCCAACCAGATACGGTATTGGTGGGGAGAAGCATCAGTGGTGTAAGGTTCGTCGTAGACTAAACGGTCGTTCAAGATGGAAACGAGAGGTTCACCATACTTGGCGGAACCATCGTCGAGAGCTGTGGCGGAGCCCGAATCAGATTCAGTTGCCCGAGATTTGGCGACGATCTCATTCAGCACGCCAATCGTCATCGATCCCAATAATTCAATCTGTGATACATTGATACCGAAGGCACCCTTGAGCTGGGAACTGAAGCGAGTGGCTGCGATAGGATTTGCGTCAGTGATGCAGGCGAAGGAAAAAGAAGCCGCGATGCGTACCAGCCAGGGAATCAAGACCATATGAGGTGATCAAGGCATTTTCCGAGATCTGATTAACCTCGAGTCCGAGCAGACCGGACAGCAAACTAGCCGGGGAGTCTCCACCCTCGTCCTTAGACGCACCATCGGCAGCCAACAACTGAGGGGGAAGCAAGTGACAGAAGAGGAGAGGATCGCAAGTTTCGAAGACCTCGGCGCAACCCTTGTGGTTGAGGAGTGGCAAGTAGTGGGGAAGCTTGCGGATGATGGAGTCTCCAATGAACTCGCAGACTTGGGGGGTAGTCATTCCGAGCTTGCTGAGCTTCCCGGTGTTAGCACCACCCTTCGAAGACTGGACGAGACGCTTGAAAATACCGGAATCCGTGATCGGCGGGAAAGACATGGAGATGGTGTTCGGCAAAGTCTCGGCGATCTTATCAAGATACAACTGAGCAGCGAGGTAAGGAGCCTGGCCGGCGTTACCGAAGACCGTACCAATGGTCGAGAAGAGTAGATTGAAGTCAACTTTGTTCAAGTCAACGAGCTCGAGGATAACATTGAGAGCGGCGACCTTGGATTGGTAGACGTCGTCGAAGTGCTGCTGAGTGAGGTTCGCGAACGAAGAGTCTCTCAGAACAACAGTCATCAACATGATACCACCGAGGGGTCCGACAGATTCGGCAGTCTGGATGAGTTTAGCCATGTCCGTCTTGCTCAAAGCATCGCAGGAGATAGCTCGGGCATCACCGCCTTTGTTGTTGATATCCCGGAGGTACAACTTGTCAACAGGAGAAAGAGCCTTACGCCCGCGACGAGAGGTCAAGTAGATGTGTCGGGCTCCATGGTTATACATCCAGACAGTGATTCCAATACCGAATTCACTGCACCCACCAATCAAAAGGTATGTTTTACGAGGATCGAACAGCTGAGCAGCTGGATCGACCCGGACATTCTCGGGACGGGTGGTCTTGATGACGAGGACCTGAGCGGCATTGATATCCTTGACGGGGCGGACGAGGTCAGAGAACGAGACGGAGATGGGAGACAATTTGAATGGTCTGGCGACATGCGCGGTGATAACGGCATCGAGGAAAGTAGCCAACTGGGCCGGGTGCTTCTTGGCCAGGGATGCGATGTCGACGATCCTTGCGGCAGGGACATCAGCAGGGAGCCTAACGGGTTCACTGGTCTCCTTGTTGTGAACATAGAGACCGAAGGAAGAGATGACATCGTCGACAACGGCGAGATCAGCACGGCCAGTGGAGTTGAAAATGAGGTCGAATCCTTCAGCACCGGAAGCCTCAAGCCAATTCTTTGCAGATGAAAGGGCGGTGGAGGCAGAGGCGTTTACAGCGATGGACTTGATGTCGATGCTGAACTCAGTAGACAAGGTCTGAACCTCGGACTTCGATGAGACGGTGAAGAATGCCGGTGCTCCAAAACCGTGGACAATCTGGATCGCGGCGCGTCCGACACCTATAATACAAGAGTCAACACGAATGTTTCGAGGAGAAATAGAAGAGACATACGAGAGAGAGCATCGTGAACCAAGACGATGGAGTTCTTCTCAATCCTTCCGACTTCGACTAACCCAATCCAGGCGGGGAGGATTGCAGTGGGTAAGGAAACTGCGTCCGCGGCAGAGATAGAATCTGGAAGAGTGGTGAAGGCCTTCTTATCAACGACGATGGTGTCGATGAGTTTCTGGTAGGAGTAACCAAGAACCCTCTTTCCATCGACGCTCCCGACGAATGTGGTGAGCGGAGCCTCGTCCTGGAGGTCAGTAAGGCCGAACGCTTCGACGGCGACCTCGACCTCGTTGGGTCCGGGGAGAGAGGGATAGGCAGCAGCCACAGATCGGTGGCCATGGGAGTTCTTGGAGTATCCGAAGTGGTGAATCTCGAAGTTTTTGGTGCTGGGAGATCCCTGAACAGCACGGCGGACCAGGACCTCGCCAGCCCCGGTAACCTTGAGGTGGTCTTCCAAAATCTTGGGGTTCTGGCGGATGGTATGGATCCAGCTCTCGCGCTCATCAACGGTCAGGGAAGTTTCCTCGAAGAGCACAGAGTGAACGGTAAACTGAGACTCCTCAGAAATGAGACCAGCAGCAACACCCAAAGCACCAATACCAGCGGCATCGTCATTTCCGACGATCCACAACTCTCCCTCAGCGGGCATTTGTTTAACCTTCTCGACGAGTTCCCCCTCATTTCCGTGGAGGAAGTGATGGAACACGATATTGGTGGTGAGTTCTTTGGGAAGGGCAGAAGGTGGAGTGAAGTCCCTAGCGATGATGACACTCTGACCAGCAGGGAGATGCCGGACGGTAACCTCACGTGCCGAAAGGGCCTCGAGTTTGGAAGTAAATTCCTGCACGCTAAGCGAAATAAACCCTTCTTCCCCGGATGGGGTACCAGCTGTGAAGCGTATGAGTGGGGTTTCAGAGTACTTCGGTTATAACCACTTACAGTGAACCAGGAAGATGGCAACGCCGGATGGAGTGAGGAGCCTGGGGAACAAGTCGAGGTTGGCTGGTGTCTTTGCGATGTCAAGGTTTACGAGAATAACATCGACACTATAAAGGGTGAGTATCCATACCGAAATTATACGTAAAATACATACGTGGCACCACGGATGGAGACACCTTGATCGGAAAAGGTGGCGGTATCGATGGTGACCGAGCGACCATGGGGATAGTTGAGCGCGTTAACCTTGGCATCAGCAGCCTCTCCGTCAAATCCAGCAGCGAAGTAGTCGACCGCAAACCGGTGGGTCGTGAGAAGGCTCGACAACTTAGAATCGACGGCACGAGCAATCGAGTCAGTGGGGTCGAGGTCGAGAACTCGAGACACGAAGCGGTTGGTTTTAGTACGAGCGTTGATGAAGAGGGTCTCGAGGACTTCAGCGAGATAACTGCGACCACCGTGGACGCCAATCGGAGGGAGGGTGTAGTTCGGGGTGACGAAAGCCTTGGGTTGCCAGGTGGTGACAATACGCTGCTGCATGGAGTAATCGGTGATGGGGACTGGCTCGGGTTCGGGAGCAAGGGCGATTTCAAACTCGTCGATAGTGAGGAACACTCGTCCGGTAGAGTCAGCAATGACATAGTCGGAGACGAAAGGGCCCTTGGCGCCCCAAACCTTAGGCTTGTACAGGACGTAGATCCCCTTCTTAAGGTGTTCTTCCATCGAAGTAGAATCGGAGGGATCCCAACGAGTGAGCTTCTTCATCGAGACTGGAAGGAAGGTTCCGTTGAAGTCGAAGGTCTTGTTGGTCATGTTCATGAACATACAGAGGCCAATCTGGGTGATGGAGTCGAGGATGCCAGGGTGAATGCAGTACCCCTTTCCGTAAACGTCAGGTGTGCCTTCGGGTATATCAAATCGAGCGATGTAAGCTTTACCAGCCCAGCATCCGGGGTATGGGACGGCATGAAGTTCCTTGGTATAGTTACGGAAGTGGTCCTGGTAGTTGTAGCTGGACGGGAGGTTTTGGTAGAACTCGTCGCCAGTCATACTGACAAGCGAAGAAGCCATGAGGGATTTGACATCAAGAGCGGGGAGGCTGTCCGGATCGTAATCAGGGTTCTCGCGCTTGAAGTAACCACTGGCGTAGACGGTCTCGAGAACCGGTTTACCATCGGCATACTTGCTATCGGTGGAACCACGGAACTCCCATTGGTCACCGTTGATGGTAACCCCAGCGTGACCAGGAGCAGTGTCGTGTCCATTAAGAACGAAAGGTTTGAGGACCTTCATGTTCTCGACAATGAAAGCACCGTTCTCGAGAATAGCCTCGGTATAACTGTAAGCAGTTTTAGAAGAAAACACTCAATCAAAAGAGAGAAACTATCATACCCAGCACCAGGGTACAGCACAGCGCCCATGACCACGTGACCGGTGAGATCGGGATGAGTATCAACGTTGATACGGAAATTGTCCTGGGCCAGTGGACGAGGAGGAGAGCGGAGTCTAAGAGACTTCGTGGCACCATCCTCGACCCAGCAGGAGGACTTTGAATAGGGATAGGGAGGAAGTGGAACCTTGACGAAGTCAACTATCCCGTCAGAGCGACCGGCAAGCTTGTTGGCATCGATGTGGATATATCCGGTCATCAACAAATTGCCAATACCCTCAAGGAACTGGAAGTGCTCGCCAGTGTTCTGGGCCGGCACCTTGGGGTTGGGACGGCGGATGAGAGAGATGGGATTTCCGCCAATTTCCTCGATGTATGACTTGAGGACGGGGTGAGGAGCGATTTCCATGAAAGAAACGTTCTCAGTGCCGAGTTCCTGGACGATCTTGTTGAGGGCGGTCCCGAAAAGCACGGGTTGGCGAATATTGTCCCAGCAATATTGTACATCCAAATCACGCTCGAGCCACTTTCCGTCGACGGTGGACATGACCTTGGCAATAGGCTCCCGGGTTGCAGTAATGGCGCCCTTGACGAAGTCCTTGAAGAGGTTCTCTTGAACCTCCATGAGAGGGGTGTGGAAAGCGCAAGTGACACGGAGCTTGGCGGCGAAGACCTTGTCGGCCGGATCAGCGGCAACTTCGATCATGAGATTAACGAGCTCGTGTTGGCCGGCGATGGTAACAGCCTTCGGAGAGTTGATACCTGCGATCCAAAGACCACTGTCAACACCAGCACGAGCAAAGACCTTCTTTATCATGAGTTTGGCCTTCTGTACACCAACCCCAAGAGCGACCATTCCACCGTTACCCTCGGCCTGGGTCATGGCAGCAGCACGACCGACAGCGATACCGACAGCAGTCTCGCGGTCGTAGTGACCAGAAGCGTAGCCCATAGCGATTTCACCAATGGAGTGGCCAATAACGTAATCGTATTTGATCCGAAAGGATTTGAGGAGATCCGTAAGAGCAATTTGAATGAAGACGAGGGAGAGGACGACATCGGCGACGGGCCAGACACCATTGGCGGGGAGAGTTGCTTGTTTTCCGGGGATGAAGAGACCAGAACGCTCAACGAAGGAAGGTTGTCCATATTTATTGACAAAGATCTCATCGTTAGCCTTGATGGCGTCAAGGAAAACGGGAAATGCCTCGGAAAGTTGGCGACCCATGAAGATGTGTTGGGGGCCCTGTCCAGCGAAGACCAAGCACAACTTGGGTTTGGTGGAAACGAGGGTAGCCTTAGACCACTTGAGGTTGGGAGTGAGCGCGGGGCCGACAGCGAAGGATCGGTATGGGGAGGCACGAGCCTGACGAGTGAGTTCGCGAGAGAGTGAGCGCAGGGACCTTGGTTCGGTGAGGTTCTCGAAGTGGGAGGCGAGGGCGGTTTGCCATCGATCAAGAGAGCCCTCGGTAAGAGTACCAACAGCAAATAAATAGAGGGGAGGGGTGGTTGTCCTTGGCTCACGGATTATTGCAGCAGAGGCTTGAACTTGCTCGACAGTCTCGAAGGATTCGACGACGATGTGAGCGTTGGCGCCACCGACACCATAAGTTGAAACCGAAGCGACGAACTTTCCATCGGGAGCAGCCATATCGGTAGAGATCTTCTCGAGCTCGGTCTGAACCTTCATCATACCACCAACAAAATCGATCTTCGGGTTGGGCTTGGTGAAGCGGATGTTGGGGATGATTTCCTTGTTGTGTAGCATGAGGGAGACCTTGATCAAACTAGCCATGAAAGAGCAGCCCTCGGCGTGACCGATGCTGGACTTGACGGATCCAACCCTCAAAGTCTTCTTTGGGTCACGGCCCTTGGAGAAGACCTTTCCAGCACCGTTGACTTCAATCGGATCACCGACCAAAGTACCGGTAGCATGAAGCTCGACATAGAAGGCATCGGCGGGATTACGATTCGCGCGGGCGTATGCTGCGCGAACCGTCATTCCCTGAGCCTCACCCTCTGGCATGGTCAGGGATTTACCCTTTCCGTTTGCGTTGATGGCGCTTCCAGTGATTACGGAATAGATGTGATCGCCATCTCTCAAAGCGAGGTCTAGGCGTTTAACGAGAACAGCGGCAAAACCTTCTGCACGGGCATAGCCATCAGCGGCAGCGTCAAAAGATTTCGAGGAGCCGGTGGGGGACAGAACACCAAGCTTGGAAAAGGACAGGGTGTGAATGGGGTTAACCATGGTACTCGCCCCGAGAACGAGGGCTTGATCAATCTCGCCGAGTCGGATAGCAGAAGCGGCCAGGTGCATGGCGTATCCAGACGCCGAACAGGCTGGAACAGAAATCAGGTCAGAAACATATCAAAGACGGACCGAAGACGTCACTACTCACCAGTATCAAGAACGAAAGAAGGACCCTTCAAATCGAAGGTGAAAGAAATCCGGTTGGCACGGATGGCAATGCACTTTCCGACACCATTGTGGTTGTCAATCTCGTAACGGTCATCCGCTAGTTCGTTTGTAGATGTTAAGAGTTGACCGAGGTATACCCCGGTATTCGAACCTCGGTAATCAATTCCGGAGTCGACCAGAGCCTTTGAAGTTACAATTCGTGAGCGTGACAGCGTGAACGGGGGGGCGAGCGCGTACCTGGTGAGCAGCCTCAAGTGTTAGTCGGAGAGACGGGTCGAGGTATTGCGCTTCCTTCTGACTGATGCCGAATTCCAGAGGATCGAAGAGGTCTATATTTGAGACGAAACCACCCGTGGTAGAGACGTATTTTCCGGGTTCAGTTTTTGACCCTTGGATCTCGATGTCAGTACAGGATTGGAACCGGGAGAATTGGGCCCGTACCATGCCAGTTGGCGTGGTTCCAACGATCGGGGGGAGGTTGAACCATACCATCGCCCTAAGGAGCAAAATTTAGTGAGGGATGGATTGAAGAAAGCTGTGACTACGAACCTTGTTCCTGAGGAACTCATAGTAAAGGTCTTTGGTGTCAGATTTTCCCGGAAATTTGCACCCGATGCCAATGAGAGCGAGAGGGATTTCAGCGGACATGATTCGTAACAGATAGATAAATTAATGAGGAGATAAACCAAGAGAGAATCGTCGCAAAGACACAAAAGGAATCAAGATGGGGGTGAGGTGAGGAAGGGTCGTACGGCTGGTGATGGGAATCGATCGCGTTACCCATATATAACTGGCAAGTCGACAACCGAGCGAAAGCAACGGAAGAGATTCGCCAGGGCTGTACGTCACACGGCCTACAAAGATTATCAAATCCTGGGGTTCCTTGACACGAATAATTCCGCGGGTGGGTTGGTGGCAACGAAAAACGACGCCGTGGAGCTATCACCAGCCGAGGGTCGTGATTGTGATACACCATCACAACTTGAGATGCAAAAACGGTTGTTTGAACTGCCCGTATGATGATCGGCTGCCAGGCAATCGGGCGGAAGGACATCAGGGTCAGACAAAATGGTTGACTTCTTGACACACGACCTCGTATTAAACACTTGGGACAAGAATTTCTCCACCAGTGAAACCATGACGGGTGAACAGAAACCTGCGGGGAGGGACAAGTGAGACCGAATGCATCACGCGTGCCCGGAAAGCGAGAGAAACAGAAATTGTTGTCATACCTGAGTCTAACGCGACGACGCGTTGGAGTTTCAGGGATTGTACGGGGTAATCCAACCCAGACTGCTGTGACAAGACGATGACCGGTGGCCGGCTTGAGTCAAACGGTGATGGTACGTGAGAAAGTTTCAACAGGCTTTGAGAAGACGGTCAGCGGCCAAAACACCCACGCGTACATCTCATTAGGGTCTGGGCGGCCATCATAATGAAGTTTGCTGATCCCAACACCAACTGAACTTCCCATAGACACATTCACTCAGGGTGCTTCAGGTGCATGTGATCTTCCCGTGCCATTCATTCGCCGGGGAAAACCTTCCAGCTCGTGAGCAACGTTGTTTCCGGAACAGCAAAAGCGATAACGAGCCTGTAGAAGTTGATGGGAGGTCCCTGTCTCATCCGCCACGACAACCCATGTTGAAACCACTTTCAGAGCTAGCAGTCCATCGCAACGGGATTTCATGTGCCCACGGTTGCGATCCAGGAGTCCTCAACCAAGATGTCCAACCACTGAAGTAGATGATTCCCTCTTCGTCCCGGGGAACAATAAGGGGAGGACGCGCCTCAGGCGTCTGGGCTGCAATGCCCGACCTTTTTCTCACTTCAAACAGCTCACACTGATCTTTACCAGTCATCCCAACCGGTGGCTCGAAGCCAGAGCCCTGGGGAGCATATTACAAAACACTGATGGGTTCAACGGCGAGAGGCTTCTATCTGGACACGTTCTTGCTGCGGACATAGCTACGTAGATGAGGAAACCGTCCGTAGTCATCATGCACCACAGCTTATCTGATCCCGATCTCGGCTCACCAGTATCCGTAGGGGGAAAAAACGGAGCGGGAGGCGATGATGCCACCTGTTGTACGCTGATCGATCCAAGACAGTGGTGACAACCAAAGAGAGATCCGGTAATCTTGACCCTGCATCCCTGTCCACAACCAACTCCTTGCACAAGATCAGGCAGGGTCTAGTGACTCACCTGTCGACCGACTGAGAAACGCAGTGAACGTGACGCACGGATGCGATGCTCAATATTATGCTGTTTGCCCCCCCCCCCGAGTCTCCGCGATCACTCCGTCGCGCTGAGGAGGTTTCGACAAGAAACCTGAATCACCGCGCTGTCAACTCAAAATCCTAAGCTCAAACAGTGCTATGGGTGCCCTGAATCTCTGGCTTTGATTGGACTCTTCGGCGGGACCGAAGTTGAGAAGCGTGTACGCCCGACGGGACCGCGCAAGCATCTCACCGCTTCGGATGTCTGGATGTTCGGATAAGTGACGGTAATTGCGAAGCCATGGGGCCAGGTCTGGCCAGGTACGGCTCCGAGGCCCAGAAATCCGCCGGTTGATATGTTCCAGACGACATTCAGCACCACATAAGGAGTAGTGTGAAGCCGAACTCGACATGGGTGAATAATTGGTTGATTTCGGTGAGCCTGGGTAAGATTGGATAAATCAGTGTGGTATCGTTACACCATAGCTGGTATTCGCTAGGGACCGAGAGTGGGTTTGGGAGTCCGAAGACTGAGAAAGTCGTGGTACGGCTGAGGCCCAGGCGATTCTTCTCTCCCAGCCGTCGAACACGGCCTGGGGTCAGTCAGCTGTCAAGGGTACGACTCCCCGGCGCATCACCACCCGTCCCGACCCACCGGTACCTCCGGGATGATTCTGGAGATCGGGAAGCACACAGCAAGCCCAATACACCACCCAAGACGGGTAACCGGGGCGGAGAATTAGTACTTTAGTACCCAGCTAGTTCGATCAACTGAGATCTCCCCTCCTTCGCCATTCGCGACATGGCAGGTGGCACAGGGCGGTGCGTCCCAACCAGGCCACCCCAGATAATACTTGAGACATCTGATGTGAGCAGCGATATATTAAGGGATTCTCCTAGAGTGCGATCAGTCGAGCGATCTACCTGACAGGCCATAACGCCAAAAAATAGTTATATGGCGCGCAGTTATCGCGCCCTTCGTGCCCCCGAGGACAGGCCTGCACCTGGGATAGATGCATAATCCTATCATAGGATCGGCGAGGAAGGAGATGTGTCCCGGACCATTTTTTTCACCCTACCAAGTTGGTCAGCGGCGAAACCTGTATTCAAACACGGACTATCTTTGGACAACAACAGTTCCTTACGGTAATTCAATGTGTTTCAGGAGCACCGCGCGAAGTTTGAAGTCTCAAAATCCCAAGGACAGGCGGACGGGTCCGAACGATTATGGTGGAGGTGTCACAAGTGACAGGGCTCCAAAACGTCATTAAGTATGTTGAATGATAGTCTGAACATCGGATCTCGAGAATTCAACACGAACGAACTGTTGGTTGAAGCAAATACGACAACAGGGATATACGTAATTTCTAGCGCGAAGGGAATTAGATAGTGCCTAGAGAAGCCCTCTATTCACAGCACAGCCCACACATCGCCAAACGCCGTATCAGACCAAGGTTCCCCCAACTCCCTACCACCAAAAAATTCCATCCCTTGTGCGACGATCCATTCCACGTCACAGGATTTAGGAGCGGAACCATCACGGTAAACCAGTCGCAATATTTCCAATGATGACAGGTCGGGATTGGATATTTTCAACCTCTCCAACATGAACCGGATCGACGACATCGCTTCTGTGTCGCTAATCGTGATGGAGCGAAGCGACGCGAATGGGAGATATCCAGGACGCCTTGGTACCGCGTGAGAGAATACAGACGCTGTGCCCTTACAGCTGAACAACGTTACTGTTTCCAGCGCGGCGAAGTGGAAAGAAAAATCTGGGTCATCTTCTAAATGGTGGAGGGGGAGCATCGAAAGTTTTAGGTGGATCAAGGTCGGTTCAAGGAGGGTTGAAAATGGTATGGCCGTAGTTTCTTTATCTCCGTGAAGACAGAGCGTCCGAAGGTTCGGTGCGATGACCCGCCGAAGAAGGTCAGCGGAGTTGTGGAGCTCCAGAACATCAAGTTTTGGAAGCCGGATTCTTGGAACGCCTAACATGCGATCGTCGAAAGGGGGGTCCCGAGCCACTAGCTTGAGGTGTCTCAGTGTCCGAGAGGTCGCACGGAGTAGGGCCAGAAATCTGTCCACGCTGAGGCATTTTGAAGGCCCAGAAATGATGATATCGAGGGTAGCGAGACAGATCAAAGAATGTGCGGAGGGTAACAGGCAATTGACTGACGCCCAATATCTCAGTTTCGGAGCATTGATGGTAACCTCTGGTACGGTATCAGCGTGGAATGCCGTATGGCCCTGGAGGACTTCGCATCTGAAGGATTGGAGGGACGGGAGCGAGAGGTTTGGTAGGATGGTGGACAGGGAATCTCGGGAGTTGAAGGTGGAACCCGCAATGGATATTGTATGCCAGCGATCGGAACCGGGACGGAGTACATGCTGCACCACGAAATCGTGATTCCACGGGCGGTGATGCCAGGTAAGGGTCATGGGATATGGTCGTGAAAGCTCCACGAATAATCGGGTGGCCTCGAGGCTGCGAATACATCTTGTTCCTGGAATGTTCACGTCCTTCCAAAGATTTGGCGCCGCGAATATGATGGATCTCCAACGGCGGCACACACGGAGGAACCTCAAGGGGAATAGGATGCAGACGTTCGCGGGACGCGAGGCGCTTTGAGTCCGGGCTTCCTCGAGGATTCTGATGACCAATTCTGGAGGCAATGCATCGAAGAGGCCCACTAGAACCTTGTTGGTGAACTCGGTCAGAGGCAGGGACAATGGGAGTGACAGATGAGAGTCCGCTACCTTTGAATCCTGTTTCGGTCTGTCCATCTTGCGTAGGAGAGCACCCCTGAATTGTAGTCGGGAGGATCTGATGTTGAATGGCAGGCCCAGTGAGACGAGTTTTATGGGTTTCGTGTGAATTCGTGGCGCCAGCTCAGTGAATCGTGGCACTTGGAAAAATCCGAGCGTGACCGCTTGCGATGAGACAGGCCATATCGGACTTCATTGGAAGAGTACTATGACCTGCAGAAGTCAACAGATGCCCCCGGGAAACGAGGTAGAGGTGAGTAACCATCGAACGTTACCATCCGATTGGATTTGCCGACCGAGGAGAGAAAATACGATACGCTGGGCCCACAAGAGAGACGCCAGTCCGCAGCAAAGATTCTGGATGTTTCAAACCACCACCAGCTCTGGAAGTAAAGGGAGTCCTCAGCTCCCCGTCGTCGTGGTCTGCCAGAGGAACTTGCGGGGACGCCGGACCGGATCGCCGCAATGCGTTTCTTGCCCAAGACGGACGACTGTGATGGATGACGGGGTTGTGCACCAACGGTGGAGTGGCGAAAAACACCAAATCCTTGTAGCCACTCCAGTTGTTCCTTGTAACCGTCCATAATGCCTGCCCAAACTCGATTCGACCTGGCCACCGCTTCCCTCAGATTGCTGGCCTGCTCGACGTTGATCATCACCGACAGCAAAGCATCGCCGATTCCACGGATCGGAGCCAGGGGGTTGGGCATAACCTCACCGAACGAAGATCTCATGACAACCAAGGTCGGAATTCCAGTTGCTGCCCTCGCAATAAACAGTCTGACAAACCCGGCCGCAATCTTAGAACATCTTGGAATGGCTGTTTGCCGCTGCGGCTGTGATCATCGTTTGTTCCGTCTTCGCGTGGAGGTGGGCTCAAATCTAGTGTCCAACGTTCATGGACACCAATACTAATTCACCGGATTCGCGTATGTAGGATGCGATTCCTCCGGGCTCGAAACAGGCCGCTTCGAGACTTTTTCGTTTTCATCGAAGCTCCACAACAAAGAGGGGACTCGTCCAGGTGGCCAATACGGCCCAACCCTCGAACTCGGGACAGCGGTTTAACACCCGCGCCGCTTAATCGGCAGAGAAGGGAGCGGGCCCGTGCAGAGGATATCGATCGCGAGGGTCGTCGGGTGGGTGGACCAGACCCCGACGACGCGAACGGTGATGTAACGGAGAAAGACGTTCTCCCAGCATATGACGTCAAGGGGGGGCCACCAAACTATAACCAGTTTTTGGCTGTAGGTTTGGGAAGCGGTACAAACGCGAGGTTGCAGATCACCGAGACCATGCCCGTTGGAACGTCTCCTCGACCACATCCGGTTGGGGCCCACTCGGAGACGACGAATCCGTCACCTCAACTGAATCCTGCCTTGATCGCTCAGCTACCTCGTCCGCCCCCACCGTCATATAGCCCAGTAACGGCCACCTCCCGCCCCACCTTACCCTCCCCTCACCCCTAATACCTTGGGAGTGCGGTGATGTACACCCCCAGCCTACTGCCGCTGTTGCACTTCTCTCCCTAGGCCCACTTGTGTTCTGGACTCGTGATACCTTGTTGTAGTTTCTAGCGTACTATCACCGTCAGTCTTACTTTTTCTGTAATGACGTACCCGATCGATACCTCCGAGCCCATGCTTTCAACCACAGCCCCAAATCTAAGCAAAACGCACTATTTTATGTGAGGATCGTGGTGCCAAAGGCGACTCCTGCCAACAATCGTACACTAAGATAAATGACCGCACAACCATAAATATGACAGTAAAGGGGACGGAAGAATTGCACCATATGGATATTGTGAAGTACGTTTACTTCCCTGTCTTGGCAGGCTTCGGGGGCTTTGGGAACAGAGTTTCGTACCATCTGACCTCGTCGTCGCGCTCGGGAACAAGCCTATCCGAAAGCTTAGGCTGTGTTCGGTCTCCTCCCAAAAACTTCCTCATCAACAACTTCTTGAACCTGTTCCACGCATTACCCATGCTACTCTTCTTCTTCGTCCGTGGGGGCATTGCTTGGGATATGGGAGGTGGCAGGGGAGGGAGGGGAGGGCGGGATGTCGAACTGGTTGGTGATCGCACAGTGTTTCGCCGCGTCTCCTCTCCAGACTCGACAGTCTGCGACACGATAGAAGACCTCCGTTCATCCAAAGTAGAGATATCCCGATCGTCAGATTGATCATCGGTTTGCTCGGATCCAATGAGGTCCTTAAGGTCATCTAGGAGATCATGGAAGCCAGCGTTGAATACTCCGTCATCGGGGGGATCACCTTTTGAAAGTCGTGGTAAGGGCGCGTTCCTCCGAGGGCATAATGATGGAAACAGACCTGTAGACCCCACAAGCAGATCCGGAACTCTGTAAGAGTCGACCGAGCTCGCTGCTGTGATGCTCGGATAAGCCACATGTGAACAGATTCTCGGGGGAGGAAGACCTACAACTCGCTTTTCGTTCCATCGAGATCTGTGGGGAAAGCAACCTACTCGTCGGAGTCCAGTTTTTCGCCTCATCTTGTAATTGTTCGAGAATTCCGGCGATATTCGGGCGCGCGGATGACTCGGAAGTCTCAAATTCCTCAACCCACATTTGGAGCAACAACACCCATAGCGGGTCCGAGAACCCCACTGTAGGTCTGTCGGGTCGATGCCCGCTCAGGACTTTCTGGATGACTGCAGCCTCCGGGTTGGTATGTTCGAAGGGTCGACGACCTGAGACAACCTATGGGGGAAAAGTGAGGCTACACGACGAAAGTAGCAGAAATGATGGGTCCATATGTACCTCGAGGACAGTCATTCCCAAAGCATATATGTCCGTACTCTTTGACGGTAATTTCCTCCGAGCCCGTTTGACGTAGCCATATTTCTCCGGGTCTAGAAGCTCTTGCGCCATCCACCGAATCGTGCCCCCTGCCTTATGGCTACTGGGTCCTTCAACAGAAGTCGCCTCTTCTATGATTGCGGCGAGCCCGAAATCCGCCAAACATGCGCGGGATTCAGAATTGATGAGGATGTTAGCCTATAATATCAACATCATCTGTCGATATAGCTTAATATCATGTCACGGTCGCCGGCTCACCCCTTTGAGATCACCGTGGACGAAGTCGTGTTGATGTAGATATTGTAAGCCGTTGGTCACATCCACGAGCTACGCCACGAGTCAGTATCGCCCAATGTGAAAGACGACATGCTTACAAGACTGAACGGATTCTGATCAGGGGTGGCCCTAAGGTAACTCATAATGTTTCCTTTCTCCATCCAGGCCGAGACCATCGAAAAGGGAGGTGGTGTCGAGGTAACCCCAATAAATGGTAGGATGTTCTCGTGTTGAAGCCATTTCCACCCTACAACCTCCTTCGCAAAACGCTGAAGTGCAACGTAAGCAGAGTGTACAATGGTCCATGGGATTAGGCCGCCAACCTTGTGCACATTCTCAAGGTCATCCAAAGCCGTAGTCTTGAGAGCCTTTGCTACCACTAGCCGTCCCTTGTACGTCGCCTTGTACACGTCCGCGAACCCGCCGCACGCAAACGGTCGCTGCTCGATGGTATCGAACCCGTCTGTGAGCATGAAAGAGGCCGGCAAAACCCCGGATGCGCCGCATAGCCTCTGGAGGTACTTCAAGTATGTCTTCCCAGAGTTCTGGCTGATACCGATCTGATTGAGTGTCTGGAATGAAAAGTCAAGATAAGGACCCCGGTCAAAGGATGTGGTCGAATCCCGCGGGAACATACCTCAGTGAGCCTGTCTGCAAAATCCTTGGCTTGGTCTTCCCTCATATTCATCACTTGCTCTACCCCAGCCCTGCTCGCGAGCATGAATGCAGGAACATCTACCTCCCAGGTTTCTGCCGCGTGTTTCAGGCAAGCAGAAATCGCATCGACCGATGGCCGTGCGGAGGGTTTCTTTTCCCAACATCTCTGCAGACTTTCCCAAACCCTGTCGGTAAACCCCAGCTTCTCCGAATCCCTTGGCCTGGGTGGCCGCTCCCCCTCGAGGACGACCTTACAAGCCAGCTCCGTCTTTCCTCTTCTTGCGAACGGAGGAGTTCCGGTGAGCACCTGGTCCTGGTCAGAAACCGTTGCCATGGGAGAAGAGTCAATACTAACTTCGTATATGACCATGGCAAGTGCATAGATGTCGCTTGCGACGGAGGGTTGGTAGAGCGTATTATCAGGGGTCAAAAGTTCTGGCGCGGTCCAATTGATGGATGCCCTGGTCAGCGAGAAAGGATCGAATATGATCGTGTTCAGGCCAAAGTCCCCGAGAAGAGCTCGTGGAGGCTGGCCTTCATTTATTAGAATATTCGACTAGAGGGCTTCAACAAGGGGGTTGCTATTGGCGATCACGACAGCAAGACATACCCCTCGAATGTTCCCGTGTACCAGATTCATCCGATGAAGGAACTTTAGACCGCTTGCTACATCAATCAACTAAAGGCAACGACAGTTAGATCTCATGTTGGTACGTTGCTCACCGAGGCTCACCAATTTAAGTCTATTGGCCTCGGGGTTCTTTCTCGTATAGCCGAGAATGTTGCCACTCTCGATCCATGGAGATACCATACAGAACTGGTTCTGGTTCATCGAGGCCCCATAGAACGGGAGAATGTTTTGATGATTCAAGCGTCTCCACAACAGTACTTCTTTACAAAACCTCTGAGCGATAGTGAGCTCCCCTCGAGAGACGGGTCAAAGAGAAAGACTATAACCTTTGTTATTTTATTTCTATCATCATCAGGAGCGAACCTCAACGCCTTGACCGCGACCTTTCTTCCGTTCCAATCCCGTTTCCACAGGTCAGTATATCCACGTGTTGCGAATGGTATCTCTTCTTGCATCTTGAAATCTTCGTGAATCAGGCAAGACCTTGGCAGCCTCCCGAATGCACCACATAATTTCCGAAGCATAGCGAATGCGGTGCCTTTTAGATCGCCGGGGATGTTCGCATGCTGAAGGATCTGTGGGGGATCAATATCGCTCAAACCACACGAATTGGGGAGTACGATGTGAAGCCTACCGTTGACTCCATCATCTCGATGACCTTGAGAGCCTCATCCTCGGTAAATTGATAGGCCTCAGATTTACGATGTCTCTGATCCTTTAAGAGTCGTATTGCCAAATGGGTAAAATCATCGGACTTGCGATCTAGTGTCAAGAGGGTTTGCCAAGAAGGCATTTCTGACGCTAATCCTTGTCAACCGCATAGATGCGCCGATGCAGGATCGAAACGTACAGGCGGGAGCCGAAGATGTCATTATCTAGGAGGATGGAGATGGGCGAAGGTCGTCGAGAGAGATATCTGAGTGGGGAGGCAACTTTATGGATGCGCAGCTGACGTCCGACTGCCATGCGCAAAAGGGACAGACGGCATGAGGCCATCGATTGTAAATGCCCAAGTATCGCCACGGCTTGATTTGGAAGTGGCCTGCGTGGCAGGACACGAGGTTAACACGGTGATATCGCTTGTATATTGGCCGCGATTGGGGATGGCCAGATAGGGAAAGCACGTCAAACGACTGTCTCGGTATGAGGATGGGCCCTGTAAGTAAGTCCAAGACTCAGTCCCGGAGGCGTGTCTACCGCAACCCTCTGAATCTTCGTGCGAAACTGACTTAAGTTTCCGTTGATCCGTCAAGCTTCAAGCGCCATCCTCTTTGGCCACGAGGTAAAGTCTTTAATTGTGACCAAAATGGTCGAGGTGAAGAACCCGCCCAAGCATTCAGTCCAGGGTAGCACGAAAGGCAAACATCTGCATTCACAATCAGCATTCCGTCCTAATATATCATACGTGACGAAGGTGCATAAGTACATTCGATGTAGCAAGAGAGAGTATTTACCTTGCTTGACGCAAGGGTGTTCAATCTCTCTTGCCACTGTGCCTCTCGCGTCGATCCCTTGAGCGATCCCGTTTGTTTGAATCGCGATCGTGTCCATAACCATCCCGGTCTCCACCTCCCCGTTCGTCTTCGTTCCGTTCCCTTCGTCTATTCCAGTCATCATCTCTATGCCTCCTCCGCTCGCTACCCCGATCCAGATCCTTCCTTCGATCACCATCTCTGTCCCAGTCCTGCTTCGTATTATTACCTCTGTCTCTTCTTCGACCGTCATCACGAGACGCTCTATCCCTGCGCCCAGGGGAAGGGGAGCGCGTTCTGCGATGTGAGCCTGAGCGCATTGTTGGTGAAGGAGTACGGTTTCTCGAAGAAGCAGAACTACCAGCCGGTCGTTCCTTCTTGATGACGGGGATGTACTTTTTGTCAGGTTTCCCGAAGAACTTCTTCTTGCTTCCATCATCAAAAACCTCCTTCTCTTTCGCGCCAATGCCGAGGAGAGCCGGGCGAGATTGTGGCAGCCAAGGCTGAACGTTCTTCTTGCCTTTTCCATCCCCAGTCCAACCCATTCCACGAAGCATGGCAGCGCCGAATTCGGAAACGGGCATGTCAGTGTAATCATCGAGAGTAGCGGGATCGGGGAGCTCGTCAATGTCTTGCTGGAACGCTTCGTCCTCGGTAACGGGGATAATGGCTTTGCGGCTCGCGGAATCCTCATCGCCTTCTCCAGCGGCGCTGGCGAGTAGAGCACGAAGGGCTAGTTGATCCTCAGACTCCTCAACTTGTGGTTCGGCCTCAACCTCAACCTCAACCTCGACCTCCTGCATATCAACCTCATCAACCTCAGAAGCAAGCCGCTTCCGCTTGACCTGAAGGCCAACAGCTTGGGGGCCAGAGTTGATGGTACCCCTCGTTCCTAGCCCACCAACAGTGCCATCTGCCCCAGTCACGGCGGCGCGACCGGACTCAGGGATATGCATCTGAGCTGTCTTTCGTTTCTTGGCAAGAGCTCGCCAATCGCGATTCTTCAATGCGGGAATAACTAGGGGACCCTTCGGTTTCGGCTTTTCATGTAGACTGTAGTCGAAGGCTTCTGTGAGTTGAGGACCAAATTCACGACATCGCGTGAGTTTGACACACCGCTGAACACCAAACTTATCAAATCCCAAGATCAACTCATCCTGGGTCTCGCCTTCTTCGTCCGAGCTATCCACCGAGTCGTAGGAGCGTTTGGGTGACGACGCAGCGCTCTCGCCCTGTGCAAGAGGACTTCCTGGTGTAGATCCCCCATTGCGAAGATGTTTCGGTAGAGCGGGGATTTTAAACGACGGTCCGTCGGAGTCTGCGCCAGACGATCCACCTCTGGAGACTGGGGAAGGTCTGCGGACGGTGAAAGAGACCGCAGGCGTCGAAGTCATCATCCACGAAGTCAAAGCGACGCGGCGCTCCGTCAACCGAGTATTAGAACTCCGCCGGGTCATTCCGAAACGCGTCCCGGCTGCTAATTCTAAGCGAAAAGTTAACCAGTCAAGTCACCGTCGACCTCGTCCTGCCCGTCACCTGAAACTCTTCTCGTCCAGCAATGTCGCCCCCTCCTTCGTCTAAAGGCTCCGAGTCCGGAACGGCTCGTATCCTTGGGTCGGGAGCCTCAGGTACATTTACGCGTTGACCCCAGTGACACAACTGACAACGAACGTTTTGCAGGTGTGTCGGAGTTGCTCATCTTCCACCCAGTAGACACAATCGCAAAACGGTTGATGAGCAACAAGGCTAACGTATTACTTCAGCTGACTCACAACGGGGATCGGACTAACCCTCGTTTAAGGCCACCTCCTTGAACTCGATCATTTTCCGGGATGCCGCCTCAGCACCTCTGCGTAAGAAGCTGGTGTCGCTCTTCCCCGGTCTCGGATATGCTGCAGGGTACAAGATCTCGCAACGGATCTACAAGTTTGGGGGTCAGCCATGGTTCAACGACTTGATCAAGAAAAACTACAAGGACAACTTCACGAACACGTTCGGAGAGCGGAACGGAAAGTTGATGATTCAAGCAACTGCTGGCAGGTGCGCCAGACCCGCTCTTATATCAGCCTCTTCGTTCGTTGACGCGACATACCAGTCTGACAGGAATCGGCGAAGTTGTGCGTGAGGTTAACATCTGACTCGAACCCCTCATTAATATCCCATCCAGGTGCTCTTACCTCTTGATGCTCTGAAAATCAAACGACAGGTCAACCCTGAGGCCTTCCGTGGTCGTGGGTTCATCCGAATCTTCCTGGAGGAGGGTACGACACTGTATCGTGGATGGGGCTGGACGATGGCGCGTAACGCACCTGGTAGTTTCGCGGTACGACAAGCCCAGCGTAGCTCTGTCTACTCAAGTCTTACCTCACCTCCACCCTAGCTTTTTGGTGCCTCTGCTGTAACAAAGGACTACGTTCTCGGTGTATCTGACTACTCCCAGGCCACTTGGACGCAGAACTTTATCGCCTCCGTGTCCGGTGCTGTGGCTTCCATCACCGTCGCTGCCCCATTAGACGTCGTCAAGACCCGTATCCAAAATGCCAACTTTGAGCACAAGGTCAGCGGTATTACCGTCGTGAAAGACCTTCTCAAGCACGAAGGCCCTTCGGCCCTTTTTAAGGGCCTCACCCCCAAAGTAGGGAAACACGATAGACCCGCATTTACCATCTAGCTGACCACGCTCCTCCAGATCCTGGTCGTTGGACCGAAGCTAGTGTTCAGTTATACCGTAGCGCAATCATTGATTCCGTACTTCGGAAAATACGTGTGAAATGACCTTCACATAGAACAATATATACCATAGAGTACGTTAATGACTAGTTACAGCCCCCTGCTACACGACTCCCTTTCCCACCGTTCGCCGTCTTAAAGAATCAACCTCGAAGCAATCACAATTGTTACCCGCCGTCACTCGAGTAGGACCTTACAAATTCCGCCCCTCGGTTTTTCCGTCCGCACCTGGTCAGGGTCGACGCGCCCGGGCCCCAGAAGTGACAAAGGGTCCACTACACGCTTTCTGGTTCAGTCAAGGTTTCCCTCCGTTTCTGCAGTCGATCGTGCACCACAGGTTGCAGGGTGACAAATGGGGTGACGTCATGCGTCGTCTCGCGTAACGAACAGTTTGACTGCCGTGACCATTAGAGAAGCTCCCGGGTATGAATAATCGAGGAGGCAGATGGAGGGGGGGGG
>Ga0307517_10002693_pt1 | contig 28359 bp, 18 predicted proteins | sample 23_EM_MG_FD_194515 | JGI IMG/M metagenome (GOLD analysis project Ga0307517, IMG submission 194515) | Populus trichocarpa ectomycorrhiza microbial communities from riparian zone in the Pacific Northwest, United States - 23_EM | ecosystem: Host-associated > Plants > Roots > Unclassified | place... | reverse complement strand
AAAATTTATTTTATTTCTTTTAATATAGATATTATGAACTTATATTTAAGATATATTCTCAATATTAAATTAAAAAACAGTTTTTTTTCAATTTTGACTTTAGAATAATTAAATTTGACCATAAATCTATAGCCCACTCTCTTGGGGTGGACTGACTTTAACCAAAAGACAAACCAATAGTTAGAAAACACAACAATACCTTAGTTTATATCAAACGAATAAACAATACAGTTTACCTTAAATAAAATATGTTAGGAATGATATGTCATCCATATATATAATTAGTCATTTTATCAAGATTCTAAGATTAATTAGAGTTTTTAATGATTAAAATATTAAGAGATGATTTTATTTTATTTTTTTATTGATAAAGATTAAGAATTTTTTATTTTTTTTATCCATCACCTCAATGATACTTAAGATCCAAATATAGAAGAAATATTCACCACAACGCCTAGCACATACAACGGAATGTGTAGTTCATCAAACTATCACCTCTTGGGCACACAAAAAAAGAAGATGGAAATTGCCCAAGATGATTTATAGATTAGCTAGCTAATTTGTTTTAAAACAAAATCAAGTCTCTTTTTCCTTAGAAATGCTTTTCATTTTGAACTTCCTTGCACAGGACAGGCAAAGAAGAAAGACATTTAGGAACTCGCAGAAATTTAGCATGTTGTAACTCGCAATTGGTAGAGTTAATTGGTTATGCAATCTCAAGCCATCACCACTGGCCATCATGACAAAGCCCTACCTTTTAATTGCCATATATTCATGGAAGTTCAGAACCTTAATGAGAATTGAAAATCATGCAGTATGTGTCTAACTCTGGGAAGATTGTTCCTTATCATTAAGCATCAGCAGCTCCTTTGCCTTAGTTTCCTCCCGATATCAGCATAACTTGGGAAGTCACAGCTATCACTTGACTTCTTGCCCATCGAATTCCCTGCTGCTCTCTTGTCCATCGGTGTCCCCATCCCCCAATGCCATCATTACTCTGTTCTTCTTAACCTCTTCCCTTTGTAACCTCAACTGCTCCTGTCTCTCCTGCCACCCCTCTTCCAACAACTGAACAAACTTGTCCTTTATTTCAAGCAAAGGATCCCTTTGAATCAACTCGCTGTCCTTATAAGCTTCCCTTAGCATCGCAGTCTTAATCCCTCCTTTCAGTGACATGTAAAATATTCCTGAATGCCTAGTGAACACACTTGAAAATGTGTTGGAAAACCTGTACTCATCACTAAACTTCCCCAGTATGGGCACTGGAATCCTCTTGAACAACGAAAGAGATAGCAACTCATGGAAAACCCCAACAGTCCTCTTCTCCATTTCCTGTGAAGCTTGATCCAAGTGTGACACATCAACATATGGTGATATGTAATCAAGTTCCAACCAATCCCGAATCCACTCCCTCATCTCCTTCCTCAAGAAGAACCCCGGAGGAAGCTTGTAGTAAAAATTAGGCCTAATACGAATTCCCGTCAACCTAAACTCATCTTCAGCTCTTTTCTCGATTATTGATTTTGCAAACTCAGGATTCCATTCAACCAACTCAAGAAATGACTTTCCCTCCTCAGGAGGACCAATTAGCCTAAAATAGTTTGGATAATTAGGTACCAAATTAACCAAAAAGTCATTAGGAAAACCAAATTCTCTCTTCACATGTACCAATTTATCCACACTAAGGACCTTATCCTTAGCCATCATCAGCAACTTACACAATTTCGAAACAATCCACCCCTCATTTTCCAAAACAATCCTTTTCTCTTCTTCAAGAAAATTCCTTAACCGATGGCTAACACGGACAAACCGGACGGGTTCTGACTTGGGTTTGATTCGATCCTGGTAAACGTCAAAGAGGGCAGGGTTTTTATTAAGAAAAGTAGAAATTCTTACATTGAGGCGCAATCTCTCGCGCCTGTTTTCGAGGTAACGAAGTGGGATTACTTGACCCGGTTCGTTAAGGACCTCTTTGACAACTTTTGAGCAGATTTTGTATGGCTTATCTCTCTCAATGGCATGGTCTAGTTGTGGGTCCCTGCGCCACACAACTTTGAGGCTTGAAATGGGTTTGGTGTGGAGGTTGAAAGCAGGGTTTATGAGAGATTTTCTATGCAACAAGTGCTTAGTTCTAGTAGTATAAATGGAGTAGGTTTTGAAGAGCATACCTGCAAATGTGACTGACCGGCCGACCAAAACCTACAGAGGAAGAAGATGCCCTGTCTGTCTGCCTGTCACTCTGTCATTTACTACTACGAACTAGGGCTTTCTTTTAACTTAAACCCTCAGGGGCTTAAATGGCATGTTTGGTTCAGTCCCCAACTCGTGATCTTTTTATTAACTTTGTCGGTGTAAAAATCATTTTAAAGAATTCTGCTTCTCCTCTATGTTCACATATAATTTTCTCGATTTTTGGGCTTCGATTTCTTCAATCGTTTTTCCATTAATGTGCAAAAGATATAAGAGGATGAACCAATCATTATTTATATATATATATATATATATATATATATATATGACATCCTATTGCATAAATTTATCAACCCTTTATTATTATCAAAATAATTTAATTTATTTTTTTAAGATATTATGGAGAATCACTATATTTATTGTTGTCCAATAATAATAACAACAACGATAAAAATCATGAAAAATAATCATTTTATTATAAGGATGTATATATTTTTATAGTCAAAATATATTGAAAGTACCAGATTATTATTTTTCTGTATTTGCAAGGTTTGCTAGCATCTTTTTTTTTTTTTTTTTTCGTGGTTGTTGTTTCTATAACCCTATAAAACACTTATTGGATCCTGTAGGATAGTTTTATATTGGAAAAATATCTTTAAGGACAAGATTATGTTTATTATATCTAATTTTACAATAATGCTACAATTATGTATTATGTGTAGTGGGTATTGTTCATAAAATTTAAATATGGAGTCATTTAAGAAGCAATAATGTCATGGGTGAAAAATATACCTGTTAGTCTTATAGCTAAAGGAACTTATTAAAGAGCATGGCTTATATATTTTCCATCTAATGTAGGTAAAATAAATTATATATATATGTATAATGTTTTTCTTTGTACACTTTTCATCACTATTATTTGATAAAACATTCTATAGTTTTCTCTAGTTTCTTAATTTTATAAATAGTTTTATATGAATGTTTATTTTCTTCATTGGTTATATATGATTACTCTTTTTTTTTTTTTCATTTGGATGTTGGTTTACTATTGTGAATCTCGTGGTCACGCAACTCATAACAAGATTGACAACGAATCTTGAAAAACCAAAACAAGTTTAATAAGAGTGTCACATAATGAAAACATGTTTCAAGGCACTATCATTATTGGAATAAGAACCTCCACCCTACGAATACCAATTCATGAACAAGAAGTATAAGAAAGACGTCATAAAACTAGTTAATATTTGATATATCAATTTAGTTTATTAAAAAACCAAAGAATGTAAAAATCTCTCTCACACAAGCTATATAAATTTGGCATCAATAGTATTTATTAAGTTTGAATATTTTATCCTTACAAAGAGTATTTATACTATTGAAAATAAAAACCCTAATGGATCTACCATTGTGAGCTAAATTGATGCACTTATAAAACTAACCAAAAACCTATACTAATAAACTTGAAAGTATTGACTTAAACAAGTCTTCGATCATAACTGAAAACTAATTAATAATTAAGCTCAAATAAACTTTGGATCTTAGCTAATTAATCAAACCCAAAAACATATATGGAAAACTAAGTGTTGAAATTCTCTCTAAACTGTTGAAACTTAAAGAGAACAAAATGAAATAAAAAAACAACTAAAACTAAAGTATTTATAGAGCCCATAACCACCACACATATCCCATGACAAAATGAACTCCAATTCTTCAATGAATTCAAGCCACATTACCCTTGTAATCCAAATCCATACACAAGTTTAGGCCCTAAATAAACCTAATTTAATCTTTATTTTTTTTTGGTCTAAAATTAACTTATTACAGGTTTGGACTAATTGAGCCGAAAATAGTCAAGTAAAAACACTTTGTTGATGAATCTATCAAAACAGTAAAAGTAATTTCGGTTAATTTAAATAATATGTTCTCGGACTTCGAACGACTTAAAATTCTACCACAATATAGTTCTATATATCTAGTATTTTCATGTGAAGTTTCAGCCTAATTAAATGTACAATTTAAGAGATATTTCTAGTCTTACAAAACTAGTTAATATATATTTTAATGTAAAATTTAGACCTAACTTAATTCATATCACAATATATATCATATTAAATTAAACAAACTTGAATGTTAATAATATTGTAAATCATTTTTAACCTATCAAATTGTAATATAATATTTGAAAAGAAGAGTTGAAAAAAATTGTAAATCCATAAATGATATTCAAATAAATAAATAGTAAAAATCATAATAAAATTACTGTAACTAAGTTAAAATATAATAATAAGATATGTAAAAATCTTAGACAATCAAGATTAATGGAAAAACTAAAACAAAAATGTCTTTATATGAATGTGAAATTCAACTTAACAAAAATCCATCAATCATATAAACATAATTATAATTAGTTGAACTATTTTAAAATGACTTGAACAAATCAAAAAATAATATACATGCACACATATATCACACATAATATTTAATTAAATATTAAAAAAATAGAATGAAATATCAGGACAATAAACATCAATTCCAATCTAAATATTTATGTAAAAATAAATAAAATTCATTGTATCACTCATAAAATAAAAAACAAAGCAAGCATTTTGAGTTATAAAAATAATAAATAAATAAAGGTAGCATTTTGAATCGATGAGCTTTGCGGTCCTTAAATTTGCAAATGCAACAGATAAAAAAAAAAAAAAAAAAGAGTATAAAATAAAAAAACCATCCAAACCAGAGACAGATCTCTCTGTCATCATTGAACACACCTTCACTTCACTTCACTCCACTCCACTCTTATTAGTGACTCGGACGCTCTCTCTTTCTCTCTCTCTCGTTTGTTCTCTGATCTCATTTCAATCAATAATCATTCATAGATTAATGTAAGTTCTAATTCCTTTTCTATTTATGGGCTTCAACTTGTTTCTGAATCGGCTTTACATACATTGCATTCTCTTTTCTCCCTCACTCAAATCATAGTTATTATCTGATCTTAAATAAGATATTTGATCATGGGATGCATCTCTTTTGTTATTCTTCCTTTTTGTTAATTTGGGTTAGTTTACTATCTGTAGGAAAGCAAGGGTTTTTGGGTTTTGGAGGAGATATGACAACTCTTTCTCCCTTACTTGCAATAACCCCATTATGCTTCTGTAACTGTGGATCCGTAGAATCATCTAAATCGATTCATTATGTCTGTAAAACTAAAATATCCAGACCCACAAGGCGGTTTGGGAGGATGGATGTTGGTAAAGATTCGAGATTGTTGTTTGCTAGATCAAGAGTTGCTGCCCAGCCAACTGAGCAGATGATGTTTACTTCAAGCAATCCATTAGTTGACCAACTAAAGGAAGTATCGACTTATCGATTTCGGACGGAAATTGGTGGTCATGTCAAAATTTCTGTTGGGAAGATAAACGGGAAGTATGCAGTTTATGTTGAAGTTTCATCCTTGGAATTGGGTGCTAGTGATAATATTAGTCTGATGCTTATCTGGGGCATATACACGTCTGATTCGTCATGTTTCATGCCTCTTGACTCCTCCTCTCATGCCAGGACCAGAGAGACTCCGCTCTTACAGAATTCTTTTGCTAGGTTTGCTACTGAGTTGGAGTTTGAAGCTAAACAAACCCCCTTCTACCTCTCATTTTTTCTCAAACCTACATCAAGTGGTGTGGAAATCAGGAATCATAACAAGTCTAATTTTTGTGTTCCGATTGGATTTGATTCTGGTTATCCAACTCCACTTGGTCTTTCCTTTTCTACTGATGGTTCCATGAATTTTGCATTTTTTTCAAGGAACGCGGCGGGTTGCGTTCTATGTTTGTATGATGATAGTACATCAGGCAAGCCTGCCTTAGAGCTCGATCTAGATCCATATGTTAATCGATCAGGTGATATCTGGCATGCCTCACTGGAAGGTGCATGGACTTTTCTGAGCTATGGTTATCGATGTAAAGGAGCTGCTCTTCAGAGTGACGCAGATAAATTTGATGCTGGCCGTGTTCTTTTGGATCCATATTCTAAAATTATCATTAATTCCGTCACAGATAATGTATCTGGCCTGCTGCCTAAGTATCTGGGACGATTATGCAAAGAACCTGTTTTTGATTGGAGTGATGATGTTCCTCCTAACTTGGAAATGGAGAAACTAGTTGTTTATCGGGTGAATGTGATGCGTTTTACAAAAGACAACTCTAGCCAGATATCCAGTGATGCTGCAGGGACCTTTGCTGGTTTGATTGAGAAGTTAAGTCATTTTAAGAATCTTGGTGTGAATGCAGTCCTATTAGAGTCAATATTTCCGTTTGATGAGCAAAAGGGGCCGTATTTTCCATGTCATTTCTTTTCACCATCAAACGTTTATGGTCCTTCTAATGGCTCTGTGGCCGCCATTAGCTCGATGAAAGAGATGGTAAAGAGATTGCATGCCAATGGGATAGAAGTTTTGCTGGAAGTTGTTTTCACCCATACTGCTGAAGCTGGAGCATTACAAGGAATTGATGACTCATCCTACTATTGCACCAGCATTACTACAGGTTTGGACTCACAAAATGCTTTGAATTGTAATCATCCTATCGTCCAAAGGGTGATTCTGGATAGTCTTCAGCACTGGGTTACTGAGTTTCACATAGATGGTTTCTGTTTCATAAATGCTTTATCTCTGTTGAGGTCGTTTGGTGGTGAATATTTGTCTCGTCCTCCCGTTGTTGAAGCAATAGCCTTTGATCCATTGTTCTCAAAGACAAAGATCATTGCAGATTGTTGGGATCCCAAAGAACTGGAGGCAAAGGAAACTGCCTTTCCTCATTGGAAGAAATGGGCTGAAATGAATACAAAATTTTGTTACGATATAAGAAATTTTTTGAGGGGTGAGGGTCTTCTTAGTGACCTCGCAACACGGCTTTGTGGGAGTGGGGACATCTTTTCTAGCGGACGAGGCCCAGCCTTCTCTTTCAATTTTATCACCAGGAACTTTGGACTTCCTCTTGTGGACTTAGTCAGCTTCAGTGGCGATGAGTTAGCTTCAGAATTAAGTTGGAATTGTGGAGAAGAAGGACCCACAAACAAAACCACTATCCTTGAAAGACGACTGAAACAAATCCGTAACTATCTCTTTGTTTTGTTTGTTTCACTTGGTGTTCCAGTTCTAAACATGGGAGATGAGTGTGGCCAATCTTCTGGGGGTTCCACTTCATATGGTAGCAGAAAACCTTTTGATTGGAATGCGCTGTCAACAGGTTTTGGTATCCAAACCACACAGTTCATCTCATTTTTGAGTTCCTTGAGAATGAGGCGAAGTGACCTCCTTCAGAAGAGAAACTTTTTGAAGGAAGAAAATATTGACTGGCATGGAAGTGACCAGAATCCCCCAAGATGGGAAGATCCATCCTGCAAGTTCCTTGCCATGACACTGAAGGTTGACAACCCAGGGAGTGGATTGAGCTCTGAATCTTCCCATGTAGAGGGTGACATGTTCATTGCTTTCAATGCAGCGGGACGCTCAGAGAGTGTCACTCTACCCGAAGTCCCTGAAGGGATGGCATGGCATCGCTTGGTTGATACAGCTCTTCCATTCCCAGGGTTCTTCTCAAATGATAGTGAGCCTGTCATTAGGCAGCCTTATGAAATGAAATCTCACAGCTGCATACTGCTTGAAGCCAACATCCATGATGATTGAGACCGTCACTCTCATTTTCTTCGACACTCAAACATTTGCAAATATAGGATCAGAACTCTTTTCTTGTAGATTAATTCTATTATATGGGACTGTAATGCGGAAAATAAGGATGTTTTTCCAATACTGCGAGTGCATACTTTCGTTTCTTTCAATGAATTTATTATCTGTAATTCGTTTTACATTTTCTATAATAAGTCTAATCAGGACAACCCTCAAGCTACAACTGCATGTTCCAGCAAGTCCATTAGCACTCACCATTTTTCTTATTAAAAGCAGTGAAGCCAATTGCAAGCCAATTGATTCAAATCTTGACTGAAGGGCAAGGTGAAGCTTCCATTCTCAAAAAGAATCCCTAACGTGTATATTACACTCCAAATGACGTCTATGCAGCATATACAAGGTTCCGTAACAAATTTTCATGCAGTTCAAACGGAACAACTATAAATACAAGTTCTGCTCTAATTCTTTGATTATGGAGCTCCTTATCACAGAAACATAACTTTTTCAGAGGTAGACAATATCGAACACGCAGGTATCGTTGTTTATCTTTTCCCTTAACTTATTCAGTAAACAACCACATATATGGCTACCATTTTAAAATTAATGGCCAGGTCTAGCAGAGCTTCTACTTTGTGTTATTGTTCGTTGCTTCTCCGGTTGCTTCAGTAGTCTTGTGACGGATTCAGGATCAAGCCCCTCTACATTCTGTTCTCCACTATGTTCTTGCCGAACCTCTTGGAGTAAAGCATCAACCTCTCTTACAAAATCTACCCTCAAGAGAATATCATCAGCATCTAGTGGTGGTCTTAGTGGCCTTGCAGACCGATGGAAAGAGAAAACTGGCCGTTTCAATGTAATTTTTTCGAAACAGAACAATCACGTGCACTTCTAAATCAATGTGCACTTCTAAATCAATAAATCATCTATCACATACCAATATATTGATATTGAATATGCCTTCTAGCTAATCGGTTAGTTACGTGTAGCCTTGCTTTTATTAATGTCAAACATATTGATGTAATCCTAACTACAATATCAAATGATCTATTAAGAGTATTAATTGAATCTATTCTAAGATATAAAATGAGAGCTAAGTCAAGAAGTTTGAGTTAAAAAGGTTTAAATTTGTTAGTTTGGACCTTCTCTGCTTTTTATGTCATATCTGAAGCTACAATATTGGATGTGATTCCAATTAGGTTAGAAAGTAGACACCTTTACCTTTATAATGATATATGGTAGGCCTGCTAATTCATCTAGAAGAGAGAGAATAACATATTTGAAGTTGAACATAAAATCTGCTAGCAAAGTATGAAAATAGAAAAGATATTGTTTCCTTAAGAGTTATAAATTTCATTTACTACAAGGAATCCTTAATGTTATTAAGAACTTGCGTGGTAGCTTTTGACTTACTTATTTTACAATAATTTCATATCAAATAAAAAGAATTTATTGGTAAAAAATTAATTTCTATTTTACAAGGCATCAGACTTTCTTTCAACAAGAATCCTTCAACAATTATTTCTATATGTATTTTTCACTATCATATGTGGAAAAGGATGGAAAATAATCTTAGACTATTTTTTTTTTATTTTTTTTATTATTTTAAACCTTATTTTAATTAGTTTGAGTTTTATTTAAAATGAGTACATGCCTGGCCCATTAGTTTTAGGGTTTACATTTAAATACTCTTGTGTAAATATTTTTATTCAGTTGATGATTTTTTATATAAGGTTGTTGCACATTGTGTGTCTTTTTCTCTTTGTGTTGTCGAGTGAATCTCATACTAAGTTTTTTTTATTGAACTTGCAAACTCTTCGAAAAATTGATCATTTGTTGTGATTTATACTTCTCGTTCACATTTCATTATAAGTGTTGGGTGGTGATGATCAATTGCATATAATTTTTGCTCTTCAAGGCAAGGTTCTTATTGAGTCAAGTTGCACACTTTCTTCAAAACCTCAAATTAATAATTTAAGGAACAATTCCACATCAATTTGGTATCAAAACACGAGTAATTTCAAGTTATATCTTTTTAATTTTCATTTCTACAAAAAAAAAGGAAGAAGAAAATCAATTTTGAAGGGAAAGTCTTAAAGTTGCCAAAAAAATTGCATACAAACAACAAATTGTATTTATTTTTGTGATTTAAGAAATTCGACACTTATAAAAATAAAGAAAAAAAATCAAAATAAAAAATCTTGAAAGGATTCTTGGAGAAGCAATTTGAAAATTTTGGATCTTGCATGAACTAGGGTTTAACCAAAAATTCTTCTTGGAAGTTCTTAGTGATCTTGATTGATTTCTTGCAAATTTAAGTCGAATAGAATTATCTTGTATCAATTTCTTTAGTTTCTTGATTTCTTACATCGTTTTCTTTATTTTCTTGAATTTTGTAGTTTTTGTTGTTTCTTAATAATAATCCTTGCTTTTATTTCATGTCTTTGTTTTTGTCATTATATTCTCATAAATTTACATTGCTACTCGTAAGTTTGTCCTCAAGTTTTGTTTTTAAAAGTTTGAGGAATCGTTGATTCTAGAGTCTTTAAACATAAAATAAATCATTGTGTAGTTTAGATAATTGTTTAATAAGTTACTAAGTTATTTTTAAGAACTAAAGTACAAGAAAAGGTAGTAAAAGGCGTAGCGAGACTATTAGAGCGAAAAGCCTAATAAAATTATGGGAAACATGAGAGGAGTGAATTTTATTGTGAGAGTAAATATGTGAGATTTGTGTTAAGAATATTTTTTTTTTATGGTTCTAACCTTTATTTCAGGTATAAACAATGTCTTCAAAAAGTGTTGAACAAAAAAAGGATGAGGATTGTGGAGGAAAGGCATGATATAATGGAATTTATGATGGAGGTGTTAATGAATAAGTTTGATGAGATGATTAGTAGACAAGGAGGTTCTAGTCGTAAGTAAAAGGAAGTTAAAATGCCTATCATTAGGACTACAATGAATGATGAAATGTGGGCAATAATTCTTAAGTTAAAGAAAATAAATTTTCAAAGGCTGATGTTGCAATGAAATTGGTAAAGGAGCAATAAAGAGAGAACATCTTTCATACTAGATGTCACCTTAGTAACAAAATGTGTAGTATGATTATTGATAGTAGAAGTTGTGCTAATGTTGCTAGTATTATACTTGTTAAGAAATTGAATCTAAACACTATTAAGCATGATAAACCTTATAAACTTTGATGGTTGAATGAATGTGGTGAAGTTATGGTGAATAAACAAGTTTTGATTTCTTTTTTAGTTGAAAAGTATAAGGATGAAGTTTTATGTGATGTGGTTCCTATACATGCTAGTCATTTATTATTAGGAAGACCTTGACAATTTGATAGGAAGGCCAATAATGATAGATTTCAAAATAGATATTCTTTTGAAAAGGATGGAAGGGCATATACACTTGCCTCATTATCACCTAAACATATTTATGAAGAGCAATTGAAATTGAAAAAGAAAAGTGAAGGTGGAATGGTAATACAACAATGTGAGGTCGTTGTTACCATGCAAAAACATGTAAGAAAATGGTTAGCAAGGCATGTTTATCTAAAATTGTTACTATATAATGTTGTTGGAGGAAACAATTGGCACAAAAAAAAAAAGAAGTTTTAAAGGCTTAAACAAGACCAATTAAAGCCAAAAGAGAAAGCAAACCCGAGAAGACAAATGAACCATGTGGGGTCATAAGTTTAAAGAGTGAAAATTAAGTAAGATGTAAGGAAAGAATAAGAGAGAAGAGAAAAGACTCAGATTCAATTAAGAGAGAGAGAAAAAAATCGATTAAAACCGAGAGTGGAGAGAAGAAAATAAGAATGAGATAAAAAGATAGTGTAGAAAATATAGGTAAACACTTAAGTTTTTATACAAAATAAAACGAGATCAAGAGTGCTTGTTTTTTTTAACATGCCTATGATTTTACTTGTGTATAAGAATGCATATTTTAACATTAAGAATCTTAACTCTTTTATTCCTAATGTTGCTATATCATTATTAAAGGATTTTGAGGATGATATAGAACAATTAAATTTAAATTTGAGCTTTATTTGTCTTACTATGCAACTTTACACCACCAAGTATAGTTTTTGATCTAACAATTGAATCAAACTGAAATATTTCCAGAAGTTTTTATACATTTATGTGTATCTTAGGTTAAAATTTTAGGTCAATCAGAGTTTGTTAAGGCTTTCGGGTAAAGGATAGAATTTGTTGTCCAGATTTTGCTATGTATGACCTGATGAGATCCATAATGGTTTGCCATTGATAAAGGATGCAATCAATAATAGTATGGTGAAGTATAAACATCTTATCCTTAGACTTGATGATAATCTTGATAAGTTGCATGGATCTTGTATGTTAAGTAAGATTGATTTGAAAATTAGTTATCATCAAATTAAGATGAAAAAAGGAGATAAAAAGGAAAAAATAACTTTAAAACTAAATGTGGATTGTTTGAATGGTTAGTCATGTTGTGTAGTTATACTATTGCGCATAGTAAGTTTATGAGATTGATGAATCATATATTATGTGCATTCTTAGGTAGCTTTGTTATTAATTACTTTGATGGTATTCATAGTAAGAATTTAAGTGAGCATATTAAGTATTTATGATTTTTGTTTAATATGTTACAAAAGAAATCAATGTGTTAATGTACTAAATTAGAAAAATTATTTATCATTTTAAAATAGTTTATGGTTTAACTCTACTAGATTTGATTTCTTTACTTGTTGATGAAAGGTTTAAACTTAACAGTAATAGAAAAGCACATGTGAAAAAAGAATTCAATAAGAAGGTACGACAACATGTTGAGAAAAAGAATGAGTAGTATGCATACGAAACAAAAAAGAAAGATGAAAAAGGGTTATCTTTGAACCAAGAGATTGAGTTTGGGTGCATATACGCAAAGAGAGCTTTTCTAGACATAGAAAATCAAACTTGATGCTTAGAGGATATGGTTCATTCAGATTCCTTGAAGGAGTCAATGCCTACAAAGTGGATCTACAATATGAGTATAATGTTAGTGTTATATTCAAAGTTTATGATCTTTCTTTATTTGATGTAGGTGATGATTCAAAGTCAAATTCTTTTGAGAAGAGAGAAGATAATGCGATCTTGACTGCAACATCAAAGGAACTATTAGGAGTGTCCATTAGGTCTATTCTAAGGCCTAAAACATAGTGGATCCAAGAGGAGTTCAATCGGTGAAGTCAAAAGGCATAGGTAAAAAAGGTTCAAATCTGTCAATCTAGATCTTTGTCTACTTTTTAGATCATATTTGAAGCTACAATAGGATTTTGGGTGTTGCTCTCATTAGGTTAGGAATTATACATCTTTACCTTTCAAACGATATATGGTAGGCTTGTTAATTCATCCGAATGAGAAAGAACAACGTGTTTGAAGTTGAGCTTAGAATCTACCAACAAAGTATGAAAAAAGAAAAATATTATTTCCCTAATAGTTATGATTCCATTTACTACAAGGAATCCTTAATGTTATTGGCAAATTGTATGGTAGCCTTTGGCTTACTTATTTTACAAGGATTTCATATCAAACAAGAAGAATTAATTTGTCAGAAATTAATTCTTATTTTACAAGGTAGCTTTTGTTTAGTAAGAATTCTTCAACAATCATTTCTCTTGGGTATATTTCATTATCATATATGGAAAAGGGTGAAAAATAATCTTAGACTATTGTTTTATTTATTTTTATTATTTTAAACCTTATTTTAATTAGTTTAGGATTTATTTAAAATGAGTGCATGTCTGACCCATTAGTTTTAAGATTTACATATAAATACTCTTGTGTAAGTATTTTTATTCAGTTGATAAATTTTTATTTATGGTTGCTGCATATTATGTTCTTTTTTTTCTTTGTGTAGTTGAGTGATTCTCGTACAAAGTTCTTGATTAAACTTGCAAACTCTTCAAAGGATTGATCAACTTTATTGTGATTTATACTTCTCATTCATGTCTTGTTATATGCATAGGGTAGAAGTGATCAATTGCATATAACTTTGGTTCTTCAAGATAAGGTTCTTGTTGGGTTAAGTTGCAAACTTTCTTGAAAACTTTAAATTAGCAAAATAAAGGACAATCTCGCATCACATATTTATTATTAAGAAAGATTTTTTTTATTCTTAATATTCATTTATATTTGATTAATAAATCTAATGTTTAATTAAGAAATCTAGAGTAAAGTTAAAGTCCATGAGAAAAAAATAGATTAGCAAAGGAAATTATAAAGTTGTTATAATAATAAGATTTCTATTATATCAAAGTATTATTCCTAAATAATCCTGGTCAATGTTTTATTAAGATTGTATATTAATTAGAGTTGTTAAGACTGTTGCTTATTATGTTCGTTCTTTTATGAAAAAAACAGTTGCTCTCATAAACTGAGATATGAGAGATACCTAGAACTAATATGTAGGTGTTCGTCGGATGACATGTACACTAAACTAACTCGCAAGAGAATTCCATATGGAGAGATCATCCATGTCTATGGAAAGGTTCTCGTGATAGTTGTGTAAGTGATCCTTAAACTTGTGATCCTTATACTTAAGATCATTAAGTTATCTTATATAGGTAATGTTATACTTTGATCTTGACCACATGTTGTCCTAATGAAGGGTAACAAATGAGCAAATATTGGGTATAGTATAAACTATATGAAGGTTTTTAAGTAAACAAGAGAAGATTTATCACCTTATGTGAATTAGAAAAAATATTGCATTTGTTCTAAAATAATATTGATTGTGAAATTCTTGGCCAAAGTGGAATGAGTTTAGAAATGATTTTTAAAATCTTATTCAAAGAATCAAAAACTATAATATTGAGAATTAACATGATTAAAAAATAAACATAATCCATGTTATTATATCTAAATCAGAACATCATTGATGAAGAGATAATAATTATACTGAGAAACTAGTCACTGAAAGGTTAAGTCAAACCACTTATGACTTTTCTAATATTTATAAGATCATGACAAGTTGCTGGATATTATATTTGATATTTTAATACAAGTCAATCAATTATTGAATTGATAATAAATTAAATTGTTTAATTTATTTAATCTTATTTTATTTAGAATTATAATTCATATTTAAGCCAATTTATTAGGGAGCCTAATGAGTTCCATGCATAAAAATCATTGGTCAATAATTAAAATAAGATGATTATTCAAGTGTGACTTAATTGTAAATAAATTTTAGAAATTAAGAACTAAAATGTAATTAATACAAGGTATTACAATTCTAAACTTAGAAAAAATCAAGTAGGGAATTGATTAAATAAATTTCTAAAAATATTCTAAAATAATATATGTGATATTATTTAAGGAGAAAATTGATATTTTTTCATTTATAGGATTTTTAGGTTTGTCTATAAATAGAATATTATATCTCCTATTTCCTAAGAGAATATGAGAAAAATACAATAGAGAAACACTTCAAACATAAAAGAAAAGAGCTAGTACTCTAAGGTATAACGATCTCTTTATCCTAAAAGGTTTTAGGATATTTCTCACTAATGCTTCATATAGATTACTATTAAAGGCTGAATATTTAGACTGTTTGTGTTTTATGACAACCCAACCTTGAAGCAAATATTCAAATTCAAAAAGAACATTTGATCTTCAGGTAATATTCTCATAAACCCTAACCAATTCTAGATCTATCTAACATGATCCTTAAAACTCTTGAAAAAATTTAAATTTATTGTTTTCTCTGCATGTATATGTTTCGGGAAACCTAACAGTGGTAGTGAAACCTTCATTAGACAATTAGGGTTGTTAATTGCATGTTGTGATTGTTATTGGTGTTAATTGAAAATTAAATTTGTGTGCAAATCTATTTTTCTAAAAACATTTTTTTCTCTCTCATGTTTTTCAAAAAATAAACTTTTTGTTTACTATTCTGGCTAGATATGGCAAGATTTTTCAGATCTAGCTGGATGCCACCATTTTTTTTAAAAAAAAGGGTTTTGGTAGTTATGGGATACTAGGACTGCTGGTGCATTTGACCAGTGTCTAATGTACTAGGCTAGGTCGCCACTAGCGACAGAGTTAACAGCCATGTATGCTGCCCTTACCACAATAACACCAGTGTGTCTGGCATTGCTTCCTTCCAACGTGAAGCTGCTACCTTGCATTGGAGGCGACAAACACTGCCACCCAGTGCGAGGCTATTGCCTCACCTAGAGGTGGTGTAACACCTTGCACAGTGCCAAACCTAACGACAACCTTCGTTGTCGCTATAAATGTGGCCACCAACACAAAGGCAAACCCTCACGCTACTAAAAACCCAGTAACAACGCTTGTTGCCATTTTATCATAGTCACTACTGGTAACTGCAAAGAGAAGAAGAAGGGGTATGGTTATGATTTTGCCTCTTAGCTTATTTTAGGGTCTTTTGAGGGGTAGAGTCACGAATCTACCCTTGCAACTTATACATAATTACTTCTAGGGTATTATTGGGGAAGAATTATGATTTTGCCCTTTATGTATAAAAAATTTATTTTATATTTTAAAATTAAAATTCTAAATTTACTTAATTATAGAATTAATTTTTCTAATATGATTAGGATTGAATTAAAATGTTTAATTCAAGATTTTTGTGTTTTGTAATATCCTAATTGGATTAGGATTTGAGTAAAATATTTAATTAAATAATATTTAGAAAAATAGTTTTTTTTTTAAATAAAGAGAGTTTTTAAGTTGGAAAATTTTATTTCATTAATCATAAAATAGTTTAGGATATTAATAAGAATCTTAATATGATTGATTTTCTTATTAAATTTTTTAAAATGGTTTTTCAATGAAAATCTATACTAAATAAAATTTATTATGTTTGGAAAATTATCAAATTAAATTTTATTTAATATTTCTAAATGTTAGAAATATTATTTTCAAAAATTATCCATAACACCAATTATTAGAATTAAATCATGCAATATATTTTTATTATGCATATTAATATGTTCTTATGTGGATGATTATGGACATTAAAGACCAATATGATTGTGTTTTTATGGTTAAATAGTTGTAATATTATATAGGGCTTGTATGTCCTGCGTTTTCTCTATTTTTCTTCTGGGTTGTAAAATTCTTTTCTCATTTTATTCCGCTCGAATATAACTTGGGGTTTCTTATTCAATTATGTAAATATAATTTAATTTAGAAATGTAGGAATTTAGGTAGGAAAATTATTTTGTAATCCACGAAGAAGAAAGAATAGCGGTGAAGGATACAACCATGGTGCAGGATACAACTTATGAAGATTTGCAACAGCTACCTAGGTTTTGACCATCTAATTCCCTTCGATGGCTTGATGTAATTAGTTTAGATATATCCATAATCATCCAAGTAGAATGACATACTAGGAGTTTATGTTAATATATAATTGTTATGTATGATATATCAATTATGACATGAAATGAGACCTAATTAAAATTTGATAATAAATCTCTCATTAATATATTAAGTACATGATTTGTTGCCTTCCAATTTTATATGCATAAAACCAAAGTTTTATTCATATTCATGGATAACTTGTTGAGCTATTCAAGGTTACAACTAAATAAATATGTTTAATGTTATAAAATTGGATCCTACTTAACTAACTTATATGATTTGAATGTGTTACTTATGATCATATAATATTAAAGGCAATAGTTAGGTGAAACATATATGATATATTTAGATAAAAAATTGTCACCTAACTGATCTAAGAGTCACATAAAAATGTGATTGATAAGTTATATTCTCTACCTAATTTAATTTGTTTTTATTTGTTGAGTTATTTAAGGTCATATAAATTAAATGGGATCCTAGCCCACTAGAAGATTTAAGCGAGATTTCCCGAATTAATAGTGGGGCTAATATTTTGCAAGAAAATAATGGGAGACCAAGTTAAGATTAAAGATCTTATTTGAATTTGGATTAAAATATGTATGCATGAAACTAATACTCGTTATCTTTACATGAATAGGTTGATAGATCAAAATGTGTAGTGACATATCCTTACACAACATACTCAATGCTAACAAATTGACAACACTAAACTTCTTGGACTGGTAGATCTTATTTGAATTTGGATTAAAATATGTATACATGAAACTAATACTCGTTATCTTTACATGAATAGGTTGATAGATCAAAATGTGTAATGACATATCCTTACATAACATACTTGATGCTAACAAATTAACAAGACTAAACTTCTTGGACTGGTATCGTAATATAAGAATTGTTCTCAAGAAAGAAAGAAGGTGATATATTCTTGAAAATCCAATTCCTCTTGACCCTAACGAGGATGCTGATGAAGAAGTTAGGAATACATATCAACATTATATTGATGATGATAAGCAGGTTGCATGTGTGATGTTAGCCAGCATGAGACTTGAACTTCAAACGCAACATAAAAATATAGATGCGTATACTATGATTATACATCTCAAAAAGTTGTTTGATGCAGCCAGTAGGAATGATAGGTATGAGACCTCTAAGGAATTATTCCACTGCAAGATGATAAATGGTTCCTTAATGAACACCCATGTTTTGAAAATGATTGGTTATAATGAGAAATTAGGTTAATTGGGCTTTTTCATGAACCATGAATTAAATGTTAACTTGGTCTTTCAGTCATTACCCCAAAGCTTTTTGCAATTGATTATGAACTATCACATGAATAAATTGGATAATAATTGTTGGAATTGCTTAATATGCTTAAAATTGTTGAAAGGCCTTTAAGAATGAAAAAGGTTATGTTCTCCTAGTTTAGTATTTTAGAATGTATAGGAAGAAAAACAAAAAGAATAAGGGTTCTGTCTCTAAAGAAAAAAAAACCCTCTTAAAGGTATTAAGAAAGATAAGGGTACTTGTTATCATTACGGAAATGATGGTTATTGGAGGAGGAATTGCATGGAATATCTTACAACTATGAAGGGAAAGAAACTTATTATGGTTTCTACTTCAAATATGTTTATGATTAAAAACTATCTTTATACTTCACATTATAGTTCTTAGGTATTGGATACCAAATATGGTTTTCACATTTGCAATAATATACAGAAGATTAAATAAAGGCGAAGTGGACTTACGAGTTATAAATGGAGCAAGGGTTGTTGCATTAGTTATGTGAACTTATCATTTTACTTTGTCAAGTGGGCTAATACTAGAACTTGATATTTGTTATTTTGCTCTAGTATTTTCTAGAAGCATTATATAATTTTCTTATTTAGTTTTGAATAGATTTGAATTTATTATTGAGGGCAAATGTTATTCTTTTATAATAATGGTGTTTTTTTATGGATCTGGTGATTATACAAATGGTTTGTATATACTTGATTTTGAAGGCCAATATTCAATATAAACTATAAATAGAATAAATTAAATATTCAATATCCTTTATAGTTATGGTATTGTAGACTATGTCATATTAAAGAAATAGGAATTGTTAATTTACATAAAGAAGAATATTTTGATCCTTTTCATTATGAATCGTGGGAAACTTGTAAAGCTTGTTTATTAGGTAAGATGATCAGAACACCCTTTACTAGAAAGAGTGAAAGATCTAAAGAATTGTTAGGTCTAATACATACAGATGTATATGGACTAATGATGATTAGTGTTATAGGTGGATATACTTATTTCATTACATTTACTGATGATCATTCTAGATATGAATATGTGTATTTAATGAAACACAAGTCTGAATCATTTAAAAGGTTCAAAGAATTCAGAAATGAAGTTAAAAAACAAACTGGAAAGAGTGTCAAAATACTTTAATCAGATTGAGGTGGTGAATACTTGTGCCAAGTATTTCAAGATTATTTAAAAGATATTGGGATTTTCTCACAATGGATACCTTATAAAACTCTACAACTTAATGGAGTTTATGAAAGGAGAAATCATACCCTATTAAATATGGTACGTTTCATAATGAGCTATGTAGACCTTCAACCTTCTTTCTAAGGCTATGCACTATAAACTATTGCTCACTTTTTAAATAGGATTCCATCAAAATTTGTTAATAAGACTCCATATGAGATATGGAATGGTAAGAGACCAAACCTATCATACTTAAATTTGGGATGTAATGTTTATGTGAAGCATATAATATCTGAAAAGCTAAGAACTAAGTTAGATAATTGTAAGTTTAAAGGATCTCCAAAAGAATCTATTGAAATATTTTATCTACCATCATGTTGAGCAAAAGGTGTTTATCTTCAAATATGCTACATTTCTAAAGAAAAAATTTGTTCTAAAGAGGAGTAATGGGAGGAAAATAAAACTTAATGAAGTTCAAGAGTCATAAATAGACATCCAAATGGAACAAGAGCCTAAAGCCATAACATTTTATGTTCAACTTAAAACTCAAGAAACAAAAGAACTTCGTAGATCTGATAGGATACATTATGTATCATTGAGATATCAACTTCCTCTAGAAGCTGACGATAATTAGTTGCTTGTATTTGATGATCCTTTCAACTATATGGAAGCAATATCTAATAATCAGTACAAATAATGGGACAAATAATTTAATTACAACATAATTCAAGACATATATTTATTTTTAAAGCCAAATAAATCTAAAATAAGTCCACATAAATACAATCATGAGTTTTCAAAATAAACTAATTTAAATACATCATTCATACTTAATTTAAAGTTAAATACTTTTTCTTTAATGCAAAATCATATTACAAAACAAAATATACATTTGATTTTACAAAATTAAAACTACAAGTATAAGATCTATGACTCAGCATAACACTGTGAGGTGCCTGAAAATTTAAATAATACCCAATATGATCAGTTTATACACAATGAAAGTTTATTGTGTGTGTGTGTGTGTGTGTGTTTTTCAATTTAATACAACTTGCATAGTTTAAGGGCATACATATGCCCATTTTAACCCAATTCGGACAATTTGTTTCATTACTACTTTAATAAGTTTCTTTGATTGCCCATTAATCAGGGAATTGTTATCACCATTTATCCATTAACCAGGACATTAATCTCATTAACTCAGGAACTAGTTTTTTCAATTTCTCATTAACCACAGCACTAATCTCATTTACTAACGTAACTAGTTTCTTCAATTTTCTATTAACTAGGGTATTAATCTCATTACCAAGGTAACTATTTTCTCTAGGGTAACATTTATCAAATGATATTAAGACACATTTAAGGACAATTACATTCACAATTAATTAATACTTTAATTTCAGGGTGCCAAGCACCCACCTAATGTCTAGGTGTGTGAACTAGTCCCTTGTTGTTGTGTGGGTCCTGTGGCCACTCCTATACCAATATAAACAATATCATACACTATTATATCCTCAACTTACTTTAAATTTTAACTCTATAGACAATCATTTTATTTTTTACTTAAAATGACATAGTATGATTTCATATCTTTAAGCTAATCATCATTAACTATTTAATCCATATTTACAATTTCTTTCTTATCATTTCCATCATTAAATCTTACATTAAAGGCAATCCTAAACAAATTTTGTGCCTTTATTATAGGTATTTTTTTTTATTTCTAAGTTCTTTTTCACTTTGATCTAACACCTTCACTATTTCACTTCTAGGGTTAGATCTTCCTTGATCTCCAACGAAACTTGAGGTAGTACTAGAGTAGGATCTACTTTGGCTACTCGCAATAAGGAAACATGGAACACATCATAAATCTTTGCTAAGTGTGGGGGCAAAACTAACTTGTAGGCTATAGATCCAATCATATTTCCAATTTCAAAAGGTCTAATGTACCTCGGTGCTAATTTTCCCTTCATGCCAAAGCGTAGCATGTGTTTTCATAAAGTTACCTACAAAAACACTTAATCCCCTACATTAAACTCAAGAGGTTTTTGTTTAATGTCTGCATAACTCTTTTGTCTATCTTGAGCTGCCTTTATCATATCCTTTATGATCCTAACTTTTTCTGATGTAATCTGCACCAACCTTGGACCTATTATCTTCTTGTCACCTACCTCTTCCTAGTATATAATTCGACATCATCGACCATATAAAGCTTAATAAAGAGTTATCCCCACAGTAGCTTGATAATTGTTATTGTAGGTAAACTCTACAAGATTCTCACCTCTAGAAAGGAAAGTGAGAATCTTTATTGATGTACTACCTGGTATGTCTTCTATAGCTCAGTCTCCCTATAGGATGACACTTATAGAATTACCTGAGTTGAAGATTCAAATACAAGAATTACTAGATAAAGGGTTTACACGCCAAAGCAATTCATCTTGGGGAGCTTCAATTTTATTTGTAAAAAAGAAGGATGAAACTCTCTAACTCTATATTAATTACAGACAACTGAACAAGGTAACTATAAAGAATAAGTATCTTTCACAAATAGATGATTTATTTGACCAACTTAATGGAGCTAGAGTATTTTTAAAGATAAATCTAAGATCAGGGTACTATCAGAAGGATTAAATAGTAGAATATGTCAAATACCACATTCCAAACTCGATATAGACATTATGAGTTCTTAGTGATGTCATTTAGATTAACAAATACTCCTGTGGTGTTCATGGATTTGATGAATTGGGTCTTTTGACCATATCTAGATAAGTTTGTGGTGATATTCATTGATGATATTTTGTTTTACTCTAGCTCGTATCTGAAGCATGAGTAGTATCTGAGACAAGTATTATAGACTTTGAGGATCATTGGTTGTGTGCTAAACTAAGTAAGTATGAGTTTTGGTTGAAGAATGTGGTTTTTATAGGGCATGTCATGTTTACGTAAGGGATATTGGTGGAACCTAGGAAGGTTGAGGTAGTGTTGAAGTGGGAGAAACCTATGAATGTAACTGAAATTCATAGTTTCCTTAGGTTAACAGGATATTATAGAAGATTCATTAAATGATTCTCAAATATAGTTATTCCAATGAGCAGATTGACTCAGAAATAGATGAAGTGGGAATAGACTAAAGAGAGCTTCTAGGAGTTAAAAATAAGGCTTACAATTGCTTTAGTGTTAACACTTCCTTCGGAGATTGAAGGATTTGTTATTTATAGTGATGCATAAAATAAAGGTATGGGTTATGTATTGATACAACATTGTAGGGTGATTGTTTATGCCTTAAAGTAGTTAAAGACTCATGAGGTCAATTATCTGGTGCATAACTTGGAGCTAGCTATCGTGGTGTTTGCTTAAACTAAGTAATATTCTACCATCCAGGAAAAGAAAATATTGTTGCAGATGCCCTTAATCGTAAAAATAAGGTAGAGACTACTAAGTTGAATGATCCTAGTGAAAAGGAATTGTTGGATTGAGAAAGATTAATGCCAAGATCGAAATTGGGCTTGAAGACTCTTTAATAGCTTAATTAAAAGTAAGGTCGATGCTCTAGGATAAAGTGTTAAAAGCTCAACATAAAGATGTTAAAGTTGGTAAAGTTAGAGACAAGGTGAAGTTAGGGATTAAAACTCCTTTCTAGATTTTAGAAGATAAAATGATAGTAATGAGAAGACAAATGACAAATGTATCTACCTGAAAACAAGGCATTAAAAAAAGAAGTATTACAAGAAGCCCATGAGTCAAGGTTTGTTGTACACCCTAGAAGTACTGAGATTTTATGAGACTTAAAGAGTTTGACTAGTAGTTAAATATAAAAAAAGCAAATAGTTGAATATGTGGCTAAATGTGGAATTTTTCAACAAGTAGAACATTAGAAGCTGGCAGGGCCTCAACAACTGTTAATGATGCCCAATAGAAGTGGAAAGACATCACTATGAACTTTGTGTCAGGTTAGCTTAGAGGAAAGAAGGACAATAATGTGTTTGGGTGATAGTAGACTGATTTACTAAGTTTGCTCTCTTTTTACCTATGAAGATAACAGACTCAGTTGATAAATTGGCTAAACTGTATGTGAACGAAGTGGTAAGATTACATGGGATACCAATGTCAATTGTTGATTGCGACCCTAGGTTCACATCTTGTTTATGGCTAAGTATACAACGTGCCTTAGGAACGAGATTGAATTTAAGCATTGCTTTTCACCCTCAAACAGATGGGCAATATGAAAGACCAATCCTGGTTACTCCTTAGAAAATACATATGAAATTATCTTACCATGAAAAGATTCGCCAACTCATCATTTTCCTTCTTCACCTCCATCACAAACGCTAGATAAGCTTCACTCCCTTTCTTCATCATTTTCCTAACAATTATAACCAAAATAACACAATTAATTATAACTTGTATTTCCCCTCCAAATATTACTCTCCTACCATCTTGTCTTTGGAGAATCATTATTTTTATGAAACAATTCATCTAAGCCTTATTCATACCTAACCAATCCATCCTAGGATGACATCAAAATCATGTAATTTTAAAGGTATTAGGTTTACTATCATCTCACACCCCTTTATATCCATCTTGATTTCCTTAAACACATGATCAATATTTACATTTTTTTCCCAAAAAATACTTATATAAACCTTTTTTTTCTACCCCACATGGATTTTTTCCTAATTTCTCAACAAGTTTATTTGGATCAAAGGAGCACATAACCCCATAATAAAATAACATATACACAGGCAAGGAACGTAATTGTAATGTACATGCCACTACGTTGAGGGCAGTCCTAGCCTCCTCTTGTGTCGTATAAAATACCCTGCCCTGATTCCTAATACCTTAGGCCATGTCACTTTAAGCCTAAGGACAACCCCTAATGTCGTTGGCCCCTGACTGTGCATGTCTAGTTAGTATGTCCACAATAACCGACTACTAATAGCTCTAAGCCTGTTTTTGTTGTTGGCTTTGAATAAACTTAGTCCTCCAAGGGAAGTTCCTTCGAAAATTTCCCTGGCCCTATAATAATAACACTCGCGGGTTAAATATGGGCAATCTTGCCATATTTTCTCTTCTCTACAAATATAGCACCATCCTGAAGATGCAGAACAATCTTCTGGATGCTTCTACCCGCACTAGGCACACTATAGATAAATGATTGTCTTCTACTCTAAAGCTTCTCTGAGGGAACTACCCCTCGAGTTTGATTACCCTTCAATCAACTATATATCAACACTCTAAGTAGATCTTTCACCACTTTGGCTTTACAACCAAGTAATAATTCACCGTCTTGGTTCCATAACCAAGTAATAATTTGCTGCCTCTTGGTTCCATAACCAAGTAATAATTCACCACCTTGGTTCCATAACTAAGTAATAATTTGTTGCCTTGGTTCCATAAACTAATAATAATTCCATCAATTTAGCACAATCATTCATCCATTCATTATCATAGTCACATCATTCATACCTTTCTTTTTCTTTCTAACTTCCCAACATTATATCCCTCACATCACATAACTTCTCTCTTACACATCCCTTTTCTATTTTAACTTATAAATCCATGTTTAGATCTATTTTTTTTAGTATGTGATATTGTTGTTGTTAGTTTAGATGCAATAAAGTTTTATGTTTAGGATTTTACTCTATTCTATGATTTAGCATGTATACACATGTTCATGTTCAATTAATGTTTACTTTGATGTGTTATGAACGTTAACATAATGATATAACTTAGCTTAGGAAGTGTTTTATCAAGTTTTATGACTAGTTTGGTTGTTGTTTTTTGTTGTATCATTTATAAGGTTTAACTTTAGGTCTACATTTTTTTTGGTATGTGTTTTGGTCTTAACAAGCATTAGTTCATGTTTTTTAAACTTGAAAGATATGACAAATTAATGTTTTCAGATTGTTAGATTTCAAAGTATGTTTGTTATGAAGCTTGAATTAAGTAGTGTTGCATTCATTTTCTGTTATTTGTTGATTTTTTTTTCTTATGTTTGTTGAAGTGTGTTTGAGTGTGGGCTACTAGTTTTAGGTTTTATTGTTAAGTTTTTATGCTTTTTATGGGTTAAGATATGTTGTCAACTTTTCTGGGTTTAAAGAAGGCATTTATGCGTTTAGGCTTTAAATGTTCTTGAACCCAGATTTGGGTTTTCTTAGGTGTTGATATTTTAGCCTCTTTATTGAGCTTCGATTGAAGTTATAGCACATAGATGATCATTTTACACCTATATGTGGTTTTTTTAAAGCTTATCTTAGGTCAATCAATCCCTAAAGCTTTTGAATGTTAGGTTTAGGATTTTGTAATTGTTAGGGTCGATTTGTTCATATCATAGTTTATTTTAGTTGTTTGATGCATGATTATTTTTTAGAGTTGCATGTTGCATCTTTCAGCGTTGATGTTTAATAAAATTTGATCTTAAATCGACTTTACGTTTTTGGTTTTGTTCTTATATTCATCATGTTTTTAAGCTAGTTTCATGTTTCTTCTTCTTTCGATCTTTGCTTTTTTATTTTATTTTAGGTTTTGTTTTTTGTTCTAGGCTTTGGGCCAGGAAGCCCAGCCCATGTGGTTGAGTTGAGTCCATCAACTTAAGATCATGTTTGGCTGGATAAAATTTTAACAAAGGAAAAAACACTTTTTTAGTCCTTAAAGGCGAGTTTGCCAAACATAGCCTTTAGGCATTTTTTAAGCCTATGATTTTTGGATAAGGGTATGTTTTCAAAACACAGTCTTACAAATTTTCCAACAATGTTTATTTTCTTATTTTTTGTGTTTTTTGCCAAACAAACCCAAAAACTTTTCAAAAAATTCTAAAAAATTCAATGACCATTTTAAAATTATTTTTAGGCCCCTTATATGTTTTCCAACCATTTTATTTAATATTTGGTTGTAGACTTATACTATAATATGCAATTCTAGTATTAAATATACCCACTTTTCTTTAAAAATTTTAGAAAATTACAAAAACAAAAATAAAAAATTTTCTTATTAAAAAAATACAAAAATATGTTTTTATTTGTGCACATAGTGAAGTCTCTCAAAATATAAAAAAAAATATAATCATATTTGCATAAATAATAAAAATAAAAAAAAATACAAGGCCTGATTTAGCATACTAAAAAATCACAAAAATAGTCTTTTTAATGAATTTTTGGATTTAGTAACCAGATTATTAAAGCAATGAGAACTTGGCCTATATTTCAAAAGCACCAAAAAAATTATTTTTTTTTCTTTTAGTAAATAAGATTATGAACTTATGCGTAAGATGTATTTTCGATATTGAATTAAAAAAGTCATTTTATTTTATTTATATATTTTGACATTAGAACGGCTAGGTTTTAACCTGACAAAATAATGATCTCCTTACCAAGGACTTTTCTTAAATCTTAGACAGACCAATAATTAGAAAACACAACAATACCTTAGTTTATATGAGATAAATAAATAATGTAGATTATCTTAGGTAAGTTGTACTAGGGGTGATACGTCCTCCCTATACACAATCAGTCCTCTTATCTAGACTCTAAGATCAGTTAGGGTTCCTAGTAGCCAAAATATTAGGTAATGACTCCATCCTCTTTTTACTAATAAGAAACAAGAATTTCTTGTTCTTCCCCCATCACCACTAAGATCCCGACCCGAGAGGACAATCTAGTTCTTTTCCCCATCACCATGTATATGTGCAACAGTGAGAGTGGAGTCATTTTCTTAATATTATGTACATGACATTATTGATAGGAAACGACATTCCTTTACTCTAATTAGTAAAGATCTGGTTGTCCAAAATTTTTTCATAAAAGATATGAGAGAAACAGCCTATATATTAGGAATAAAGATCTATAAAGATAGGTCTAGAAGGTTGTTTAGATTGTTCCAATCCACATACATAGGCAAGATACTAAAATTGTTTAGCATGGGAGAATCCAAGAAAGGATATTTACCTATTTCACAAAGAATATGTCTCTCCAAATATATGTGTTTTAAGACACAAATTGAGAGAGATAGGATGGAAAGGATTCCTTATGCTTTGGTTATAGGATCTATTATGTATGTGATGCTATATACAAGACCAGATGTATCTTATGCTTTGAGCATAACAAGTAGATACTAATTTAATCCAGATGAGAGTCATTGAAAGATAGTTAAAAAAATTCTTAAGTACTTAAGAAGAACAAAGAATCTCTTTCTAGTCTATAGAGGACATGAACTAGAAGTTCATGGTTTTTCATATACTAGTTTTTAATAAGATATTGATGACTTCAAATCTCAGACATGATATGTTTTTACTTTAAATGGTGGTGCTATGAGTTAGAAGAGTTCAAAACAAGAAACCACAACTGATTCTACAATTGAGGTCCAATATATCTTTACATTTGAGATGGCAGAAAAGGTGTTTGGATCAAGAAGTTTAACATTAAACTATGTATGGTTCTAGCATTGTTGATCTAGTATCCTTACATTGTGATAACAATGGAGCCAATGAATAAACAAAGAAATCAAGGTCTCATCAAAAACCCAAACATGTACTTTGGCAATTCCATTTAACAAGCAAAGTATTAAAAGTGAACAAGATAACAAATACAAAACATGTTAGCATCAAACATTAAAGTCCATGTTGAGTTTATACTATACTTATTCTTACACCATTAG
>Ga0307517_10002692_pt1 | contig 28361 bp, 24 predicted proteins | sample 23_EM_MG_FD_194515 | JGI IMG/M metagenome (GOLD analysis project Ga0307517, IMG submission 194515) | Populus trichocarpa ectomycorrhiza microbial communities from riparian zone in the Pacific Northwest, United States - 23_EM | ecosystem: Host-associated > Plants > Roots > Unclassified | place... | reverse complement strand
CAAGCTGGCCTTTCCCATCCACGACGAGGATATTCCCTAAACTCACATCTCTATGAACATATTGATTCGTGGAGATAAATTGAAGAGCTAGAGGATATTGTTGTTGTTGTTGTTGTTGTTTCAAGGCATTGTGTGCATAACTAATTGTTTATGCTGACCTTTTACGGCGTCGCGAGCTGTCTTGAAAACTGTGGTGATGGACTCATCGTGAGTCGGATGGCCAACCTTTTGAGGACGGTGCAGTGGTGCATTTTAGCATTGGCAAGGTGCCACACTGCCGGTAATGTTAGAACTGGTCCAAGGGGCCAGGAGAGCGCTGCCTCAATTCATGCGGGAGTAGATAAAATTTGGGATGTTCAGAGAGTTCGTATCTTCTCTTCGTGGTTCAAACGTTCAACGTTGTCGTTCAGTTCATATCGTCCGGGAATGGATAAATTTTCCCACACTCACGTTGTGATTGGCTGCTTCTATTGACGACGAGTCGACGACTTGCTCATCTGGAGGTTTGGCCCATGAAGGTTTGGCCCATGAGGGCTGTCGAGCCAGTCTTCAGTTGATGCCGGATCCCGACGATTCATGACTCACATTTCGTGGTAGGACTGGGAGAGCTCGCAGCTCGGATTAAAGTTGAGCTTTGCTTGGGCTGTTAGGTTCGATCAAATCCCCTCTCGCTCATTTGTGGTACGAAATTACTTCAACTGCCTGAATTCGAAGGGCCCCTACTAAGGTCTACCAAATATGAATGGCGCAACGAATTTATCCATTTGCAACTAGGATCTAGCTACGCGATCGAGGAAAAACAGCCCTGTTGTACGCTTCCAGTCTCCACTGCGACTCCTCTTCTCATTCATTGGCAAACGCCGATATATATCTCATATGATTACTACTAACATCGTGCCCAACATAGCAAATAATTCTATATTTAACTTTTGGCTCTGACAGCTGGAGGGTTCCCACAGGGCATCCAAAGTTCCAACCTACCATTGGTTGTAACCTCGCTGCGCCTCGATAGGGGCCGACACCTGGCTCCGTCCGTTGATTACGAACTATGTGTGCTGGATGTTTCTCCTGGTCTCCTCTGCGCATGCGATGGGTTACCAAGAAGAGAAGTACGAAGTCGAAACCTCCTGAGGTGAGCACCAACTTACTTTCACAATTTCACTGACACATAGATGCGCGCAGAAACTGCCCCAAAATCCACCAGCGGTCGTCCTAGCAACAATGTCTCCCAAGAACCAGGTTATAGAACCGAAATCCAATAAGGTGGGGTGGTCAGTTCACGTCCTGCAATCCCTCTGACGGACATTGGCATTCAGAAATTGTCTGAAAACTCTCGGACAGCCGTTCCAACAACAACAGATTATGTCACGGCCACCGGAAAGGAGATTCTTGTAGTGTTACAATCTGCAGCTAAGGTCATTCCAGTTCCGTTGCTACAAGACGCCATTGGAGTTGCGCTGAAGATTATTCAAGTATGCGAAGTGCGTTGAATTCCGCCTTTACACCAAGGCTGTACATTGATGAAGATTTTTCATCAGGAGGCATCGGCTGTTGAACAAAAGGTCAAAGATCTGCAAGAAAGGGTCAGCCATCTCATGATCGATATCTTGCGCCATGTAACACCCAAGAGCGAAGAAAGTAACGACGAGGCAGTTGTGAAGGTCGTGATGGGTATCGAAGAGGATATCAAACAACTACTCCAGTGTGCACCTACAAATTGTGGTCCGAGAAGTTACCTGATGATGTTATAGCACTCTCGAGGCAATCAGGGAAGAGTTGACGGAAATCAGCGCACAGAACCGATGGGCGAAAGCATTTTACAAAGAACTCAACACGACTGCACTCGAAGATAGTATGAAGCGGCTTTCAGGTGCCGTGGAGAGGTTCACGGTATATGTTTGGATAAATGATCCTTTGGGTTCAGGCGGCTGACGTTAAGATTCCCCCAGCTTGCTAACGACCTCTATGACTCGAATCTCCTCCACGAACTCCTTTCCCGCCTAAGCAAGATGGCCAACAAAGCCGATGATATGCATGAAGGTATAAAACATACGGCCAACAAAGTCGGTGACATCCACGAAGGCGTAAAGCATACAGCCAACAAAATCGACGATACGGCCAACAAAGTGGAGGATACGGCCAATAAGGTGGAGGATATCCACAAAATCCTATTCAAGCTCAAGAGACCGGGCACCATGCTTGGATCAGATACACTCGCTCGACAAGAGATGCCGATGAAACCGGAGATCTTTCATGGGCGAGGCGAGTTGGTCGATGGCATTGCGCGGTTGCTCCTCCAAGAGAAATTCTCTCGCGTGTGCATTCTAGGCCCAGGTGGGATGGGGAAGACCTCGGTTTCGCTTGCCGTCGTCGAATCGCCTCTCATCAAGGAGCGGTTTTCCGGTGGAAACTGTGCCTGGGTACCTTGTATTGAAGCGACGTCGGCGACTCTCCTCCTCGAAATCCTGTACACCCAACTGCAGGTACCTGGAGATAAGCAGGTCACACTTGAAAAAATCATTTCGGAACTCGATGCCTCGAAAGAGCCCCGCCTTATGCTGCTTGACAACTTCGAGACACCGTGGAACGCGCCCGGCGGAACTCAGACACAGGTCAGCGATATTCTTCGAAAGCTAGCCATGTTGAGCCACGTCGCAATACTCCTTACGATGCGTGGCACATACCCGCCGTGTGACACCATTGAATGGCAATTACAGACGATCCAGCCTACTGACGAAGCAGCCTGCCGTCGCATTTTCCATGATATCAATCCGAGTTCGAAGGATGACCCCGATGTCGATCGTTTACTGGCGGTGTTGGGCCACATGCCTTTCGCAGTCACACTCATGGCAAATCTGGGGAAGCGAAGTAAATCGACAGCAAATGAGTTGTTGGAGACGTGGTACACTTCCGGCACTGATATGCTCTCTGTCACTAATTCACCCGAAAAGAGTATGAATCGAAGCATCAGCCTCTCAGTCGACAGTGAATTCGTCAAGCAGGACCCCGACGCTCTTCTTCTGCTCGCCATCCTTTCATTGCTGCCAGCAGGAACAACAAAACAGAATCTTCGTTGGTGGGTAACATCCGTCAAGATGATTCCCTCTGCCATCGCCACTTTATCAGATGCGGGATTACTGGTCGAGAACAAACGGGAAAATTCCACCTCTCCAGTCCTTTTCGTGGTCCCCGTCGTCCAGTCGTTTATGCAGCAGAAAGACCAGATCGCAGAGAAGATCCGGAAGCAGGTAGAATCGTCGTGCTGTGGATATGTCCTAGCGCATGTCTGCCGCTTCGACGATCCCACATTCCCCAATAATTCGAAAGCGCTCGCAGTCGAAGACACGAACATCCAATGCATCCTTTTTAGTTCGCCTACATCACAGCATATTGTTCCATCCGATATAACTATGGAGGCTCTCATTGCCTTTAGCTGGCATCGCTGCGACACAAAGCCCAATGTCAAGATTACCAACCATGCGGTGAGCACAGCCAAAGCCTCGGGTTGAGAAATACATAGCTTTGGCAGTGTGGTGCTTGGGCCAGACCTATACCCAACTTGGCGACCATCGCACCTCCTACGGCCACCTGCAAGAAGCTTATCGGCTTTTTAACACCCTTCCTTCAAACAACAATAAATCGGATTCAAACAACAAGAAAGAAAGAAAAAACACCCTTCCTCCTGGTGGTCAAGTTGCAATGGCTCGGTGGCCAATGCGGAATTGATCTTGTTGACACTGCACGGCTGGTATCACAGGATGATGACGAAATTGTTTCCTTGGCCCGGGATGTCGAAACGCAATGCGCCGCCCTTTCGGATAACATCATACATGGATGTAGCTTGGCGTTGCTCTGCACCAAGCTCAACAACCACAGGAGGCCCTATGCTACTTGGACCAGGCTAGGACCATGCTGAAACCTGTGGGGAACACTCCTAGCCTTGCCTATGCCTGTCAAGCTATTTTCTGGGTGCATTACTCTCAGTGTAGGCTCCAGGAGGTGCTGGACGCTGTTGGGGAGGCATGGAAGCATGCCCGATTGGCTGAAAATGTGGCTATTCAAGCAGTGATCTCCCTAGACCTTGGCAGGTTCCTCTTCAACATCAATAGAGATGCCGAAGCATGGGATTATCTCAAATTATCACTGATGAAGGCCTCAGATATCAAGAATTGGTTAGGCGTTGCAGGTGGATTGGAGTATATGGGGTATGGGTACCTCCACAGAGATGGCTACCAAAATGTGTTTGGTGCCTATGAGGCCACAGCTGAGAAATATGTTGGTACTGTTGAGGCCCATGTTACTAGAAGATGTGAAGAGAACATGGCCAAGATCAAGGAGAAGGAGGAGAATACTGACATAGTCATTGGCTTTTATACTAGTATAATTTATAGGCCTAGCTTGAATGTTGACAAAACACTTTTCTACTCCCCTTGTTCAGGCATCTTGCCGCATCTGTGAGTGAACTGTCCATTTCCAGTTCTTAATTAGATTTAGCTTCCTATTTCCGGATTCTATATACCTTTGCAGTCATCCAGTTCAATATATAGCCCAGAAAACACATGGGTGCTCATAGTTCTAAAAAGGTGCATAGGGAGTGAGTTGTACATTGCCAAGGTTCCTTGAGGCAATCATTTATTATCTGCACCATTCATGGCTAATACAAGATGGCATTCATTACCATGGTGAGTCTGACCATGCAGGGATGACAAATTCACAAAAAAAAAATAATAGTGAGTGATGGTCTATTTTCCATGTTCTGCCACCTCCTTGCAATCAACTCCAACACCTCAAAGGAAGGCAAAGTATAATGTAAAGAAAAACATTGACATTTGAAGGTTGAGTAGTATAGCTTAAGCAATTAAGTTTGACATTGCATAGCAAAACTCACTGGGGGCATTAGCATATTTGTGCTGAGAGAAAAAAAACTGGATAAAATGTGGAGTTATTTTTACTATGTCCTGGAATATAACTACAGAAAATAATTGGAACATATTTTAAATGCAATCTCAATCAGTCTGATGATAATAATGTGATCATATTTTAAATTTATTCCTTTTATGATTGATTAATAAAGGGGGGTTATATTATAGACAAAACTAAAAAATAATCTGGGAATTAATTTCTATTAAGTCACCCAGTTAAATCTGGATCATTTTAAAAATATAACCAGGTGTGACCAGCACATGACTTTCACTATCATGTGAGAACTATAGTCAATAACTGAATTCCAGCTATTCCAACTTCCACAAAGAATAGTTAGCTTGTTCAAACTATCTAGAACTTATTTACTAGTAAAGTAAAATCATATTACAGTACTATTTCTATAAAATATATAGAAAATTCATGAAAGATATGGTGGAAACTACCATTTTTTCATATTTCTTAAATAACATACTCATTTCTATCTATTTTGACCTGAGATTTTGGATCTAATATACTTAGAGTATTGGGCTCACAGATGCTCATATCAAATGTTATTTGTGAGGATGAGTGGAGTTTAAATCTGCCATCAACTCCATCATAGTTGACTTTCACTCATCCCAAGGGGGTGTCAGTAAAAAAATCTGAGATATCATGTTGGTTAGTTAGTCCAGCCTGGATGGCCTTAAAAAAATTTTGGACCCACTAAAAAAATTGCAGAAATAATCAATTTTGGAGCTATTTCTGATTTATATAGGCTGGATTTTTGTTTTAACAAGCTTAAAATTTGGCTAAAATCTGCCAAACCTGTATTTTAGGTGCCAAGGAGAAATGACATAGTGAATTATAATAACAATCTGTGAATTGAGGTTTCGCCAAAGTTAAGTGCAAGTGCAGAAAAAATAAAAATACACACTTTAGTCAGAAAAAATGATAATAGAAAAGAGTCTAAGAAGTCAGAAAAAAGTCAGAAAGTAAGAATTTAAATTATCTAGATTAGATTAGATTAAAAATTTACTATATCTGGAAAGTTATTCCCACAATCAGTTAGTTAGTCCACTAAATTGTCCATTAAAAAAATTTTCGACGTGATATCCTTAATTTTTTTTCTGACACCCCCTTGGGAACAGGAATGGATCGACACCGCCGAGGAGCTTGTGTGCACATTCAAGTTCCCCTTGAAAAAATTTTGAACACTTTGCTTGCCATGTCCTAAACCCCATATCAATAATATTTCAACATTTGGGAGGGATTTTGAATTCAGCACAGTCTAATATGCATCTAAAATGTGTCCCTTGATGAAATAATTATGCCACCACAACCCAGTAGCAAGATAAAACCACTATCTGATAATGCATATTGACAGATTTGGCCTATGCATTATGCATTATGCAGTATGAACTAATTTCCATGTGAACAAACTTGGTTGCACCAAAAGGCTATGCATTATGAGAAAGTGTACTGTACCTGCAGATAATTACAGGTATCCAAGTCTGTCCTCCACAGGTAACCTGTAGATATGCAGGTATCTGACCTGTTTAGGCAGGTCACCCATGGGAACTTATCCATATGGATCTGGGTTTGGATTTTTTAAAAGAAATACCAGTAGGTCAGATCCAGATCAACCTGCAGGTTAACTTATGAGGTGCCCTATTTGGTTTTGTGTGGCTCATCAGTGGCAGATCATTGCTAAAACTTCATCTCTTCCAAACACCTTCCTCTGCCCCTTTTTTCACCACTTTTTAGGCAATATTCTAGCTTATTCATCCAATGAATTCCTCAGAGCAAATTTGACAATGGAATTTGCATCGCCACAGGCATGGGACATAGAACTTGATTCAGGAAAGCCAAAACCTGCCATCAGGTCCCATCGAATCTGTCAGCATTGTGGTTGGCAGTTCATTTGCAAGGCACTGTATGGCATATTGATGAGTCTCCATTGAGTACATATCAGTCAGAAGTAACCAGCCATCTCCACATGCTTCTTTTTGATGGCAAAAACCTGTGCAGAACAAGGAGGGATTCTAGAGAGAAAGAAGACCCCAGGGGCCCCTATATTACTATCTGTATTTTATTTTTTGGCAACACAGAAGAACAAGTAATCACTTCCCTCGAAACAGCACCCTTGACTACAGACAACCTGGTCCAACAATTATCTTATCTTATCTCAAGCTGGTTGTAATAAGGACATTATATTATATATACCTTCCAAACTTGTTCCAGACAGGTGTATATTAGTGTAAATTACTTGTGTAAATTTAATTTAACCCCCCCACTTATGTATATACCCTGAGGTGTGCTTGATCATCAGTTTACCAATCAATACGCTGGGTATTTATGTGGCAGGCAAGCTCTGGGCAGATAACTACTTTGCTGTGTTACTGTATTTATGGAACCTGTAGTGTGCCTCCCTCTTTGCAATTTTGACAGTGTTTACAGGGAGGTTATTTTCCCCTTAATTATTTGAAAAAAATGTGTTGGGGCTTGGTTTGGGCATTGTAATTTAGATATTAATAATCGCAGATAACTTGCAGCCATGTAATCTCCCCATGCTGCATTGCTCGTCCTTGTTGCCCATATTGTGGCTTCTACCATTCAATTTAAAATATGAAAATATTTGAGAGAGTAAATATTATGTCAAAGAGATAAATTACAAAAAATGAGAATTTGAGAACAGAAATTGAGCCTGAAACCTTTACATTTTTAAAGACCCAGCATCAGCTCTCAAATCTGATTATCTCAAGAAACCACACATATACAATTTTATGGCACATTGGCAGTGTTTGATTACACTTGACCAGCTTATTTGACCCTCAAATTGTTGCTTGAGGTTTCCTGTGGGTCCCTTTAATTCTTCTGTTCTTTAATTCCTTTTGTCCATCACAATTATTGATAGTGCTTGGAAGTTTGGTCTCAGAACTGGAAAAAGACTGTAACCAGACCAGACCAAGACCACAAAAGACTGGACCTGTGGTCTGGTCTTTTCATTTTTGAGATGTAAAGACCGCAAAAAGACCGGTCTAAGTGAACTGGTCTTTTGTAGCCCTTTAAAAACCTTTAAAACGCACCCAAGAACATATTATTTGGTTCAAAATTGATAGAGATATGATTGAAAATGTAAAATACTGTTGAAAATAGTAGATGTACCAGACTTATTTTATAGAAATACCAATTCTAATGTAAATTTATGTTCTTGGGCTCATTTTAAAGGTAAGAAAAATGTTGGCAAAGTTACCAATTCATAATTTTAAAATATTACCTGAAAGACCAGTATAAAACCGGTTAAAACTGGTGCAGACCGAAACTTCTGGTTTTAAGTTTTAACTGGTCTTAACTGCGGTTTTTGGTCTTTTTGTGGTCCGGTCCAGTCTTTTTGACTTCTGGGACAAAGGTAGACCAGTTACGGTTATGGTTAAGGCCCTAGGGGGTCAAAAAACCGGACCAGACCAGACTTTCAAACACTAATTATTAATGGGAAAACCCGCTCAATAACATGACCCATTACATGATCTTCAGCACATCTTGGCAGTGTGATATTCCACCTTTGGCACCAGTTTATAAATAGATATGGGGCCTGTTAGGCCGGTTTTTTGTAAGGTATAAACCCCCCCTAAGAGGCCCCCTCCCTTCAGATGATCGCCTGATGTATAAATAGAATCCACTTCCATCCTCCCAGAGAGCTTCCTAGTATCGCTCATGGATTCCTCCCAGGGTGACGGCTGCGATGCACCTGATTCCATCTCAATGGACTTGACACAATTTTTTTTTCCTCCGCATTGCCTTCGCACATGCTACACGTACCTCAGGAGCATCGATCATCACTCTCAAATCACTCTCCTTTGTACTTCCACAGTGGAATTATGTATGTACGTTTTTATTTCTTTAGCTACATCTTTAAAGTAAAACCATCCACAATCCCACCCCACCCTCAGCGGGTTCGCGCACAGTGATTGGAATTCAAACTCCACTCGAAAATGACCTCACAGCTTTTGTTGTTGATCAATCTTCATGATTCATCACTGCCCTTCATCGTGCTCGGTGGTCTCGAAAGCATAAAAACTAGGTGAGTCCAAGTCTCGATTATATTTCTCCTTCCAAGACTAACATCATAATGATTCTCGTATCTTTTGCCACTGCTCAGGAATGCCCGCACTGACATTGCTATTACATCGCCAACAACAACCACACTGCCTCTCCCCTCCAATGAGAGATGTGGGCATTGTATGTCAAAATTGAAGAGTTTATAGCCGGGATGGGGTGACAGGAAAGCACAGGGGTCAGGAAAATGCAAGGGGCCGTGGAATGATACCGATGTTGGTGTGTGTAGAATATGTTGACTTGTCATGTGCTACTGACGAAGCTGGTTTGTTAGTATCATGAAGGACCACGCAATATCATGATGAAGAAGGATGCGAACACCAAAATGCCAGCCCACGACAGCGACAGACACAAATGGCAAGGCACCCAGAAAAATGATACACAGCACCCGACAACACAACGAGGGGAATGTAAATGGATGGGAGCTCAGGCAAGGACCCCCCCAGCAGGTCACTCGCCCACTAACCCACCCACTACCACAGGTAAATCACCACTGCGATGGCGACACAACCCTTATCCTCGCTTGCGAATGCTCACCGGGCCAAGCTAGGCAGGTTCGACCACAGCAACCACTAGGACCCCATGTTGACACTCACCACCGTACCGATAACAACGGTGGCAGTGTGAGCATGGGTTCGATGCTAGTGCATGTTCCACACTGTAGTTATCATTTGCGCAACCTTCCTAACCTCGCAGCACTGCATGGTGGTGTCAATTGACACCTGCATTGCTGTTGCAAGGTTTCCTGGTCAGCTTTGGAGCTTTATACATGCATGGTTGAGCATATCCCTGTGTTTTGTGAAAACCCCTACCCTTTGGTGCATGTACAGCTTTTAGTGGGAGTCACAACTACGCCAAAAAATCGGGTTATCATTTGCTCAGTGGCTGGGATGGACTGATATCTGGACAAGCCCTGACAGATTGATCCAACACATTCGACTTTTGCCCTTCCACTAACCCACACTGTCGCAGGTAAATCATCAACTTGAATGCGATGGCATTGGCATAATTGGAAAACATGGAATGGGATGAAGCGATGAGATTTTGAGGGAATATGACTTGGCGACATGATAGCATGAGATATGATCAGAGGCTCATGCATAGTGTATTTTATACACTCAGCCATGTCACCAAATGTGAAACCTCATGAATGAAACTGAACACGCAGATTTGAGAGGAAGAGGGCAACAAGCAGTGGTGTGCATTGAACAACAAGGGGTGATGATATCATGATCTAAGAAAAATGTGACAACATGAAGTTGTCTTCCATTGACGGGTCTTGGTGGACATGTGTAAACTGAAGGAAACCCCACTAAGAACCTTCAGTATTGTAAGTGATAAAAATTTTGGATGGAACACCATTAAGATGTTAATACGATGCCAAAGTCATATAGTTATGAACTTGATGCCGCATCAGTTTTGATTTTCATCAGACCTTTATTCACTATTGAGTCAATATCACGGCACATGCTGCTGGCATTTTCATGAATCTTTTTGCATTGCATTGACCATGACTGTAGTTACATTTCTCTATCACGAAATCATTTTTCAGAAATATATATCACAGGAAATATTCAATATACATAACTTTCCATGCATCTTTGAGACTGCGATTCCATGGAAAATTGGACAGTCAGACCACAACCTCTACATCTAAATATATACTATCATTCTACATTTCATCCATTAGGACTTATTGACTACCCACAGACCCATACCCATCTTAACGAGCAAGTGTTTCAGCATGCATGATGTCAGGGTATATAGATTCAGTTTAGATTTGAAAACTCATGCGGCGGGTACACCACTACCCAATGAATGCTGTGGCATTGCAGAAACAACACGCACTGTCAAATGACATGGCGTCGCATTCTGCGATGGTAGAGCAGATGGGACTATGAAGTTGGTCATCAAGCTCAAGATCCAGATGTAAGTCGACTCGTCACAATTACACCATTTCCCCTCAGTTTGATTTGCCCTCACCCACTCGACTCTGCTCTCGATTTAACTTGGCCTCATGAGAGCTGGGACCCCGCTCACAAATAGTAGGTGTTCATCATCATTGAAGGTGGCAAATGCATGGTTAGGGTGGATTCTTTCACAAGTGAGGGGTTTTCGAGGACCGTCAAGCTGCGAGCACCTGGATATGTGGCGAGTTGACTTCGTGATCATCATTCGAACACTTCACCAGCCACTCAGTGGCCCACCCAAGGCATTTCGAGTGATGGCTACAGGTCCTAGCAGGTGTCTGCATACCAAGCTTGAAACTTGAAGCTCACATCCCTTGAAGAGGGGAGGAGCTGTGAGTAGGGTATAGTTCTATATATATGCAGACAAAATGTTAGTACTCATATACATATAGCAATGTATGACCACTCAACTAATTATAGGTGGCAGTGGTTGTGGAGGACAGTGGAAGAACCCTTCGAGCAGGCCATGTGACCATCAGAGCACTATTGATCATCCAAACAAGGCGATCCTGAGGCATCTGGCTTCTATTGGTAAGCATCCTTAGATGTTGGCCTTAACGCGAATGGTTTGAAGAAGCAAAAGCACTTCTTCTATTCCAACTTGATTCCAACCTTTTCCAATGCTTGGTCCATCGTACCATTTTGTTCTCATACTTTTTTCCAAAACCCCCTCTTTGCATCTCCTTTCATCGATGTGCGATATATATTGAGGATGGACAACAGGTATGTTTTGGCATGTTCAGCGTTACCTTTCTCATCTGGTGGTTAGGTATTCGTGTCACTCTCTTGCCAGTCGGCCTCGTCCCAGGTTTCTACTGTGACATCCCCCTCACCAACAGCATCTCACTATCTGCATCGCTACCGCTCTCTTAGCTGCCCTCTAGATGCAGGCTTGGGTTTGGACAATCATCCCACTGTGGTTCCAGGCAGGATGTTGTTGTGACATCACGAAGCTGGATTTTACTGCATTGTTCAGGAATGTCAAGTTGGGAGGAGCAGAAGGAAGTGGTTGGTTAGCGAAGCTGCTCAATTGGTGAAAAATCTATGGGATTTGTTCATATGGTCAGTGGTTCGCCTCGTCAATTCACTCTATTTCCTTACTGAATATGTGTCCTATATCCCCAAAGAAGACATAATTGTTAGCAAGGAGGAACATGACCCTACCCCATCCCTTCAGCCAGTCATGTTCAGGTGGATCTCAGCTCTGCGTACAGATTGGGTGAAGGTCGAATGGGCGATGCGATTAGGTAAAACGCAGCCCTTCCACCACCACCAACTTGCACATGTCTCATACTTCTAGTGTCGGTTTTGGAGCGAAGATCCTACCAGAGAGGGTGGACAAGCATCCCTCCACGACCGCAAGTCTGCCGGCGGAATCATCGGGGGTGGATATAGAAGATAGACGCACTAAAGAGGATTGATGAGGTGGAGAGGAACCGCGATGCTGACCTCCGATGCCTCCATTTCTTGAAAAAATCACGTACGCCTTTGTTCTTGTTCTAATGTCGCAAATTCCATACTTTCCCTAAATCCCTGTTGATCATTAGTGGGTCATACATTCGTCCTATCCTCAGGCTTCCCGCTGTATCTATTCTTTTGATAGACCGTTGAAATTATGATCTTATGATTCTACGAATATGGAGAGATTGCCTGATCACTAAAAGTTAAATTAGGGAGACTTAAGAAAACATATCAGGGAGATAATGGGAGTCCTCAGAACTTGCAGATTAAAGTGACTCCACCCTCTCCCACCATCTCCGTCAGACCATCTCTCTCGGAGGCCATCTGTATCAGAGGGCGATGTTGGAAGAACATCTTCGACTTCCTCCTGTTTTATCCGCAACTACATGGGATTCCATTGGATACCCCCTCTTAGGTCCCTTTTGCACGTCAAAAGAAGGGGCCTAACAGGGTCGGAAACTGCTGCCAAGGGTGTGATATTCACTGTTGGTTGAAATACAACATTTTTTTGGCCTCTATATTCAACAAAACCTAAGTAATAAGTTACACAGGCATGGATGAATTATTGCAATTTTTGCTGTATGGTTCATGGGGTCCTGACCACTGCAAGTGGAAGCTGTCAACTGTGATGAGCAGATCTTGAGCAGATCTGGCTCATTTGGGAACTTCTCCATTGGCGATTACATCCGACTGCTATGTAGTTGACTCACAGATCACTGCACATTGATGCATCAAAGCAAGCTGGCAGTGCCTGCCAACCGTAAACGCTCTAGTCATATAACTGAATTATGGTTCTGTCACTGGCGCACCAGAGCTCTTACGGACTTCACACGTGTTCCCAGCATGTCCAGTGGTCACCCTTTTATTATAAGAATTGCCTCCTGCCATCTCGAACATCATTTCTGTCGCATCCTTGTCTGGGCCAAGCTTTAATCTATAGTGCAATACACTAGCTTTTCTGTCATATTCAGTGAGTTTCTTGGTTTTGCCATAGTTTACTATCAAGCGAATGTCTACATTTCTAGCTACGCCGTACAATCTTTCTCATCTGACCTGGCTCTTCTCAAGACCTCATATAATAATACGTTTGTGAACATGAACGCATTTCTTCAATGTCCTGGCCTTGGACGCATGCCAAATCACACCCGAAAACCCAACCAATTGGAAGAAACCTCCTCCCCTATACCAGATGCAGAAGGGGCTGCCGTTCTCACCAATCCTCGAGACAAGCCAAAATTCAAATGGAAATTCGTCGACGCCAATGCCTTTATTTACCAGGGCATTTTGAAATTGGTCGAGGTCGAGGACTTCCGAAACCTCGACTTTGTGGCGATATCCTATACCTGGCCCAAAAACTTGCTCGAGTGGAGAAAGTGGATCCTTTTCCTTGGTACCAAGGAGAAGGCGAACCAAGTTCCATCTGGCAGCGAAGCATCAGAAGACATGAAACAATTTCACCTCTTTTTCACTGTAGTTTCCTTTCTCGTCCTCGCCCGGGGAAAAATGTTCTTCTGGATCGACGTGCTCTCCATCAACCAGGATGCCCCATCCGAAAAAGCTTTCTTTGTTCCCAAGATGGGCCTACTGTACAATGGTTCGCCCGAAGTGCATGCGTATGTTACCGGGTCCGCCTTTGTCGCCATGTCATCCGATGAGTTTCACTTTCCCATCTGGGAGACACGGGCCTGGACATTACAAGAGTATATCCTATCCAAGCGTGTTGTCTATTGTTACTGCTTCAGGGGCGATGTCATGAGGGACATCAAGATGCTCCGCGACAAGGGGTCAGCGCGATTGCCATCTCCAACTACAGAAATTCGCTCTCCAACTCTCGACCGATACAAATCCTCTATCCCAGACAGAGCATTCGTTTTGGAGAAGGGACATGCCAAAGTCACTTGCTCCTTCGACGAGGACAGCTGGTACGGTCCCGCGCTGACCATACAGTCTTATCTGCAGAACGATATGTTTGGCCCCAACATGAACCAGACAGTCGGGCGCAGCACCTTGAGTAGAGTGCTTTACAGCATGAAGCAGGAAAATTCCAGGTCGAAAGTCATCTCGACGTCCATGGTGCTTCTTGGGGGAAGGACATCAATGTACGGCGAGGATATGATGTATTCTGTCCTTGGAATATTGGGCATGGAAGACTATGAAGTACGTTATGGGATTGGCTTCGATGAAGCGAGGATAGGAGTATTCGAGGGCATGAAGCCGGACGTATTAGCAGCTGTCCTCGGTACTGACTGGGGATGTTTTCCAGACGCCAAGAATAACGACTCGGCCCTCCCGAGGGTGATTAATTCCCAGCCGACAGTGGGGATTGAGCGAACAGAAATCACAAACTCTGCCATATATACGAGAGGTGTCGGGACCGCTATTACCTCCAGGAAGGAAAGGTTCAGGCTGTGGAAGGACCTCTCCAGGACGCAGTCAAGAAGCATCGGCACCATTCGAGCTACCTTGGGCAGCCAGACCTCGAGGCTTCTGATCATGTTTTGCACCAGTTTGTTCGACGACCCAGGTCATGCAGAGATTCCTACTTCCGATATACCAGACAAGAAAGTACACCCGGTCATAGTGTCTGGTGAGTCGAGACTGAGCGACGAGGAGTATTTCAGCCCCGAAGTAAAGTACGACAAAGAGGTCGAGTTGGTGGAGCTAGGAATATGTGTTCACCATGCACTGTTCTCGGATCCAGGAGACGAGAAATATATGAGGCATACAGCCATATTGGCTTTGGAATGCGAGGAATCTTCTGGTTGTTTATTGAATAGGGGAACAGTGCTCGTTTTGGACGCTTCTGCCTTTTCTGGCCCAGTTTTGGTACATACTGTCCGATAAGGCTTCTGTATTCTGAGTTCCTTAGTGACGCTTTTTGGGTTCAAAAATTTCAAAGCTGTGAGTTCTTTTATGTATGCAATTGTTGTACCAATTTCTTATCATTGACCTGAAGCCCATGCAAATCATCAGAGAATTATTTCGTGCTGTTTCCTTCGATCCTTGGAGTGGCGGAACTCAACTTTCTAGATCGTACTCAACTGGGTTGGCAGCCTATGAATCTGTAGCGGGGAGCTTAGCTTTTCGAGATGGAGCATTGGTCGGAGCCCGTATAGGCAAGAGGGAGGAAGGCACCGGTCCCAAGAACATCTTAAATACCCACTATTTTGGTGACTTCAAGGGGACGAACGAAATATTTGAACGCTAGGTACATAGAAGGAAGTGAATATTTGCGTGCCGACGCAGAAATGCAATACAGTCAGAATTTCAAGTAGAACATTTCGTGACAACGGTGTATCGCGTCCGGGACGTGGTCATCGAATGCGCCTGGCGGAACTCAGACACAGGTCAGCGATATTCTTCGAAAGCTAGCCACGCTGAGTCACGTCGCGATTCTCGTTACGATGCGTGGTACATATCCGTCATGCGACACCATCAAATGGCAGTCGCACATAATCCAACCTACTGATAAATTTAGCAGCCTGCCGTCATATTTTCCCAAGGGGGCACCGGGATCGAAAAAAAAGACCTGGGGTCGATTTTTTTGCTAAGGCCATTTCAGCTGGACTAACTAACTAACGTAATCAGGCACATGTCTAAATATGGTAATCTTACATCATCTTTGTAAGTCACAGTTGATCTCGCCCTCAAACTACTCTCTCTTCCTCCCTCTCAACCTCTCAGAGCACTCGCGCTCGTCGCCAGCCGCCGCCGCCAGGCCTCTCCCCTGCAACAAGGGATGTAGGCCATTTGTTGGCGTCCTCGAAGGGCACTGCACAGGGATGGGGGGTTAGGGGTGGCGTAAGAGAACGCGGGGGGAGACCCACGGTGTGGGATACCCACCAGTTGTGTAAGGAGGCGAACCCCCTATCGCCTCCGGATTCCTTTCTCCTCTCCTCGCCCCCAACTGCTGACAACTAGGCTACGTACGCTCTCCCGCACACACCATGAATACAACACCTTGGCAACCAGGCCGTGCACACCACCACGGACACACGCAGCTGCGGAAGTTCGTGTGGTATGCATGTCACGTCACCGCCTCACCGCTTCGAACCCACTGGCGTACGGCGGCCAAATGCGAACCAACGCGGGCCATAAGACCCAACTCACGGTCGAAACGCCGAGCGCGAGGCAAACGCTAGGGCAAATGACCCCACGGCAGGTCGATCGACCCAACGCGAAGTCGAACGGCTTCAGTGAGCGCGCGTTATCAATCTGGGTTCAACACTGTTGATGCAATCGTGCCGCTATCCTTTACAATGCTACCGCGAGCCCTTCCTGCATTAGATACATAACCCCTGAATATGAAATATCCACATGAATCATCAGTGTATAGTTATAACATAATGGAATCCACATCTTCTGAGGCTGTGTCCTTCAGGTGTCTTTTTTGGGCGCTGGTACAGGCCTCCTGGGCTGGTGCTTGGTTTGCTGATACCCAATTGATACTATCTTCAAATTGTTTATTTGAGCTGTATTGTAACATGGGTCATTTGTAGATACTGTATTATGTTCTAATGTACCAAATTTGAGGTCGCGAGGCCCTGTTCTGCAGGGGTCTTTTTTTTTTCGCCACCAGCAGCTGGACTAACTAACCGGGTACCGGTACGGGATTCCCGGGCCGGTGCCCCCTTGTATTTTCCATGACATCAATCCGAGTTCGAAGAATAATGTCGACCGCTTATGCATTGGGCCACATGCCTTTTGCGGTCGCACTCATGGCAAATCTGGGAAAGCGAGGTAAATCGACGGCAAATGAGTTATTGGAGACGTGGTATACTTCCGGCACTGACATGTTCTCTGTCAGCAATTCACCCGAAAAGAACATGAACCGAAGCATCAGCCTCTCTGAGTCGGTCGACAGTGAATTCGTCAAGCAGGATCCCGGCGCTCTTCTTCTGCTCGCCATCCTCACATTACTGCCAGCAGGAACAACAAAACAGAATCTTCGTTGGTGGGCAACATCCGTCAAGATGATTCCCTCTGCCATCGCCATTTTATCGGATGCAGGATTACTGGTCGAGAATAAGTGGGAAAATTCTTCCTCCCCGGTTCTCTTCGTCGTCCCCGTTGTCCAGTCGTTTATGCAGCAGCACGCCCGGATCGCAGAGGTCCGGAAGCAGGTGCAATCATCATGCTGTGAATGTGCTAGCGCACGCTTGCCGCTTCGACGATCCGACATTTCCTAAAAATTCGAAAGAACTCACAGTCGAAGACACAAACATCCAATCCATCCATTTCAGTTCGCCTACATCGCAGCATATTGTTCCATCCGATATAACTATGGAGGCTCTCATTGCCTTTAGTTGGCACCGCTGCGACACGAAGCCCAATCTCGAGATCGCCAACCATGCCGTGACGGCAGCCAAAGCCTCTGGGGTGGAGAGATACATAGCTTCCGCAGGGGACCATCATTCCTCCTACGTCCACCTGCGAGAAGCTTACTGGCTTTTCAACACCCTTCCTTCTGGTGACCTCGAATTGCAACGCTGGCCAATGCGGAATTGATCTTGTTGACACTGCACGGCTGGTATCATGGCCAGATATTGATGAAATCGTTTCCTTGGCCCATGATGTCGAAACGAAATGTGCCGCCATTTCGGATAACATCACACGTGCACGCATTTTGGTGCTTCTAGGCACTGTTCTGCAAGAAGCTCAACAACCTCAGGAGGCCCTGCACTATTTGGACCAGGCCCGGGTCATGCTGAAGGCTGCGGGGAACACTTACAACCTTGCTACTGCCTATCAGATCACTTCCTGGGTGCATTACTTTCAGGGTAGGCTCTCGGAGGCACTGGGCACTATTGAGGAGGCATGCCCAATTGACCGAAAATATGTCTATTCAAGCAGTCATCTCCCTAGCCTTTGGCATGTTCCTGTTCAGCGCCAATAGAGACATCGAAGCATGGGAATATCACTAATGAAGGCCTCATATATTGGGAATCAGTTGCTCATTGCACATGCATTCGAGTACATGGGATACGGGTACCTCCGCAGAGGTGACTACCAAAATGCGTATGGTGCCTACGCGGTTGCGGCCGAAAGATATGTTGGTACTGTCCAGGCCCATGTTGCTGGGACGTGCAAGGACAACATGGCCAGGATCAAGGTGAAGGAGGAGAATACTGGCATGATCATTGGCTTTTACAGGCCTGCCGCAGACGTCGACTCTGAAATCCTTTTCTACCCCTTTCTTCAAGTGTGCGAGTGAACCTGGTTATTAGTTAGATTCAGCTTCCTATTGCCAGAATATTCACATATCCATATACCTCTGCAGTTGTACAGTTCAATATATATCCCGGAAAGTATAAAACTATGCATAAGGAGGAAGTCGTATTTTACTCTTTGATGTTCGTTGCCAACGTTGCTCGAAGCGTCCAATCATTTATCATCTGGACCATTCCCGGCTAACACAAGACGGCATTCGTGACCATGTACCACAAGGAGGCGACAATGGCATATCAACTCCAATGCCACAAAGAAATGCGAAGTACATAAAGTAAAGGAAAACATTGTCATTTGTGGTACACCTCAAGCAAAGAAGTTTGACTTTGCTCCACCCACGCCTACGTTCTTCCAGCCGTCCTACTGAACATTCTTGCTCTTGTTCTCGCCACCAATTCTCATCCCTTCTTCCGAAATGACGAATACTTCGGGGGTCTGTCTCTCCAAGACACAGGCGGGCAGCTTTAAAAGACGAATCCTGCCCAAGAATATGACCAACATTGAGACCCGAATGCAAAAGCAACCCAACAGAGAAGGAATAAAACAAAAGAGAAACTGAGGTTGACTGAAGGGCGGTAGCACACCTCGTGAACGACGAACTTTATCCGCATTCTCGTGCCTTACCGTCGCTCCTCCCGCCTCCCTCGTTGACACCACCATCCCCCAATCGAATTAGAACACTCTAGGGTTGAAAGACGACGACACGCTAGAATCCATCGTGGTGGGCAGATCATTTCGAGTGACGTCTTGAACGTTTGCCAATCGAAGACTGGATCGAATGAGAAAGTCAGATAGTTGCGAGGAGCGAAAAGGAAGTCAGACGAAAGGGAACATAGAGAAGCGAAGAAAAAAAAGCGACGTACCGATTGAACGATTGCTCGTGTGCCTCGTCATGAACATAGCGATCCTCTGGTTCCGACTTACGCCAAAACGCCTTTCCCTCCATGACGTGTCTCTTGATCCTCATTTTCGTTGTTCAGTCACTGCCAATCTTCGAGTACTGCGCGTCGTGTTGAATCAACAATCGGTCGAGAGTTACGATAGTCGAAGCTGGGCGACGGTGAAATCTGCATAAATCAAGGAAATTAGAACAAAGTTGGCATGGGCGACAAGGAGACGAAGAAAGATTAAGGGCATGACGTGGCGGAGAGTATGGAAATATGTGATGAAACGAGAGATATGTAGGCTCACCGAACAGTCGTTCTCACTCCTTCAGAACTTCCGCCGGTGCTGGGTGTTAGCCCCAATCCCGGTGCCTAATGTTTTCCTGAACTGAGGGTAAACGACGTTCAATAAATTTGAGGGAAGATCGATTGCACAATGCGGGAGATTATTTGTCGTGTTGAATAACTCACAATCACGGTGTCACCGGCAGAAGCGGGACGAAAGAAACGGAGTTATATGGAAGTGCAGTGATCATAATGAAAGGGTCGAGAAGACTTGGGTCATGAATATTGCATGAATGTGGGTGTCGCTGTTGTCGCGGATAATTATGAGGGTGATGTCTTGATCAAGGTGGAGATCTGCGATAGAAAGAGAGAAAACGTGAAAAACGATATCGAACAGAGAGAGAAAGACGCCAACGACGGTGTGGTGAACTCGATGTGTTACCCACCAAATGCGGGAATTCGAACGATGGTCGTTGTAGAACGCTCGAGAGTTCTGCCTCTATCCTTTACCCATCTCCCTGTCATCGCGTACTTTGAGTCGGCATTTCCTTCTTCCTTTAACCTTGACGTTCGAATAGCAGCCATGCGCAGTACAAGATTATGAGAACGGAAACGTCGAAATTGCGAGGGGGATTTGTGGACCTGGGTCAATCGCCTGGTTCTAGCTAGCTGGTTGAAGGAAGGCGAGAAGAAGGAGCGCGATATGGGAAACCAGCGTGCCGACACAAGAATTTGCACCTTGTATGGTGACGGGATCCTCATTGAAGCACTAGGAAGCGTCAGAAGAATTATTATGGAAAAGATTCAATGTTCACCTTTGCCAATAAACGACCTTGATTCCCGTCCTCACCTGACCCCACTTATTCATATTGAACGACCTGTTTACGCGTCACGCAATTTGTAGGATATTTCTATCTGCTTTGTGGGGTGGCCAAGCGCCACAACGTCACAGCCAGCTGTAAAATTCCTGGCAGCCATGTTGTTACAGTACGGAAGGTTTCTAGTACACATGTGAGGAAAAGACACTGAGAAACACATGGATACATACAGTGAGAAGTAATCGTTTTGGACATTCGTCGAATGTATCGCTTATGGCGTCACTGCATAGATTGGGCGTTGTTCCCCACAGAGCTCGAGGAATGAGGACCGCGTGGAATCGCCGGCCCGTTGGGCGGAAAATCCCGAGTTGGCAGGTTCTGTCAGTGGTCACGTTCTAAAACGCTTCACCGTCACGGTAATGCAGAAGAAGTCCAGAACTCGCTGTGCCTTTCGAAAAAGGTATTCGCAACGACCTTCCAACTTCCTACCACTATTGACCGATGGATTACCCCAGGCCTGGGTTCTGAGATTTCAATTGGCTGTCGATCGACTTGCCATCACGCACAGCCCCAATTTTATCTGCTACATGCTTATACAACGCTAACTGTATATGGTGGCAACCTTTGCCGCTCGAGGCCAAATTTGTGCATTTCATTCTCACGGAGGAGTCGGAAACACAGGTAATTCCATTTCCTGCAGAGTATCTCAACCGTCGCAAGTCATCAGTCGTAACCTCGCCGCGCCTTGTTAGGGGCCTATATCTTTCTCTGTGCAAAGTATGTCTGCTGGATGTCTCTCCTGGTGTCGTCTGCACATATGGGGCCCCAAGAAGGAAAGAACGGAGACGAAACCTCCTGAGGTGAGCACTAACTCATGTTGCGCAATCTCACTGACATATAGCTGCGTCCAGAAACTGTCGGAAGATCCACCAGCGACAAAATCTGATGAGGTGGGGTGGTCGGTTAATGTCCTGCAATCCCTCTGACGGATATTGGCATTCAGAAATTGTCTGAAAACTCCAGGACGGCCGTTCCAACAACCACGGATTACGTCACGTCCACCGGGAAAGAGGTTCTTATAGTGTTGCAATCTGCAGCTAAGGTCATTCCAGTTCCATTGCTGCAAGATGCCATTGGAGTTGCACTGAAGATTATTGAAGTATGCGAGGTGTGTTGAATTCTGCCATTGAAAGCTGTACAATTGATGAAGACTTTTCATCAGGATGCATCGGCTGTTGAACAAAAGGTCAAAGATCTGCAAGAAAGGGTCAGCCATCTCATGATCGATATCTTGCGCCATGTAACACCCAAGAGCGAAGACGGTAACGACGAGGCAGTTGTGAAGGTCGTGAAGGGTATAGAAGAGGATATCAAACAACTGCTCCGGTGTGCCCCTACAAATTGTGGTCCGAGAAGTTAGCTGATGATATTATAGCACTCTCGAGACAATCAGAGAAGAATTGACTGAAATCAGCGTGCAGAAGCGATGGGCGAAAGCATTATACAAAGAACTCAACATGACTGCGGTCGATGATTGTATGAAGCGGCTTTCAGGTGCCGTGGAGAGGTTCACAGTATGTGTCTGGATAAATGATTTTTCTGGGCTCGGGCGCCTGACGTTGAGATTCCTCCAGCTTGCTAACGACCTCCATGACTCGACTCTCCTCCAGGAACTCCTTTCCCGCCTAAGCAAGGTGGCCAACAAAGTTGACGATATGCACGAAGGCATAAAGCATACGGCCAACAAAGTTGACGATACCGCCAATAAAGTGGAGGAAACGGCCAATAAAGTCGATGATACCGCCAATAAAGTGGAGGAAACAGCCAATAAAGTCGACGATACCGCCAATAAAATCGACAATACCGCCAATAAAGTAGAGGACATCCTATTTAAAATCACGGGATCGGGCACGAAGCTTGTATCAGAAACACTCGCTCGACAAGAGATGCCGATGAAACCTGAGATCTTTCATGGGCGAGATGATTTGGTCGTTGGGATTGCGCAGTTGCTCCTACAGGAGAAAACCTCTCGCGTGTGCATTCTGGGTTCAGGTGGGATGGGGAAGACTTCGGTTTCACTTGCCGTCGTCGAATCACCTCTCATCAAGGAACGGTTTACCGCTGGAAACTGTGTCTGGGTACCTTGTATTGAAGCGACGTCGGCGACTCTCCTCCTCGAAATCCTGTACACCCAACTGCTGGTACCTGGAGATGAGCAGGTCACGCTTGAAAAGATCATTTCGGAACTCGATGCCTCGAAAGAGCCCCGCGTTATTCTGCTCGACAACTTCGAGACACCGTGGAATGCGCCCGGCGGAACTCAAAAACAGGTCAGCGATATTCTTCGAAAGCTAGCCATGCTGAGTCATGTCGCGATACTCCTTACGATGCGTGGCACATATCCACCGTGTGACGCCATCGAATGGCAGTCGCACACAATCCAGCCAACCGATGAAGCAGCCTGCCGTCGTATTTTCCATGACATCAATCCAAGTTCGAAGGATGACCTCGACGTCGATCGTTTACTGGTGGTGTTGGGCCACATGCCTTTCGCAGTCACACTCATGGCAAATCTGGGGAAGCGAGGGAAGTCCACGGCAAATGAGTTGTTGGAGACGTGGTACACTTCCGGCACTGATATGCTCTCTGTTACCAACTCACCCGAAAAGAGCATGAACCGAAGCATCAGCCTCTCGGTCGACAGTGAATTCGTCAAGCAGGACCCTGACGCTCTTCTGCTGCTTGCTATCCTCTCATTGCTGCCAGCAGGAACAACAAGACAGAATCTTCGTTGGTGGGCAACATCTGTCAAGATGATTCCCTCTGCAATAGCCACTTTATCTGACGCAGGATTACTGGTCGAGAATAAACGGGAAAATTCCGCCTATCCTGTCCTTTTCGTGGTTCCCGTCGTCCAGTCGTTTATGCAGCAGCAAGATCGTATCGCAGAGGAGATCCGGAAGGAGGTACATTTGTCTTGCTGTGAATACGTTCTAGCGAACGATTCCCACTTCAACGATCCTACATTCGCCAAGAATTCGAAAGCACTCGCCGCTGAAGACACCAATATCCAGGCAATCCTTTTCGGTTCACTTCCGTCTCAGCTTCCTGTTCCATCCGATAAAACGATTGAAGCTCTCATTGCCTTTAGCTGGCACCGCTGCGGTTCAAAGCCCACTCTTTATATCGTCAACTATGCAGTAACAGCAGCCAAAGCCTCTGGGGATGAGAGACACATAGCCTCGGCAGTGTGGTGCTTGGGCAGGACCTATACCCAACTCGGCGACTATCGCTCCTCCTATGACCACGTGAAAGAAGCTTACGAACTGTTTAACACCCTTCCTCCTGGTGAGGTCAATTCGCAACGGCTTGGCGGCCTATGTGGAATTGATCTTGTTGATGTTGCGCGTTTTGTATTACAAACTTGCGATAAGATAGTTACCTTGGCGCGGGATGTTGAAACGAAGTGTGCCGCCCTTTTGGATGACGCCGTACATGGACGCTGTTTACTGGTTCTCGGAGCCGTTCTTCACCAAGCTGAACAATGGAAGGGGGCCTTGCAGTGTCTGGACCATGCGATAACCATGCTGAAGGCCACGAGTAATATTCCCAACCTTGCGTCTGCATATCGCGTCATTTCCTGGGTCCATTATGATGGCCATATGCTCCCAGCGGCGTTGCACGCTGCTGAAGAGGCATGGAAGTATGTCGAATTGACGGACAATCTATCTGTTCAGGCAGATATCTCCCTGGACCTCGGCAGGATCCTCTTCAGCGCCAATAGAGACGCCGAAGCATGGGAGTATATCGAAATATCACTAATGAAGGCCTCACATATTGGGGAGCGGTTCACCGTTGCACGTGCATTAGAGTACATGGGTTACGGGTACCTCCGCAGAGGCGACTACCAAAACGCGTATGGTGCCTATGAAGCCGCCGCCGAAAAATACCTTGGTACTGTGGAAGCCGATATTGCGGAGGTGTGCAACGAAAACATGGCGAGGATCAAGCAGGAGCAGGGAAACACTGACACGGTCATTGGCTTTTACAGGCATCATCTAGACATCGACTCTGAAACCCTTTTCTACCCCCCCCGTCCAAGCATCTGCGACTGACATGCCCATTTCCGGTTCCTAGTTAGACTCTGGCTTCTTGCTAGTATATTTGCATATCTATGAAGTTATACCAGAAAGAAGTGGTCGCATCTCATGTACTTCTATACATGAAGAGATACGGTTCAACTGATGGGTCGGATCTGAGGATGCGAATCAAAGGGGAGGAAAATGTAGCTATAGTTGGGGTATGTGTGGTAGGCAGTATCAGGATGGTGGAAGGACGGAACAATGTTAGAGCAATGGGTCGATGAGGAATATAAGAAGTGGACAAAAGAGAGCCGTGTATGATACTATGATTATGGTCCACGGATGATACGGGGCAAATAAAAGGATTTTTTGTTGTGCTGGAAAAGAGGAATTGGTATGAGGTGCAGTCACGGTCGCGGGGAGGAAGCGAGGGGCAAGCGAGCATTGAATTGGACGTCAATCACAAAACCTAAATATTCCGAATTCCACTCAAGCAGTACCGTCAAAACATGGAGCAGGAGACTGGGCCAAAACTTGCGATGTGGGAGAAGATGCTGCAGACATGAGGAGCATAGAAACGTGTTCAAGGGTGAAGAAAAAGTTGCCCATGCGACGTTACCGGCGGAAAAATACAGTCGACACCGTCAGTTCTGAAGAGAAATGACAGAACGGGAGGAAATGTCATCCCCCGAGCAATCATACTTAACGAATTGAGATACGAATCGAATGGACGTCCCGGTGTCCGTTTGTGAACTAGGTATCGCCTTACCTCTCCGAGTCGAAAGTAGACAAAGGAAAACAAGAACAAATACTCGTCTCAGTTCGTTTAAGTTTTGTTTAAGTTTTCCTTTTATTGACGACGACGACCCGCTCATCTAGAGGCTTGGTCCATCAGAGTTGTCAAGCCAGACTCCACTTGACGCCGATATTTTGGGACCCCGAAGATGCATGGCTCTCATTTCGTGGTAGGACTGGGAGCGGTGTACTTGAGCTTTGCTTGAGGCTCGAGCTGCTAGGTTCAATCAAATCCCCTCTCGTTCACCCGTGGACGCTTACTTCAGCTGCATGAATTCTGTCAAAGGACCCCTACTAAGGCCTATCCAGCATGAATGACGCAACGAATTTACCCATTTGCAACTCGGAGGATTTGGCTGCGTGATCGAGGAAAAACTGGTTGGACGTCTCCACTGTGACCCTCTCCTTCTAGAATTCTTGGCACTTTGGTCCATGACATGACTGTTTGACTTGCTTAGATTCCTTCTTGCACAACCTTGGCCGGCATGTCTTATATGTTTTCCTCGGTCTCGCCCGTTCCTCAGCCAAGCATTATTCATCCACCTTGCATGTGGGGAGGCCTGTTCCGGCACCAACCGACACGGTGCGTGGTTGGGTTCAATTGCCGAATTTTAGGACGTATGTTCTTAATCGTGGTATACAGTACCTACAATAAGTAAGGAATTCAGAGCCCTAGTAAGCTGAATAGTGTGGGTACTCGCACAGTGCAGAGGAGTAAATGTCGTCTGTTTATCAAATTTCGGTGGTTCGGCAGTACCACAAACTAGTATGAATCCATCACTTGTGGAGTACATATCGTGTTTGTTTTGAAGTGGAATTGGATTGAAGGATGAGTAGATAGTAGGGGTAGAATGCGTGCATCCTCGAAAGCCACACGAGACTGCCAGTCTTCGGGGGTTGTAGAAGGAGGAATATAGAAGAAAAACTGAAAGTCTAGGTCCACGTATTGCATATTGAAGAATGAGGCCTCCATTAAGACGTTGTCCAGCTCTGACCATGCAGGTAAAGTATTTATTGGGTGAGCCGAGTCTATCTGTAGGAGCATCCGCACATTGAGTTCGATGCTGAGAAATCGGATTCCTATGGGAGATGGAGGAAGTGACGGGGAAAGGAGTTGGCAAACAGCTTTTTTGTTGAGGTCGAACCTCTCGAAATTGAAGGCGTTCGAGGTAATCTTCAAGTTGCGTAAAGAAGTGAGTTGGCTAAGCTGCATGTGTTCTAAAGGTTTGGCAGTGAGTGTTATATAGGCTGGGCAGGCAGCGCTTAATGTCAACATATTCACCTTGCCATCCGAGTTCTTCAATCTCAAGGGATTCCAGGGTGCTGGCAACACCCAATATAAATCCCCAAATGATGGTAATAGTGGGCTCCGGTGATGAGATTGTAATAACCAGTGTGCGTAGGCACGAAAAGGAGACAAAAGGATGAGGCACAGGCAATAGGGGGTCAATGGAACGGCCAAAGATCTCGAACATACCAGTGTATGATAGACGCTTGATGTCCAGCTTTTCTATCCGCGAGCTGATTTCCGCATGGCTATACACGGTGATATCCCCTGCGTAGAAATGCTGTGATAGTAACAGTGATACTTCGTTGACCCTAAACTCTTGCAAGGTATTGGCACGGACGATCTCTCCGATGAGGGGTATATGGAGGCCATAAATCCTGGAGATTTGCAAGGATTTAAGCGAAGAAATTGTGCATAATTGTCGAACAACTTCGTTTGTGCGTTCGTCGGTCCATGGCCACATAGCATAAACTCTTTTTCCTTGCAAGGCAAAGCTGGTTAATGGAGCGTGAACGAAGAAACTGAGGAGTTTCAGCAAATAGTTTTCGTGAGGGAACTTTCTCGAAATACTGGTTGCCATTTGGCTAAAAATTGACGAACTGGGGGCTGGCTGTCGTTGTTCAAGTTGCGGGGATACTAGAAAAACTTTCAGGGATCGTATAAAAACCATTAAGTCGACGTTTTGCCCGTGTTTTAAGACTTTGAGCAGTCTTTTAGCCCGTGGCTGAAGAGTTTCATCTACGTCAATCTCGATTTCTGAGAATAATTGCCTGCGAGATGGCGAAGAAAACGATCTTGAAACCAGGGCGCAAGATCGAAGGATTTCGGGTGAATTTTGAGAGGCGACTTCGTCGACGATTAGGTTAATGATCTCTTGGGGCAGGATCGGGGTTGTTGGGTTGGACATCCGAATATTTTGGACAGATGCGATGGTCTGTAATTGCCGTAAAAAGGCGTTCTACTTTTGGTCTTTGAGTTGCTAGGTAACTCTGGAAGAGATAGCTGGCTGGATAGCTGTCGAGTCAGATGGGTTTTTTGCGATATTTTGGTGGGCAAGAAAAACAAACGATAGCGATAGCGAGGTAACAGAGCTAGGTGGGTAGCGTGGGTGTCATACGCCGCTTGTCACGCACTGCAACACTGCATATCACACATCCCACCAACATCCCCACAATATTTCGAAAAAATAGCGTCCTACATGGACCATCTGTCTTCATTAAAAGGAGTGACAGATAGCCCATGCTTGGGATCTCATGACAACTGCCCGAACAAAAGACTCATTTACATAATAGTATTCGGAAATGGCATTGCTGACAAGGTATGCTATTTATATAAATCCAAAGAAAGAAAGGCATGCATGTACTGATCTTCACTGAAGCCCTGCCTTCCTGTATTTCATGGCATTTTTCAACGCAATGGAAAGAGAGTAAAGGGTAAGGTCGCCAGTGCACTCCGGGTCTGCGAGTACCTGGTTGATCACTTGAATGACGTCTTGATGTATGGACCATGGTCGACCAGGCATTATGGTCGAT